>JAEEGI010009111.1_pt1 | contig 21797 bp, 16 predicted proteins | sample 8958751 | NCBI WGS metagenome assembly JAEEGI01 (sample SAMN16246545, study PRJNA631951) | gut metagenome | biome: gut microbiome; feature: rumen; material: KS-attached | host: Bos | place: Iran: Karaj | collected 2018-10 | reverse complement strand
CAAGAGCTATGCCAAGGAGATAGAAATGATGAAGGAATAGGCGTTTTGAATTATTCACATTTGGTTAAGTATTTTTAAAAGCGATGGGCTATTTTTTGCCCCAACCTTTGTATTACCTTTGTGCCCTGTTACGACGAACGTGACACAATAACAATCCTAACATTAAACAATTATGACAGAAAAAGAAGAGCCAGGTCAGCTGGTAGGATTCGAGAAGATGGCACAGCGAATTCTCGAATCGTTTGAAAAGAGAATGGAGCAATTCATTCAGCAAGCTGTGAAACAATCCCAAGGAACGGTATATAATCTTGAAGGGGCTAATCTACGAAATTGTGCTTTAAATGGAGGTATTACCAATAACGGAAGTGAAAAATACTATGAGGAACGAGACTCTACCAAGACTCCTACTTATTCAGACGAGCAGATAGCGCAGGCGCTTATTGCCATCAATGGGAAGGACAAGGTGTTGAGCAACTATCAGCTATGGTTGGGGGCTTGCTGTTACCTGATGGGGCGATGTAACTATTCACGCAACTTGGAGATGTGTTGCAACAAGATAAATCATCTTCCGTATGGTGATATGAAACTGGATATAGAATGTAAATATGACAATATCCGTAAGTTTGGTTTTCTAAGGTTTGTCAAAGAGGGTGTAGACACTTGGGATGACTACCAACCCAAGGAGGATGAGAAGAAATTGTTCTATGGGTGTAAGGCTGTTGTCAATGAATTGGACTTCAGACTAAATGGAGAATACGAATAGGACAGTTATTTTTCCCAATTTTTTCCCAAACGTTCCCAAATATTCCCAAATTTTTCCCAAAACGTTCCAGCGGTGCTGGGGCGTTTTTTTTATCCCTACTTTTGCATTGTGATCACAACAAAGTTTAATAATTAAAATGTAAAGAAAAGTATGAAACAAAAAATGAATCGCGACCAACCGCCACGGATGGCGGGGAAGCAGGAAAGGCTCAAGTCGGATAGGGCGGAGAAATTCTCTGCCGTATGGAGAGATAATCTCTTCAGTAAACGGAGAAATTCTCCCGACGGCTCTAACTTCGGCTTTGTGAGAAATCCCGCAGGGATTCGCATTAAGAAATGTTGCGCTTCGTGCGCCTGGAAAGTTCTGATTGACAGTCTGGTTAATCGCAAGTGCAGACGATGGCGCAAGAAGGTGAAACCGCGACACTGCTGCGGATGCTGGGAAATGAGCGAAGCGCTTATCGAATTGAAAGTTGAAAAATTGAAAAATTGAAAAATTAAAAAAGTAAATTATTATGCAACAGATTATGTTTATTGAGGGCATGAAGCCATTGGAAGAAGTGCCATTTACCAATCGTGAGGGGAAAGCAGACGTGCTGCCCAAACAGGAGTTCGTATTGAGCGACGGCATCAATACTATCGTCGCTGAAACTGTGGGCAACTATGCCCGCGCCGCCTCGCAATTGAAACTGCGCGAGGGTGGATGGGTTCAGGTGTCGCTGGAATTCAGCGTGCAAGACCGCCAGACAAAGGAGGGCAAAACCTTTAAGTCGCAGACGGTAAGAATTTCTAACATTGCACCCCTCTGGGGACATGTAGATTCTAAGCCGTAACGGGTGGAGACTCCCGGACTCCCGACTCCCGACTCCCGAAATGTGCATTTTTGAAGAAAAGAGAATTTTAAATTATATTATATATAATATATATATTATATAAATATAAAAATTTATTTCTTATTTCTTGGAAGTTGAAAACACGGAAAACGGGAGTTCGGGAGTCGGGAGTCGGGAGTTTTAAAAATTTTGAAATAATTTTTACAAGTTTATTAAGTTATGGAAGAAAAGATTATTCGTCCCACAACGAAGCCCGAGGCTATAAAGGGCAAGTTGCTGAAGTACCAAGGTACTGACTATTGTGAATTTCTGCCGCAGTCGCAAGGTGAGCCTCAGTATGAGGGCATCAGCAAGACGCGCAACTCGCAGCTGAAGCGCTCGAAAGGTAAGAACCCCAAACTGGTGGCTCACCTGACAGCGAAGGCTGACTCGATGGATCCCTACGCTGACATGCAGGAGGAACTGGAACATCTGTTTCCCGACAAGGAGAATGCTACACCGAAACCTCGTGGACGTCGGCTGATGGCAGAGTCGGAGATTGAAGTACGCCTGAACAGTGAACAGCGACAGGTGGAGTGTCAGTTTTATATTCCCCTTGCGGGCAATGTGCGTTACACAGAATCATTATTCACCATTTTTTCAAAAATCAACTCATGTTTAGCATTCAATCAAGATTCTTTGAAGCAACTCGTCCATGCTCCCGCGACGAGTTCTATGAAGTAGTGCGCTCCCAGTATGTGAAGGACACCATCCGCAAGTGTCGCCAGCTGCTGGATGGCGGCGACAAGGGAGGCTTCAACAACCAGAAGCGGAAGTTGCCGGGATTTGTATTTATGTCGGAAATCATGCCCAACACCTCGCCCGACAAGAAGGGAAACCCACGTCCCGAGGATCGCTGGCGTGTGCAGGAGGCGGCACGGCTGAACGGTCTGGTGATGTGCGACTACGACGTGAAGGAGAATCCCACACTGACCGACCCGCGCCAGTATTGGGAGCAGTTCATCAGCGAGCATCAGCAACTGCTCGACGAGACTGACGTGCAGACGCCTACCGTGATGCTGGCTCACGTGACTCCCGGACGTGGTCTGCGACTGGTGATTACAGCCGACCGTGCGGTGGGCAACCTCTACGACAATGCGCTGCGCATGGCTGGCATCATCGGGCTGAAGAGTGACGACTCGTGTAAAGATGCCTCTCGCACGTCGTTTGCCCCTCAGGAGGAAGACATCCTGTATCTGAACGAGCACTTGTTTACCTACGACGATGCCGACTATGATAAGGCGTATGGAAGCTTGTATAGGGAAGATGGGGGAAGGAAGATGGCTGATGGAAGATGTAAGATGGATGATGGGGGATGTAAGATGGATGATGGGGGATGTAAGATGGATTCAGACCTCGCATACCACGGCACCCCGATGCAGCGCATTTGCGACGCGTGGATAATGGAGTATCCAAAAGTGGAGACGCGCCACGGGAAAATGCTGGAAGCCGCCAGCGACCTGCGCTATCTGGTGGAGAGTCCACAGGAACTGATTCAGGCTCTGATGCTGCTGGACTGCGTGAAGCAAATCTCTCAGGAACGGGGCATGACGGAGATAGAGAGTGCTGCCGGCTCGGCATGGTCAGGACCCCGATACAAGAAGATTCCCCAGCGTGTGCAGAAAGTGCTGATACGTGCCGGAGTGGGCGACGTGAACGACGTGTCGCCTCATGAGGAGGGCGAGGGCGAGAAGCGTATGCAGATGAGTGCGCTGCGCACCTTTGCCCAGCGGCTGCGCCCACTGCTGGCACCGCCTTACGACACGGTGTGCGAGGGGGTGGAGGATGAGAATCTGCTGTCGCACATCTTCGCCGCCGGTACGATGTTCTGTACGCTGCTGACCCGTTGCTCCTACACCCACTACGACGGACAGGAGCACCGCATGAATCCGCAAACGCTCATCATCGCACCGCCTGCAAGCGGTAAGTCGGGGGTTGACACGCTGAACAAGCAGGTGATGTCGGTGCTGCGCGCCCAGGATCAGATATCGCGCAATGCGCTGAAGGAGTATAAGCGCAAACGCAAGGAGCGTACCACTTCGTCGAAGGAACAGAAGCAGGCTGCCTTGGTGGAGCCGCAGGGTATGATCAGGGTGCTGCTGTCGAACACGTCGAACAACCAGTTCTACAAGCGATTGGTGAATGCCCGTGAGGAGGTGGACCAGGAGCTGATGTGGCTGCATGTGTATATGTTCGACTCGGAGCTGGCATCAGCCAATAAAGCCAACGGCGGTGCCGACTGGATAGGAAAGCGCGACATGGAACTGAAGGCTTTTGAGAACGAGGATGCGGGTTCGGACTTTGCCAACGACGACTCGGTGAACGACTTCGTGCCTGTGCACTGGAACATGGTGACAACGGGAACGGCTATTGCCCTTGCCAAGAAGTTTACGATGGCTAACATCAACGACGGACTTGCCACGCGCGTTGCCATCACTCCGATGGATCCACGCCGCTACCAGATGATAGCCCGTGGCAATCAAGCACGTAATCTGGACCGTGAGGTGCGCCTGAAGCAATGGGGTTTCTGGCTCGACAGGCTGAAAGGTCACCTGCCCATCGACCGACTGGTGGATCATGCGTATGACCTGTGCAGTCAGAGTGCTGAAGAGGCAGAGGCTGCCCAAGACGAAGTGCTCGACACGCTGCGCCGCCGTGCCGTGTTCTATGCCGAATGGTTCACGGTGCCTCGCATCGTGGCCCGACTGAGGCGTGAGGATGGCTCGACAGCACCGATGGAAGAGCTGACGGTGACTGACGATGACCTGCGCTGGGCTACGGTGATGTATGACGCTGTGCTGTACTGGCAGGACTACTTCTTCGGACAGATGCTGCAGGAATCGTGGGAAAACGGTAAACGTTCGTTTCAACCCCGACAAAAAACATCGCGTAATGCGCAAATGTATGCACAACTGCCGGAGGAGTTTACGACAAAGGGCATTGAACAGGTTCTGGATATAAGTCACCATGCTGCAGAAAATCAAATAACCCGTTGGATTCAATCCGGCTATATCGTGCGCATAGCACAGGGAAAATACAAAAAATTAATCACTCAAATTATTTAAATTATGGGAAAAAGACTTTATATTCCTGCCATGAAGCGGGAAATCCTCTACCTGGTAGTAGAGAAGGCAATAGTGGACAACAACATCGACACCGAGGATGAGGTTGCCGTAGTCAGTGAACTGGAGGGGCCGTTCAAGGACGATTCCGGTTACCACTTTATCATCAGCAGAGGGGGTCATGTGATTTGTGACCGTCAGCTGCAGCGGCCTGCCGATGCGGTGAACTACTACAATGCCGAGGGCATCGTGGTGGGATATGTGTTGACGCAGGACGAGACGGGTGCACAGCAGAAAATCAATGCGGCACAGGTGGAATCGCTGCACACGGTGCTGAAGGTGCTCAACAGGGTGTTCCCCAAAGCCACCGTGAAGGTGATGCGGAACAACGCACTGGAGCAGGACGTGAAATCGTGGTTTGCAGAAGTGCCTGCATCTGACTGACGCTCAACGACTTGCAATCGCAACGTCGGTTTCCGTTCGTTATCCGGGCTGCTTTTCTTGGAGGGCAGCCCTTTTCTATGTACCTTTGCATCGTCTGAAAGGTACCAGTGGACATCGTGTTAACTAACTTATTATCAATTTCAAAAAAAATCATTCAATTATGGCAGTAAACAGTATTCAAATGCCTGTCAACATCAAGTTGAATCAGAACGAGGCCATGTCGTCAGCCTATGGCAAGTACTACCTGGAAGTGGCTACCTCTGAGGTGCTCTCCACCGAGGGTCTGGTCAACCACATCACCCATCACAACTGTGCCGTAGGCACCGAGGCTATCGCAGCCGTCATCAAGAAACTGGGTGAGTGTGTTCCCGAACTCGTGGCACAGGGACAGCCCGTGAAGATTGACGGTCTGGGCATTTTCTATCCCACGGCAGAGAACAAGAAGAACGGTCTGTTGAAGTCGCAGCTGCTGGATTCGAAAGTGAATCCGCTGGACGTGCTGGCTGGTGTACACCTGCGCTTCCGTCCGCAGAGTGACGATCTGAACGACCTGACTTCGAAGTCGTTCCTGAAGATGCAGGTGCAGCCTGTCATCAACCTGGTATGTCGCGCCAAGGCGGTTGACCTGACACCCGAGGTCACCGACAAGACCAAGAAGAAGTGGCTCTCGCAGAAGTGCACCCTGTCGGAGTTCCGCAGCGCCGGTGGATTCCCAACTATCGACGGGTCTTCCAGCGGTTCCAACACCGGTGGCGGCAACAGTGGTGGACCATCAACGGAGGGGTGAGGTAAGTGATGAGTTCGAAGTACAAAATCACCCAGTATGCTTGTGCAGTGCTGCTCATCGTGAGTAGCATTGCACTCGCCTGGTACTCCGTGATAGACCACAACGACATAGCCAACGGCGTGCTGCTCTATATCGCTCAGGCTTTCCTGCTGGCTGGCTCCATCTTCGGACTTGAATACTACGTTCAGAAACTATCAAATGCATTACATCATGGCAACGAAACAGAGAATAATCCCCAGGGGGATTCGCAACAATAACCCCCTCAACATCATCATTGGTAACACTTGGCTGGGCGAACGGGAAAAACCCACCGACCCGCGATTCGAGGAGTTTGTGGCAATGCGCTACGGCGTGCGAGCCGCCTTCATCATCCTGCGCCGCTACATCCGACGCTACGGTAAGAACACCATCAATTCCATTGTGCGCACATGGGCTCCCGAAACCGAGAACCAGGTGCAGGCTTACATCGATAACGTGTGCCGATTCACTGGCATCAAGCCCGATGCGCACATCGACTACGCTGACCGCCAAACCATGTGCAGCATCGTGGCTGCTATGGCTCGCGTGGAGTGTGGACAGGATATCCCGATGGCGGAAATTGAAAAGGGATATGAGATGGCGGAGATGAGTTCATAGTTCAGAGTTCATAGTTCATAGTGAAAAGTGAAAAGTGAAAAGTTTAAAGTTGAAAAGTTATGAAGAAAGTTAATTGGTGGAAAATCGCTTACGAAGTGGTAAAAATCGTGTTGCTCACCCTTGCTGGTGGAGCTGGAGCTTCAACGCTCATGTAGTGAATACGAATCCTCTTCATCTTACGCTCTGTGCCTCAAGGCACGGAGCGTTTTCTTTAAAGTTATGAATTAAAAGCAGATACGAAAAATATCTGCTTTTTTGTTGTCAGGCTTTGTTCATGGCCTGTTCTAACTGGAGGAGGGCCTGTAACAGGATGCTGCGGGGTGTTCCGACGTTAAGGCGCATAAAGCCTTCACCGCCAGGGCCGAACATTGCTCCGTCGTTCAGTGCAAGGTGGGCGCGGTTGACAAACAAATCTATCAGTTCGTCGTGCTGCAATCCCAGTGGGCGGCAGTCGAGCCATACCAGGAAAGAGGCTTCTGGTCGCCAGGGTTTTATCTTCGGCAGATGCTGCTGGCAGTATTCCTCCACGAAGCGGATGTTCTCTTCGATATATGCCAGCATCTGCCTGCGCCATGACTCGCCCTGACTGTAGGCTGCTATGGTGGCGATGGGCGAGAAGAGTGGGGGGTCGTTCAGTTCATTGGCCTCTAACCAACTGTAGAATCGGCGACGAAGCGTCGGATTGGGTACAATGGCATAACTGCTGACGATGCCTGCTATGTTGAATGTCTTCGAGGGTGCGGCGAAGGTGATGCTACATGCGGCGGCTTCGTCGCTGACTGTTGCGAAAGGGATATGACGGTTGCCGAAGAGTGCCATATCGCTATGTATCTCGTCCGACAAGACAAGGATATGGTGTTCGTAGCAGAAATGAGCCAGTCGCCGTAACGTATCCTCCTTCCAGCAGATGCCGGCAGGGTTGTGCGGATTGCTCAGTATCAGTATTTTGCAATGCTCGTCCGTCACCTGTTCCAGCTGTTCAAAGTCCATGTCGTAACTGCCGTCGGGCAATTCTCGCAGCGGGTTATATACCACCTTGCGTCCGTTACCCTGAGGGGTGAGCCGGAAGGGGTGATAGACAGGCGGTTGGATGATAACCTTGTCGCCCTCCTCGGAAAATACGTTTATCGCCATACCGATGCCCTTTACGATGCCGGGGATATATGTCAGCCACTCGCGCTGAACCTGCCATCCGTGATGCTCCAACGTCCATTGGATGATGACGTCCCATAGCTCTTCCGGCACTACGGTATAGCCGAACAGCGAGTGGTCGAGTCGTCGGCGCAGTGCTTCGGTGATGAAAGGTGGCGTTTCGAAGTCCATGTCGGCTACCCACAGGGGCAGCAGGTCGGAGCGTCCGTATCGCTCCTGCAGTACGCCGTGTTTCAAGTCGCCACTGCCACGGCGGTCAACTATCTTGTCAAAACTATAAGTCATCTGTCAGTGCTTGTTGAATGTCGTCAAATATATCTTCTGCCGCCTCTAATCCCACCGAGAGACGGATAGTGGTCTGCCGTACATCCATCTGCTCCAGCTGCTTGGGAGGGAAGAGCCCGAAGATAGTGCTTGCAGGGTGAATGGCCAGCGTACGGTTGTCAAAGAGATTGGTGGCACGATGAATCAGTTTCAGACGGTTAAGGAAACGGAAACACGCCTCTTTGCTTGCCAAGTCGAAAGTCAGCATAGCACCGGCTGTCTTACCGAACTGTCGCTGGGCAAGTTCGTAATAGGGGTTATCCGCTAATCCGATGTAGTTGACACGCTGAATCAAATCCTGTTCCCTCAATCTTTTGGCAAGTTGTAAGGCATTGGCAGCCTGTCGCTGATAGCGCACATCAAGAGTCTCCAGTCCTAATGTCTGCAGATAAGCAGCCTGTGGTGTCATATAGGCACCGAGGTTAAACAACAATTCGTATTTGATGCGCTGGTTAATCAAAGGAAAAGTGCCATAGTCAATGACGAGTCCTCCCAATGACGTTCCGCCTCCAGAGAGGTATTTCGTACTCGACACCACTTCGACATCCACGCCTAACTCTTTCAAATGTGTCTCAGTAAAAGGAATCACCGTGGAATCGGCTATCACTGGAACACCTTTCTGATGGGCTGCCTCTGCGATGGATTGCAGGTCGGCTACCTCCAGTTGTGGATTGGTGACAATCTCCAGAAACACACAACATGTTTCATCGTCAATAGCGGCTTCGACGGCTTGTAAGTCGGTTAAGTCGCGCAAACGGGGCTTTACGCCATAGCGCAAGAGGGTATTGGTGACAAGGGCGAGAGTGTTGCCAAAGAGATGGTTGGAAGTCACGATGTTCTTGCCCTGCGAGGCAACGGCAAGGAGGGTGTTGCTGATAGCAGCCATGCCTGAGGTGAAAGCTGTCACATGGGCAGCATCTGTCAGTTGGCGTACCCGTTGTTCCAGATTCGTCACAGTGGGATTCTCTACACGTGCATAGTCGGGACCTTTGATGCGATTGCAAAAGACATCCGACATCTCTTGGGCGTCACTGAACTCGAACGACACGTTATGATAGACAGGTACGGAGAGCGAGCCATAGGCGTCCTCCCGCACATAGGGGGTGTTGATGGCTATTGTTTGTTTCTTCATAATCTAAATATAGAATTCGGAAGGATCAACCAATCCGGCGCGAAAGGCATATTTAATGGCTTCGTGGGCGGTATTCACCTGTAGTTTTCGGAAAATATTCTTCTTGTGGGTATTGATGGTGTGGATGCTGGAGTATCGCTCGTTGGCAATCTCCTTGGTAGTCTTTCCCTGGGCTACACCTCGCAGTATTTCCAGTTCGGTTTGGGTCAGCACCTTCGGATGCTGCTCGTCGTCAGCCTGTTGGCAAATCAGTACTTCTGCTGCACGCTGGCAGAGATAGCGCTCACCCCGGATGGCATAGTCAATGGCGTGGTGAAACAGCTTAAAGGGCGAGTCCTTGAACACGATACTCACATTGCGGACGGTATATACCAGCTTACGCATGACTTGAACGGTGAGGTCGTCGCTCACCATCAGCCATTGTGCTCGGGGAAACCGCTCGATGATAATCAGCAACTGTTCCTCGTCCTGTATATTAAATAAGGTATAGTCGAGAACCACGATGCTTCTTTCTTCTTTCTGCAACTGACTGACCAATTCGTCTTTGTCGGCAGCATGATGGACAGTGGCACTTTCGTGTTCGCGAATAAGAGTCTTCAGGGCAAATGCCGTGAGCTCCTGATTGTCGGCTAAAATAAAATTCACCATACTTTTGTCTCATTTAGTTTGATGAGTGCAAAGGTATGGCGAATTTGGTAGTTACACAATACCGCTTTTCGGTTATTCTGCCTACCATACGTTTGGTATATCGCTACTTTTTGCCCATTCCTCGCATGCTAAGCGAGATGCGGTGGCGGCGTAAATCGACATCCAGGACACGGACTCGAACATGCTGATGAAGCTTCACAACCTGTGTGGGGTCACTCACATACTTGTCGGCTAATTGCGAGATATGCACCAGTCCGTCTTGGTGTACGCCAATGTCAACGAAGGCTCCGAAGTTTGTTATATTTGTCACAATACCAGGCAGTTCCATTCCTTCGTGCAAGTCTTCCATCGTCTGCACGCTGGCGTCAAATTCGAATTCCTCAATCTGCTCGCGAGGGTCGCGTCCGGGCTTCTCCAACTCCTTCATGATGTCGGTGAGGGTGGGTAGTCCGATGGTGTCGGTGACGTAGTTGCGGATGTCGATTTGGGCGCGTTTCTCATGATTGCTGATTAAGTCGCTGACGGTGCACTGGCAGTCCTTAGCCATCTGCTCCACGATGTGATAACTCTCAGGATGGACGGCACTGTTGTCGAGTGGATTCTTGGCATCGGGGATGCGGAGGAAACCGGCGCACTGCTGATAGGCAGCAGGACCGAGTCGGGGCACCTTCTTCAATTGGGCGCGACTGGTGAAGGCTCCGTTTTCTTTTCTGTAATCCACTATGTTCTTAGCCAGCGTGGGACCGAGGCCGCTGACGTACATGAGCAAGTGCTGTGAGGCAGTGTTCAGATTGACTCCCACCAGATTAACACAACTCTCGACGGTCTGGTCGAGTGAATGTTTCAGTTTGGTCTGGTCAACATCGTGCTGATACTGTCCGACGCCAATGCTCTTTGGGTCAATCTTTACCAGTTCTGCCAAGGGGTCCATCAGTCGCCTGCCTATCGAGACGGCACCACGCACGGTGACATCCTCGTCAGGGAATTCCTCGCGAGCCGTTTTCGAGGCAGAGTAAACGGAGGCACCGTCTTCGCTGACAACAAAGAGTCTCACCACAGTCCCCTCGCCTTTAGGAGAAGGGATTGATTTGATGCAATCCTCCACAAATTCCTTCGTCTCGCGACTGGCAGTGCCGTTGCCTATGGCTATCGCCTCAATCTGATAGTCGTGAATCATCTGCTGAACGTGGACGGTGGCCTGCATCCGGTGATTGACGGGAGGGTGGGGGAATATGGCTTCATGGTGAAGCAGATTACCCTGTGCGTCGAGACAAACCACCTTACAGCCTGTGCGGAATCCTGGGTCGATACCCATCACACGCTTTTGTCCTAAGGGCGCGCCAAGCAGCAGTTGGCGCAGGTTTTCGGTAAACACCTTGATGGCCTCTTCGTCAGCTTTCTCTTTGCTCAGGTTTGAGAACTCCGTCTCGATGGACGGACAAAGTAGCCGCTTATAACCATCCTCGACGGCTTCGGCTACGAGTCGCTGACAGGCTCCCTGTCCTCTGACGTAATTGCGTTGCAGACGGCTGACAGCCTCGTCGTCGTCAATAGTGATACTAACTCTCAGAAAACCTTCGTTTTCACCACGGCGCATAGCCAGCAGACGATGGGAGGAACAGCGCTTGAGCGGTTCTTCCCAATCGAAGTAGTCGGAATATTTGGCGGCTTCGTCAGCGTCCTTCTTGCCCTTCACCACTTTCGATACGATAAACGCCTCGCGACGGAAGGCAGCTCGCACCTGATTGCGCGAACGCTCCTCTTCGCTAACCTGTTCGGCAATGATATCCTGGGCACCCTTCAAGGCTGTAGCGACGTCAGGAACGTCGCCTGCGACAAAGCGCTGGGCAGCGCGCTTGGGGTCTTGCTCGCGTTGAAGCAGCAGGAGATGGGCAAGAGGTTCTAATCCCAGTTCGCGCGCCACCTGAGCCCTGGTGCGGCGTTTGGGTTTATAGGGCAGGTAGATGTCTTCCAAAACGGTTGATTCCCAGCAGTCGTCGATGCGTTTCTGCAATTCGGGCGTCATGTTGCCCTGTTCGGTGATGGTGCTGACGATGGTTTCCTTGCGCTTGGCAATCTCCTGGAGTCGAGTCAGACGTTCGCTGATACCAGTAATCTCCACCTCGTCGAGTCCACCGGTGCGTTCCTTGCGGTAGCGTGAGATAAAGGGTATGGTGCATCCTTCGTCCAACAGTTTGAGCGTGTTTTCAACTGCGTGCTCAGAGAGGTGTAGCTCGCTGGCAATGAGTTGGGTGAATATCTTTAAATGTTCCATTGTTATCTTGTTTTTTGAATCTTAACGCTACAAAAGTACGCAAAAAATATGAGAATAGCCATCAGTGGACTCTAATAAATATTAATTTATTTTGCATTTCGTGGGAATTGTACTACCTTTGCAATTCAAATTGTAGAGAAAGATGATTTCTGTAGAAGGACTATGTGTAGAATTCAGTGCTAAGCCTTTGTTCACCAATGCCAGTTTTGTGGTGAACGATCGTGACCGTATTGCCCTGGTGGGTAAGAACGGCGCTGGGAAATCTACACTCTTGAAAATACTTTGCGGACAGCAACAGCCCACCAGTGGTGTGGTCAGCGTGCCTACCGACGCTACTATCGGCTATCTGCCTCAGGTGATGAACCTGCAGGACGATACCACCGTCCGGGAGGAGGCTCAGAAGGCATTCTCCTATATCAGGGAGATGAAGGAGCGCATTGACCAGATGAACCAACAACTGGCTGAGCGTACCGATTATGAGAGCGACGACTATCTGGCCTTGGTGGAGCGCTTCACCCAAGAGCATGAACGCTATCAGATGATGGGGGCGGATAACTATGAGGCAGAGATAGAACGCACACTCATCGGACTGGGATTTGTGAGAACCGACTTCGAGCGTCCCACCAGCGAGTTCTCCGGAGGCTGGCGTATGCGTATCGAACTGGCGAAGATTCTGTTGCAGAAACCCGATGTGCTGTTGCTCGACGAGCCTACCAACCATTTGGATATAGAGTCGATACAATGGCTCGAACAGTTTCTGGCTCAGAGTGCCAAAGCAGTAGTGTTGGTGAGTCACGACCGTGCATTCATCAACAATGTGTCGAATCGTACGCTGGAAATCTCCTGTGGGCGCGTCATTGACTATAAGGTGAAGTACGACGAGTATGTGGTGCTTCGCAAGGAGCGCAGGGAACAGCAGATGAGAGCCTACGAGAATCAGCAGAAGGAAATGGCAGATATGCGCCAGTTCATAGAGCGTTTCCGCTATCAGGCCACCAAGGCTGTTCAGGTGCAGCAGAAAATCAAACAGTTGGAGAAGATGGTGCCCATCGAGATTGACGAAGTGGATAACTCTGCCATGCATCTGAAGTTTCCGCCCTGTCTGCGCAGTGGTGACTATCCCGTGATATGCGAGGATGTCAAGAAACGGTATGGCGAACATACGGTGTTCTCGCAGGTGAACTTGACTATCAAACGAGGTGAGAAGGTGGCCTTCGTCGGAAAGAATGGCGAGGGTAAGTCAACACTCGTGAAGTGTATCATGGGAGAGATTCCTTTTGATGGAAACCTGAAGATTGGCCACAATATTCAGATAGGTTATTTCGCTCAGAACCAAGCTCAGTTGTTGGACGAGTCGCTGACGGTCTTTCAAACAATTGATTATGTAGCGAAAGGCGATATCCGTCTGAGAATCAACGATATATTGGGCGCATTTATGTTCGGCGGCGAGGCCTCTGACAAGAAAGTAAAAGTGCTGAGCGGAGGCGAACGGAGCCGTCTGGCTATGATTCGTCTGCTGCTTGAACCCGTCAACCTGCTGATACTCGACGAGCCTACCAATCATTTGGATATGCCTTCGAAAGATGTGCTGAAGGAAGCCATCAAGGCATTCGACGGAACGGCTATTATAGTGAGCCACGACAGAGAGTTCTTGGACGGACTGGTCAGCAAGGTATATGAGTTTGGAGGAGGTCGCGTCAGGGAGCACTTGGGCGGTATCTACGACTTCCTGCAGGCGAAGCAGATAAGCGAACTCAGCGAGTTGGGCAAGGGTAGTAATAATTCCCAGGGTGGGACTGCTGCAGTCCCAGGGAGGGAACAAAGCAGTCCCAAGGTGGGAACATCTGCCGAAATGCCATCTAAATCCCAGTCCTATGCCGAGAAGAAGGAAGTGCAGAAGAAACTCCGCAAGGCTGAGCGTGCTGTCGAGGAGTCGGAACGCAAAATCAGCGATATGGAACGCAGGCTGAAAGAACTTGACGGATTGCTGATGAATCCTGCCAATGCCTCCAATATGGAATTTGTAACCGAATATACCACCGTCAAGAAATCGTTAGACGAGGAAGTGGAACGGTGGGAACGGTTATCCGAAGAATTAGAACAACTATCACAATAACAAACAATGAAAATCAAAGTAGTAATGATGATGATGGCAATGTCATCAATGGCGATGGGTGCTCAGGCACAGTCGCAGTTGAAATCGGGTATCGACCTGACTGACCTCAATCAGCAGGTGCGCCCTGGTGAAGATTTCTATGATTACGCCTGCGGTGGTTGGATGCAGAAGAATCCGCTGCCTGCAGCCTATTCCCGCTATGGCAGTTTCGACCGTCTGGCAGAAGACAACAACAAGCGCATCAATGGCATCTTGAAGGAGTTGCAGGAGAAGACCTATCCCCAGGGCAGTGTGGAGCAGAAACTGAGCGACCTCTATAAGCTGGCTATGGACTCTGCCCGTCGTGAAAAAGATGGGGTGGCACCTGTTATGGGTTTTATCCAGAAAATGGAAGCAGCCAAGACAGTGGCTCAGCTCTTCGCCATTCAGCTGGAGATGATGCCCTATGGTGATGCCGAATTCTTCAGCGCCTATATGGGTGCCGACGAGAAGAATGCGCAGCAGAACATCCTGAGCATTAATCAAGGTGGACTGACACTCGGACAGAAAGACTACTATCTGGAGACTGACGAAGCCACTACGAACATCCGCGAGAACTACAAGAAGCACATTGTCCGCATGTTCCAGCTCTTCGGATTCAAGAAATCGGCTGCTGAGAAGAAGATGCAGAACATCTTCAAGGTAGAGCTGGCTTTGGCAAAGGTATCGAAGTCGCGTACAGAACTGCGTGACCCCATTGCCAACTATAATAAGATGACGCTGAAGGAGTTTGATGCCAAATACCCCCATTTCCAACTTGAGAAGCAGATGAATGCCAAGGGTATAGCCAGCAAGTATATCCAGGAAATGGTAGTTGGACAGCCAGATTTCATGGCTGGTGCCGACCAGTTGTTTGCCAAGATAACTCCAGCAGAGTATCGTGACTATATGGAGTGGGGCATCATCAGTGGTGCTGCTGGTTTGCTGAACGATGAAGTGCGTGCAGCCAACTTCGACTTCTTCGGTAAGGTGATGTCTGGTCGCAAGGAGGATCACCCCTTGTGGCGTCGCGCCACCAACCAGGTGCAGGGCGTTATGGGCGAGGCACTTGGTAAGATTTATGTTTCCAAGTATTTCCCTGCCTCTTCCAAGGAGCGCATGAAGACACTTGTTGAGAATCTGCGAATTGCACTTGGAGAGCGCATTGCCGCCCAAGACTGGATGGACGATTCCACAAAGGTAAATGCGCTGCTGAAGTTGAATACCTTCTATGTGAAGATTGGTTATCCTGACAAGTGGACGGATATGTCAGACTTGAAAATCGATGCGAAAAAGTCTTACTTTGAGAATATGCAGGAGTGCAGCCGTTTTTGGAATAAGTGGCGCATAGAGCATACGGCAGGAAAACCCGTTGACCGCGACGAGTGGTATATGACTCCCCAGACGGTGAATGCCTATTACAACCCAACCACCAATGAAATATGTTTCCCCGCAGGAATACTGCAGGTTCCGTTCTTTGACCCGACAGCCGACGACGCCTTTAACTATGGCGCTATCGGTGTGGTAATCGGACATGAAATGACTCACGGATTCGACGATCAGGGACGTCAGTATGACAAGGATGGAAATATGCATGACTGGTGGACTGCACAGGATGGAAAGAACTTTACAGAACGTACGGATAAGTATGCTGATTTCTTCTCTCAGATTAAGGTGTTGCCCGACCTGAATGGTAACGGACGCCTGACATTGGGCGAGAACTTGGCAGACCACGGTGGACTGCAGGTTGCCTGGTATGCTTATAAGAACGCTACGAAGAACAATCCGTTGCCAGTTATTGACGGTCTGACTGCCGACCAGCGTTTCTTCCTTGCCTATGCCGGTGTATGGGCAGGTAATATCACTGAAGCCGAAATCCGTAATCGCACCAAGAGTGACCCCCATTCATTGGGTCGTTGGCGCGTCAACGGAGCACTTCCTCACGTCGATATGTGGTATGAGGCGTTTGGCGTGAAAGAGGGCGACAAAATGTATATTCCAAAGGAAAAACGCCTCTCTCTCTGGTAAAAATAGGGCAAAAATCATAAAAATGCCGTCGTAAATATAAATTTACGGCGGTTTTTTTGTGTCATTTTAAATTTTCTTATTATATTTGCACCTAAATTATTTACAACCTAAACGAATGATAAACGATAATACTCAAGATACCGAAAGGACGCAGAGGACTTTCCGGCCACAGGAAAGAACCCGCGAGAAAGAATTGGTAAGAGAAAATGAGTCGCAGCAACCTGTTATGCAGCAACAGCAGCAACAGCAGATGGCTGGTGGTAAGAAGTGCCCGTTCTGTGGTGCTATCAATGAGCCGGAAGCTATGTTCTGTGCCCAGTGTGGACAACCCATCAGCAAGTCGTCTTGCCCTTTCTGCGGTTCGGAGATTGACCCAGATGCCGATTTCTGTGAAGCCTGCCATCACTACATCCGTAAGGACATCTGCTCCTACTGCGGTGCCAAGTTGACGGGTAACGAAGCCTACTGTCCTGAATGCGGTAGCCCAAGAGGCGGGTTGGTATGTCCTACCTGTCATACGATGAACGACTTTGCGTTCTGTAAGCAGTGTGGTACGGCTCTTACTGCCGAGGCTAAGGAATTGGTGAAGGAATTACAGAAGAACCCCGACTATAAGGAACTGATAGAAGTCGTCCAGGAATACTCCCGTCTGGAGAGTTCGCTGCCATACAATTCAGAGCGTGACATTTTTCGCGAACAATTGAATATGAAACTTCGTGAACGTGTGCTGACTCTGTTGGCTAAGGATCAGGGCGTGGAGAATCCCGTCATTCCCAAGGTGGAGACAAAACGTATGACGAAAGAGGAACTGGAAGAGCAGAAATCGCAGAAGATTAAGAGACTCTCTGCCATTCTCGACAAGTTGGCGGTTCCCCCCACGTCATCCCCGGTGCAGGCTCGCAATTACGCAATGGCCAGCAAACCGATGGGTGTGCGCTTGGCTTGGGTGTGCAACTTCAAACATGCGTTGCACAGCAGTCCCTGTGGTTGTGCCAAACCACATCTGGGCGGCAAGTGGGTAGTTTTAGGTAAGAATAGTTCTGCAGAAATCAAAGACGATAAATAATGGATGCAACCATAAGAACTCAGGAGCAAACCAGTACGACCATCAGGGTCGCTCCAACTGGAGAGACAACATACAGACCAGGTGCTTCAGACACGACACAGTCGGGGTCGAACAACGATTTCCTCATCAAGGGTAAAGTTTATCATTGCATCAAATGCCTCAGCGATAATTCAGGTGAGGCACAGGTGTTTAAGGTAGAGTGCGATGGGCAAGAGATGGTGTTGAAGATATACTATCCCAACTTCACCATCAAGAAGACGCTCATGCGCATTATCCAAAGTTTCGGCATGGAGACCATCGTGAAGATTCTGGATTACGGTAAGACCTATATTGACGGGAAGAACCGTGACTATGAGTTGATGGAATACCTGCGTGGTGGAACGCTCAGCGACTATGATTTGGACGGCGACTTCAACCAGTTCCGCCGTATAGCACTTCAGGCAGCTGCTTCTTTGGCCTATTGTCACAACAGTAACATCATCCACAAGGATATCAAACCCAGCAATTTCTTCTTCCGTGATGAGAAACATCAGGAGTTGGTGCTGGGCGATTTCGGTATCTCCAGTGTCTTGGACGGTGACGAGAAGTTGCATAAGACGACACAGGCGCGTACTCCGGTATATGCTGCACCGGAAATGTATAATGACGTGATTGACGGTGAGGTGGAGATTACCCCTGCTGCCGACTTCTATTCTTTGGGTATCACATTGCTGACGCTTTGGCTGGGTGAGAATCCCTTGAGCCAGAATGAACGTGTGATGATGCGCAAGAAGAACGAAGGTCGTCTGCCACGTATCAACGAATTGCCCGACCGTGTAAAAATGATTATTCAAGGTCTGACGGCAGTCAATCCTCAGAACCGTTGGAAATACGAGCAGGTAGAGCGTTGGTTCCTGGGCGAGAACGTGGAAGTCGATATTTCGTCACCCATGCTGAAATACCGCAGTTTCATTGTCGATCCCGAGAAGAACCTTGTTGCCGACAATGTGCACGAGCTGATACCTTTGCTGCTTGATAACGAGCGTCTTGCTATCAATTATCTGTATAATGGACGAATAGCAGGGTGGCTCGAACAGTGTGGTAACGTGAAGTTGAGTTCGGTAGTGAAGGATATTGTTGTCAACCGTTATCCTGCCGACCAGCGTGCAGGACTGATGGCAGCAGTGTATGTCATGGAACCGACATTCCCTTATAAGGATATTCATGGCAATCTGTGCGACGATGTGCACAGTGTCAGCATATCAGTTCTCAGCTATCAGGAAGAGTATTCCATCGCCTTGAGAAATCCTAACGACACCCTGTTCCTCTATTTGGAGTCGCATTCAAAGGCTGATATTAATCAGATACGCAGTTATTTCTCGAAACCAGACTTTGACGGACGTGTTGCCATCTTGCGTCTGGTCTATGAGGTAGATAAAGACATTCCTTTCCTGAATCAGAGTCCGTCTTCATCCCTGCAGGAGATTGTGCATTCCTTCGGTAATGAAGACCTGACTGAAGATGCTTGGATGTCGCTGAGTGACGGACGACTGCTCTCTTGGATGTTCTGCCATGAAGACCGTATGGCGTGCGAGGCACTTCGCATACTGACGAAGGGGCAAAAACCCTCGCGGTCTTTAGGCTATAAAGTGTTGTATAACATCGACCGCGAAGCTGCCTTTGACTTACGCGAGGCTGACACCCCATATCGTGTGGGTGTCTTGCTGAGCCAGATGATGAAAGAGTGGCAGCATTTATCAGAGAAGGAATTTACCGAGAAGATTAAGGACTTCTCCGATCCGAACGGGCGCTTTGCCTATTTTGCCCAGTTGCATGGTTGGTTTGAACAGTTGAACCAGTGCCGTGCCTGTTTCAATTTGAAGAGTCAGGAGAATACCGAACGACTGGGTGTGTATGATTTGCGGACAGCCGCTTATCGCTTCTGCCGTATTCTGGGTGCTCGTCCGTCTTATCTCTTAGAAGAAGACTTGGAATTGGTTGACGGTCTCAATGTCACCAAGATGGGAAGAAACACGCAGCTGGCAGCAGAAATCAAACACGGTTCGCTGGCACAGTGGCTCTCTATCTTCTACCATGAAGATCCCGATAAGGACTTCAGCGAGACCTATTCCTATGAGCGTACCTTGGAGCGTTGGATACTGACGTTGGGTGAGATTGATCCCAACCAGCCTCATTTCAAACGTTTCGGAACGGCAAAGGAAGAGACTGCAGCCAAATATTCCGACGTACGCCAGCTCTATTATAAAGCCAAGAGCAAGGAGAAGACGTGGCGCATGGTGTTCTATTCGCTCTGCGGCCTGTGGGCTTTCCTCCTCATTATTTGTGGCGTGAGCGGACGTGACTTCCTTTTGGAACACTCGGGAATGTCAATCGTTTTACCGCTGGGTGGTATGTCAGCTATAATAATAGGTACACGTGCCTATTTTAAAGGATATGGTTTCATACTGTCCTGTCTGTGGGGATTGTTGGGTATTCTTTCGTCGTACATCCCTGTCATGTTGTTGAAATATATCAATGGTTCTATGCCAGGTATGTTTGTTCCCGTCATCCTTATCCTGACGGCAGCATATATGGCCATCTGTCACTTTACCGACTTCCGTTCAGATACCAACAGTGAGAACCTGTTGGTTTCGGAAATAATGGATGATGATGTGAAGTCAACTTTATTGGAGCCTCTTTATTATACTTTCAAGGAGAAGAAATACAAGTTCAAGGGTTCGAACTTCGGTCTGCTTGACGATGTTACCAATCAGGTGCGTTCGTTGAGTGGCGAGTCAGTCCTGCATTACATATTATGGTCAGCACTGGTAGGAATTCTGTTACTTGAATTGATATTGTTCAGTTCCAGCCTGTTGAATGTCAAGAATCCAAATCTTGACAGTTGGAAACTGAATCCGTCGGCAGTGGTTAAACAATTACAAAAGGACGTCGAATAATATGGTTTGCGAGCATTGTCATAAAGAAAACCGTTCGATTGCGAAATTCTGCAAATGGTGTGGTAAGCCACTCATTTCGCAGAATGTGTTAGACAAGTTGGTGGGACTTGAGGATGTCAAGAAACAACTAAAGACAGTCGTTGACACCTATACCTATCTCCATTCGCGCAAGGATATCATGAATGTACGCCTGAGCGTGAATGCGATTATCATCGGTGAGACAGGTACTGGTAAGACTGCGCTTGCTGAGATTATCCGTGATTACTTCTATCAACACAAGATTATTGAAAAGCCTAAGTTGACGATGGTTGATGCCGTCGATTATCAGCGCTTTGTTGATAAATGGGATGATAACATCAAGAAGGCGAAGGATGGTATCCTGTTCTTTGATAATGTTCAGAAACTGTTGCCCGACCGCTATTCCAATCAGGTGAATCCTTTGGATAAGCTCTTTGTCGAAATGGACAAGTGGAACGATAATCCTATTGTGATTATCTCCGGTTTGCCCAAAGGTCTGGACGATTTCCTGATAAACAACCCAGCTGCCCAGAACCGCTTCAAGTATATCTTCCGTCTGCCTACTCCGAGTTACAACGAACTCTGTGACGTCTGCAAGCAGGAACTGCGTATCAAATACGGCATTTCCGCCTATACACCTGAGGCAGATCATAAGTTGGAGCGTTTCTTCCAATATCAGGTGAAAATCAAGGACGACACCTTCGGCTATCGTCATCTGGCAGTGAAGACTGCTGAGGACATCTTTACCTCGTTCATCAGTCGTGGTGCTGATGCTACGATGATAGAGGAGGGTGATATCCGGGGCTATGTTCCTGAAGAGCGTACGCTTGATGATATCCTGAGCGATCTCGACCAGTACATCGGTATGGATCAGGTGAAGAAAGCTGTCCGCGAGATTGCCTACAGCGTACAGAACAGCGTACAGCGCGCCCAGCGTGGTTTGGGTGAACAGCAGAAGGCTGGCATCCATATCGTACTGACGGGTAACCCAGGTACAGGTAAAACGACGATTGCCCGTAAGTTGGGCGAGATATTGGAGGCTATCGGATATCTCGACAGCGGACATGTGGTAGAGTGTGACCGTGCCAAGATGGTCAGCCCATATCAGGGTGAGACGCCAAAGGTGGTAGATCGCTTGTGCGACAAGGCAATGGGAGGAATCCTCTTTGTCGATGAGGCCTATACATTGGCACCAGTCAGTCAGGGCGGTGACCGTGACAATCAGGGAGCCCAGGCATTGGAGCAGTTGATGAAACGTATGGAGGACGACCGAGGCAAATTTGTAGTTATTGCTGCCGGTTACCGAACGGAGATGGAGAATTTGTTCCGCATCAACCCTGGTGTGCGCAGCCGTTTCAGTTATTTCCTGAATATCGACGACTACAATCCTGAAGAACTGTATCAGATTATGCAGGTCTTTGCGAAGTCGAAGAAATATGTCTTTGCCCCAGATGCTGAAGAACTGGCTCGCAAGATGATTACCGAGCTGTATGATGCCCGCGACAAGGACTTCGCCAACGG
>JAEEGI010009110.1_pt1 | contig 21801 bp, 16 predicted proteins | sample 8958751 | NCBI WGS metagenome assembly JAEEGI01 (sample SAMN16246545, study PRJNA631951) | gut metagenome | biome: gut microbiome; feature: rumen; material: KS-attached | host: Bos | place: Iran: Karaj | collected 2018-10 | reverse complement strand
CGCCGACTACATCGCCGTGATGGACCACGGCCGCATCATCGAGCGCGGCAAGCACTTCGAGCTCCTGGAGCAGAAGGGCAAGTATTATGAATTGTATACCGGTAACCAAATAACATAGAATGACTTACAGGAATCTTACGCAGAAGGAGATTGAGAAACTCGTGGCCGCCGGCTGCGAGGCGGAAGATTGGGGAACGGTGTTCACGGACGCGCCGGAGGTAGACCACATCTGCCGGGTGCGTTTTTCCGGGACGGTGCGTTTCGGGCGGTTCGACCGGATGTTCGAGTTCCCTGGCGGCCTCAGGAAGCACGCAGGGCTTCGCGACGCGACGCTCCACAACGTAACGATAGGGGATAACTGCCTGATTGAGAATATTTCCAATTATATCGCCAATTACAACATCGGCCACGATACCGTTCTGGAGAACGTGGACCTGGTGCTGACCGAAGGCCCTTGCCGGTTCGGCAATGGGGTGGAGGTGTCCGTGATGAACGAGACGGGCGGCCGGGAGGTGAAGATCTACGACCGGCTGAGCGCCCAGGTGGCCTATGTGATGGCGATGTACCGCCACCGGCCGGAACTGGTGAAGGCCCTGGATGCGCTGGTGGACGATTATGCCGCGAAGCTGGAGTCTTCCGTGGGCACCATCGGCAATTATGTCACGATCCGGAATACCCGCTTCCTCTGCGGGGTGCGGGTGGGGGACTATGCGGTCCTCAGCGGCGTGAACCGGCTTCGCAACGGCAGCGTGAACAGTAACGAGGCCGCTCCCGTGACCATCAGCCACGGGGTGATCGCCGACGATTTCATTATCTGCAGCGGCTCGCATATTACTGATAATACGTCACTTACACGCTGCTTTATCGGCCAGGCGTGCCATTTCGGCCACAGCTACAGCGCGTCGGATTCGCTGTTCTTCTCCAATTGCCAGGGGGAGAACGGTGAGGCCTGTGCCATCTTTGCCGGACCTTTCACGGTGACGCATCACAAGTCTTCCCTCCTCATCGCCGGGCAGTTCTCTTTCATGAACACGGGCAGCGGATCCAATCAGTCGAACCATATGTACAAGCTGGGACCGATCCACCAGGGCATCCTGGAGCGAGGCTCGAAGACATCGTCCGACTCCTATATCTTGTGGCCTTCCCGCGTGGGCGCTTTTTCGCTGGTGATGGGCCGGCACGTGAACCATTCGGACACGACGTCGCTCCCGTTCTCTTATCTCATTGAGCAGCAGAATACTACCTATCTGGTCCCGGGCGTGAATCTCCGCAGTGTGGGCACGATCCGCGATGCCCAGAAGTGGCCCAAGCGCGATGCCCGGAAGGATCCGGACCGCCTGGACTGCATCAACTACAACCTGCTGAGCCCGTACACGATCCAGAAGATGTTCAAGGGTATCAAGTTGCTCCAGAACCTGCAGTATTCCTCCGGCGAACTCTCCGACGTGTACTCTTTCCATAGTGCGAAGATCAAGAACAGTTCGCTCCGGAAAGGCATCGAACTGTACCGGACGGCCATTACCAAGTTCCTCGGGAATTCTATCATCAAGAAGCTGGAAAACCTGCCTGCAGGGGCGTCGGATGAGGAAATCCGTGCGATGTTGCAGCCGGAGATCGAAGGCGGAAAGGGAAAATGGACCGACCTGGGCGGCCTCATCGCCCCGATGGGGCTGGTGAGCGCCCTTTTGGACCGGATCGAGTCGGGCGAGGTGAAGGACCTGGAGGAGGTGGATGCGGCTTTCCGGCAGATGCACGCGGACTACTACCGGCTGGAATGGACCTGGGCCTATGACAAGTTCGCCGAATTCTTCGGGTATCCCCTGGAGCGGATTACGGCTTTCGAAGTGCGGGAGATCGTGGTGAAGTGGAAGGAAGCGGTCATCGGCCTGGACCGGATGCTGTACGAGGACGCGAAGAAGGAATTCAACCTGGCGTCGATGACCGGCTTCGGGGCCGATGGTTCCCGGGAGGTGAAGGAGATGGACTTCGAGCAGGTCCGGGGCGATTTCGAGTCGAATTCCTTCGTGCAGGCCGTCCTGGAGCATATCCGGGTGAAGGAGGCGCTGGGGGATGAACTGCTCGGGCGGCTCCGGTTTTGATTATTCGGGGAAAAGTCCTATCTTTGTCATCCCCACTGATTGATGCTGCACTTGATATGAAGGAAAACGGTTTCTTTCGCAAAATATTCTCGTCCAGGATCCTTCCTTCCTGGACGATTTTGTTGTTCGACCTGATTATTGTCGTCATCTCCGTCGTACTGGCCTATATCATCCGGTTCGGCCTGTCGTCCGCCGTGACTATGGGTGCGGAGATGCGCTCGACTTTCCTAGTCGTCATTCCGCTTAACCTGCTGTTCTTCAGGGTCTTCCATACCTATTCGAACATTCTGCGCCTCTCATCTTTCGTGGATGTGATGCACATCTTCGTCGCGCTGACCCTGGCCTATTTCTTCTCCGCAGGCGTTTCGCTCCTGTGGCCGATGCTGTTCGCTTCGTCCTTCGCGTCCCTGTCCGTCCTGATGATCTCCTACGTCATCTGCTTCATGGTCCTGGCGACCTCGCGGATGATCATCAAGATGCTCAATGACCATTTCAACCAGAGCGGGAAGGAACTGCTGAACACGTACATCTACGGAACGCAGGTGGGCGTGGACATCGCCAAGTCGCTGCGTGCCGAGGCGGGCAATCGGTTCCGGATCGTGGGATTCGTGGCCGACAATCCCGACATGTTCGGGAAGGTGCTGATGGGGGTGAACGTGTACCCCAATGACGAAACGCTGATCGATCGGATCCGGCGTGACCGGGTGGATGCGTTCATCGTTTCCCCGGTGAAGGCCGAGAGCCTGAAAGACACCCGTTTCGCGGACCTTCTGCTCAAGGAGAATGTCCAGATCTTCCTGGCCCCCGAGGTGTCGGACGACTGGCAGAAAAGCGGCCACCGGACGACCGTCAAGGAGGTCCAGATCGAGGACCTTCTCGGCCGCGACCCGATCAAGCTGAACATGCGGGAAATCGCCTCCCATCTGGAGGGAAAGCGGGTGCTCATCACCGGTGCGGCCGGTTCCATCGGCAGCGAGATCATGCGCCAGGTGGCGATGTTCAACCCTTATCAGATGATCCTGATTGACAACGCGGAAACGCCCCTGCATGACATCCGGCTGGAACTGAAGAAGAGATGGCAGGAGATCGATGCGCCCACGATTATCGCCAATATCACGAACAAGGCCCGGATGCGGGCGATTTTCGACGAATACCGGCCTGAATACGTGTTCCACGCTGCGGCATACAAGCATGTGCCGATGATGGAGGACAATGTGTCGGAGGCTATCCAGAACAATGTCCTGGGGACGAAGGTCATGGCCGACCTGGCTGTCGAGTACCGGGTGAACCGGTTTGTCATGGTTTCCACGGACAAGGCGGTGAATCCGTCCAACGTGATGGGCTGCTCCAAGCGTATCTGCGAGATCTATGTCCAGGCGCTGGCCCGCAAGATCCAGAAAGACAAGTCGGCCCCGACCCAGTTTATCACGACCCGTTTCGGCAACGTGCTGGGTTCCAATGGTTCCGTGATTCCGCTGTTCCGGAAGCAGATTGCGTCGGGCGGTCCGGTCACGGTCACCCATCCGGAAATCATCCGGTATTTCATGACCATCCCGGAGGCCTGCCAGCTGGTGCTGGAAGCCGGCAGCATGGGCAAGAGCGGCGAGATCTATATCTTCGACATGGGCAAGCCCGTGAAGATCGTGGACCTTGCCAAGCGGATGATCCAGCTTTCCGGCCGCAACGACGTGAAGATCGAATTCACGGGCCTTCGTCACGGCGAGAAGTTGTACGAGGAACTCCTGGCGACCAAGGAGAACACCAAACCCACTTCCCACGACAAGATCATGATCGCCTCCGTGCGGGAATATGACTACGAAGACGTGAATGTGGAGATTGAATCCCTTATCCAGGACAGCTACCAGTTCGACCCGATGCGGACGGTAGGACAGATGAAGGATCTCGTACCCGAATTCAAGAGTTTGAATTCCAGGTACTCGATCTTGGATGACAACCGGTAGGAATTTCCCTTATTCTATACGATTCCGAGCAGATGGCTGCGGGATAGCATGCAGGCTCCGATAGGGGCCGCTTCGTTGCGCAATTTCGTGAAGCGGATGGCGGTATCCTGGTTCGCGATGGTCTGGGCATGGCGCTTGACGGCACTGCGGATGGGGAGGATGAGGTAATCGCCTGCCAGTGAGAGCTTTCCGCCGATGACGACGAGCTGCGGGTTGAACACATTGATCAGGCCCGCGAGGCCGCGTCCGAGGTTGCTGCCGATTTTCTCGATGCTCTCGATGGTGAGGATGTCTTCCTCCTGGATCGCCTTGAAGATATCGTTGAGGTTCACTTTCCCTTCCTTCTTGAAGGTCTGGGAGAGGGAAGAGGCGCGCCCGGCACGGAGCTGTTCCGTGATCAGCCGGACGAGGGCGGAACCGGAGGCGCCGGTCTCCAGGCAGCCGATCTTGCCGCATCGGCAGATCTGGTCGTTGTCCAGCAGGGGGAAGTGGCCGAATTCACCGGAGAATCCGGAGGTGCCGTAGTACAGGTGACCGTCCAGGATCATGCCCATTCCAAGGCCCCAGCTCACGTTGATGAAGAGGACGTTCTTCTCTTTCTTGACGACCCCGGCGAGGTATTCGCCGTAGGTCATGGCGCGGGAGTCGTTCTCGATGACCACCGGGATGTCCAGGTCCTCGGAGAGGATCTTGTTGATGGGCCTTTCGGGGTCGAAGGAATACAGGTTGCTGTAGCCTGTCTTGGGATTCACGCGGCCGGCCACGCTGATGCCCATCCCCAAGACCTTGTTCCAGTCCAGGTCCTTCTCGGAGAAGAAGGCGCGGAGGCTGTGGGCGACGCGGTGGATGCAGTTCTCGTCCGGTTCGAAGGTGAAGGGGATGTTGTCCTGGAAGGAAATCAGTCCGCCCTTGAAGTCGGTGACGGCGATGCTGGCATGGGAGTGCCGGATGTCCAGGCCGACGAACATGCCCGCATCCGGGTTGAGTCCGTAGATGCTGGGGCGGCGTCCGCCCGAGGTGCCGGACTTGCCGAGCTCGATCATGAAGCCTTCATCCATCAGTTCCCCGATCAGCTTGGTGACGGTGGGGACGCTGGAATTGATCTGTTCACTCAGGGAAGCGATGCTGTATTCTCCGTTCTGGATGCAAAGATGGAGTATGGTTTTCTTCAAGAGAGAATTCTTGTTGTCTTTCTTGTCCAGGAATGTGTTTCTCATGTCCGTTTTTAGTTTATACAAGACAAATATACTCATATTTTTTATTTTTCGTACGATTTTTTTGAAAAATCTTTAATATAATTTGATTCTTCGGGCCGACCTTGAAAAGTATGGAGAAAAAAGCTATCTTTGTCAGTTGAAGATAATGGTTTGGCTATGTTCGCAAAGCTCAAGACGTGGCGGAATAATTTCCGGCTTTCGCTGAAGATGAAGATGGTGCTCGCCCTGAGTTCCATCGTAGTCGTGCTCGTGCTTTCCAGCATCATCTCCATCCTGGAGTACCGGCGGATGTCCAGCTATGTGTCGGAAATGATTGCCGATAACATCAACGGCATCAATGTCGCCCAGAAGCTGTCGAACGTCACCGACAACTACAATCTCCAGATTCTGACGGTCATCGGGGACGAGTCCATCAACTCCCTGCCCGACTTCGACCAGCAGAAATTCGTCTTCTACTGCGATTCGCTCCGTTCCTCCTTTGCGGAAAAGCAGATGATTCCGCTTACGGATTCGGTCCTGTACGCCTATTCGGCCTATATGCTCACCTCCCTGGAGCTGGAGGAGGTCCTCAAGTCGGACTTCATCGACTCCCGGACCTGGTATTTCGACCGGCTGCAGCCTCCTTTCCACCGGCTGGACGACTATCTGGACCGCCTGAGCCAGGCGATGTACGACGACCTCCAGCGGAATTCCGAGAATTTCGACCGCGGTTTTTACCGGAGCATCATCCCCGGTTTCGTCGCGGTGTCCGTGGGGGTGATCCTGGTGCTCCTGCTGATGTTCTTCATCATCGCGTACTATGTGAACCCGCTGAACAAGATGCTGGGAGGTCTCCATGACTACCAGTCGATGGGCCGGAAATACAATTACACCTTCGACGGGGACGACCAGCTCAGCGATCTGAACGAGGGCATCACCGAGCTGACGGAAGAGAACCGCCAGCTGCGCCGGCGGATCAAGCTGATGCGTGAAACCCAGCCCAAGGAATGAACCTGAAGGTCATATCGCGGAATGTGGGAACGGCACTCCTCGTGAGCTCGCTGTTCATGCTTCTGTCGGTCTTCGTATCCCTGCTGGACGGCGGGGACAGCGCGCTGGCACCGCTGCTGATCAGCTTCTCGCTCACCTTTACCGTGGGTATCTTCCCGTTCATCTTTGTCCGGAAATCGGATCAGATCACCCTGCGTGACGGGTATATGATCATCTTCCTGTCCTGGCTGCTCTCTTTCGTGTTCGGGATGCTTCCGTATGCCCTTTGGGGCGGGCCGTTCTCCCTTGTAAATGCTTGGTTCGAAAGCGTTTCCGGATTTACGACCACGGGGGCGACCATCCTGGAAGACGTGGAGGCCCTGCCCAGGAGCCTGCTGTTCTGGCGCTCATCGACGCACTTTATCGGCGGTTTGGGAGTCGTCGTTTTCCTGCTGCTGATCATTCCGAACTCGTCGCCGGTGCGCCTGCGGCTCACCAATATGGAACTGTCCTCCTTGTCGCGGGAGGATTACCGCTCCCAGGCCAATAAGACCGTATTCATCTTCGCGTGGGTGTACTTGGGCATCTGCGCGCTGGCGTTCGTGAGTTACCTGCTGGCGGGGATGTCTCCATTCGATGCCATCAACCACGCTTTCAGCGTCTGTGCCACAGGCGGTTTCTCCAGCCGGAACCTGTCCATCGGCCACTTCCGGTCGGAGTTGATCTCGTCCCTGACGATCGTCTTCATGTACCTGGCGTCCATCCATTTCGGGCTGATTTTCATGACGCTCGCGTCCCGGTCGCTGCGGCCCTTGAAGAACCCTGTCCTGCGGTTCTACACCCTGAGCCTGATCGGCGGATCCATCCTGACCGCCGTCTCCCTGAAGCTGCAGGGGGTGGACAGCACGTGGGCGCGCGCTTTCCTGGACGGTACATTCCATGTGGTGAGCTACACTTCCACTTCGGGTCTTGCTATCAGCGACAACTCCAACTGGCCCATGCTGCCGTGTTTCATCCTGATCGTGGGCAGCCTGGTGTGCGGCTGTGCGGGGTCCACCACGGGCGGCCTGAAGTCGGACCGCGTGATCGTCCTGTTCCGGGCCATCCGGATGCAGGTGGTCAAGACGCTGTATCCTTCTTCCGTGTTCGAGGTCAAGTTCGGAAAGCGGATCCTCCGCGACGAGGAAGTGTATCCGCAGATCCTGTATATCGCCCTTTTCTTCCTGATGATCGGCATTTCCTCCATCCTGTGCGTCATCATCGGGGACCCGAACCAGCATGCCCTGCTGGGGTCGATCGCCTCGCTGACCAATGTGGGGCCTTCCCTGGGCACCATCGGCTCCCTCGGGAACTTCAACGCCGAGCCGAACGCCATCAAACTGATCTTCACGTTCGACATGTTCCTGGGCCGTGTCGAGATCTATCCTGTTTTCGCCGTTTTCGCGGCTTTCATCCACCGGAGGTAGCCGATGGACCGGACGGGGTTCCTGTACACCGAGTTCCTGCGGCGGTTTCCCTATGAACCGACGCCCTGCCAGGACCGCCTGATGCAGGATATCGCGTCGTTCGCGACCGGGGACGATGCCGACATCCTGGTGGTCAACGGCTATGCCGGAACGGGCAAGACGACGGCCCTGGCGGCCGTGGTTTCCACTTTTACCGACTTCAAGACGCCTTGCGTGCTGATGGCTCCGACGGGCCGGGCAGCGAAGGTGCTGTCGAACTATACCGGGCGGCCGGCATCGACCGTCCACAAGCAGATCTACCGGCAGAAAAGCCACGGCGAGGACGGCTTCGGACAATTCTCGCTGGCGCCGAACAAGGCGAAGAACACGCTTTTCATCGTGGACGAGGTGTCGCTCATCGGCATTGAGGCGGGAGAGCTGCAGTCCACGACCGTTTTCGGCTCCGGAAACCTTCTGGAGGACCTGATCCTGTATATGCGCAACGGGGTTGATTGCCGGATGATCCTGGTCGGCGATGCCGCGCAGCTGCCTCCCGTGGGCCTGGACCGTTCTCCGGCCTTGTCTCCGGAATATATGTCCGGCGCCGGCGGCGTGCGCTTCTCCGAGCTCCGGACGGTCGTCCGCCAGCAGGAGGGTTCGGGCATCCTCGTGAATGCAACGCACCTGCGGGTGATGCTGGAGGAGGATTGCGAGATTCCGCTGGACGAACTGGGCCTGACAGTCAAGGGGTTCGATGACGTGGTGCGTGTTTCCGGCGGGGAACTGATTGAGACGCTGTCGGATGCGTATGGCCGGTACGGGGAGGACGAGACCATCGTCCTGTGCCGGTCCAACAAACGGGCGAACCGCTACAATGCGGGTATCCGCGCCCAGGTCCTGTACCGGGAGGAGCGGCTGGTCCGGGAGGACAAGCTCATGATCGTGAAAAACTGCTACCATTTCGCGGATGAGCTGGAGGGGACGGACTACATCGCCAACGGCGACATCTGCAAGCTGGTGCGTATCGGCGGCTATGAGGAGCGGTACGGGCTGCATTTCGCCCAGGCGCGGCTGGCTTTTCCGGATTATGGCGACCAGGAAATCGTGGCGAAGGTCCTGCTGGACACGCTGGAATCGGAATCCGCCTCTCTGACTTATGAGCAGTCCAATGCCCTGTACCAGGGGGTCAGCGCGGACTATTCCCACTTGACTACCAAGAAGAAACGTTACGACGCCGTGCGGGAGGATCCTTTCTTCAACGCCCTGCAGCTCAAGTATGCCGATGCCATTACTTGCCACAAGTCACAGGGCGGCCAGTGGAAGTGCGTCTTCATCGACAATCCTTTCTGGCAGGATTTCCTCACGCCGGACGACCTGAAGTGGCTGTATACGGCCCTGACGCGGGCGGTAGAGAAGGTCTATCTGGTGAATTTCAAGGACGAATTGTTTCAAAGTTTGCAAGGATGAGCGAGAACTACATGTTTCCGACTTCCGTGAAGGAGGTCCAGGCGCTGGGATGGGATTACATCGACATCATCCTCTTTACGGGGGATGCGTTCGTGGACCATCCGTCGTTCGGGACGGCGGTGATTGCGCGGTGGCTCCAGAAATGGGGTTACCGGGTGGCGGTGGTCCCGCAGCCCAACTGGCGGGATGACCTCCGCGATTTCCGCAAGCTGGGGGCGCCGCGGCTGTATTTCGGGCTGAATTCGGGGGCGATGGATTCGATGGTGAACCACTATACGGCCTCCAAGCGGCTCCGCCATGACGACGCCTACACGCCCGACGGCAAGGCGGGCGCACGGCCGGACTACGCGGTTACGGTGTATACGAAGATCCTGAAGGAACTGTATCCCGATGTCCCTGTCATTATCGGTGGCATCGAGGCTTCCCTCCGCCGCCTCACGCATTACGATTACTGGAAGGACTGCCTGATGCCCTCTGTCTTGGTTACTTCCGGGGCCGATTACTTGTGTTACGGCATGGGCGAAAGGCCGATGCTGGCGCTCACGAGGGGAATCGAGAACAACTGGTCGCGGCATCAGATGCAGCAGATTCCGCAGATAGCGTTCTTTGTGAAGGGGAGTCTCCCCTCCGGAAAACTGCTTCTGCATAGTTTCGAGGAGTGCCAGAAGGATAAGTTCAAGTTTGCGGAGAATTTCCATTGGATTGAGCAGCACGCGAATATGATGCATCCGGATACGATCGTCGAGCCGGTGGGGGACGGGTATGTGCAGATCAATCCGCCGTATCCGACGGCGACGACGGAGGAGATGGATTCGTTCTGGGATCTGCCGTTCACGAAGCTGCCGCATCCGCGGTACAAGGGGAAAAGGATTCCGGCGTACGATATGATCAAGTTCTCCGTGTGTACGCACCGGGGGTGCTTCGGGGGGTGCAATTTCTGCACGATCGCGGCGCATCAGGGAAAGTTCATTTCGTCAAGGAGCGAGGAATCCATCCTCAAGGAGGTGCGTGCGCTGAATGAGCTGCCGGACTTTGCGGGCAACATTTCGGACGTGGGGGCGCCGACGGCGAACATGTACGGGATGCATGGGAAGAACCAGGAGATCTGTGCCAAGTGCAAGCGGCGTTCGTGCCTGTTCCCGGCCCGCTGTCCGAATCTGGACTGCGACCATACGCGGCTGTTGAATCTCTACCATAAGATCGATTCTACCAAGGGGATACGCCACTCCTATATCGGCAGCGGCATCCGGTATGACCTGTTCCTGACGGAGGACGGGTTCGTGGACAAGAGTTCGAAGCCTTATCTCAGGGAATTGGTCCTGGACCATACGTCCGGACGGCTGAAGGTGGCGCCGGAGCATACGGAGGATCACGTGCTCCAGAAGATGGGGAAACCTTCGTTCCGGTATTTCGAAAGGCTCCGAAAGGAATTCGACCAGGTGAACCGGGAGGCGGGGACGCACGTGGGACTGGTCCCGTATTTCATCTCGTCGCATCCGGGCTGCACGATGCGGGACATGGAGCGGCTGGCGAACCATCCGGCGCTGAGGGGCATCTGGATGGACCAGGTGCAGGATTTTACGCCTACGCCGATGACTACGTCGTCCGTGATGTTCTGGTCCGGCTATGATCCCAGAGACCTCAAACCGGTGTTCTGCGAGCACGATCCGCAGCGGAAACAGGAACAGAAATCGTTTTTCTTCAAGAATTCCTCGAAAAAAAACATACAGGGTATTTCCAAATCCAAAAAAAGACGTTAATATTGCACCGCAAAACCTATTAACCTGAATCAAGATGGCAGACAACAAGAAAAGACATGTGGTGAGCTATGAAAAGATGGCCCTGAATCCGGAACTGGCGGCGGCTTTCGCCGAAAAGTATCCCCGTGGATTCAGCGACTACCTGACTGACCTCGTGAAATATCCGAAGCCGGACGGCACCACTTTCTATGCTGTCACCGTGGAGATTCCCGATGCCATCTACCTGGTGAAGATCAACGTGAAGACCGACGACCTCGAGGATGTCGAGCGCTGGCTCGAAGGCGAGGAAGACGCCGAGAACGAGGCCGTGGCCGGCGGCAGCGCCGACGCCTCCGATGCGGCGGGCGAGACGCTTCCCGACGACAACATCGCCCAGTACGCAGGCGGCTCGGACGACGAATAAGGAAAAGATGGCCACGAACCAAGGCGTGAAATATGTATGGGGCCCGATGCGGGCCCTTTTGCGTAAGTGGCCGGAGCGTAGCCGGCTGCTGGTCCTGTCCGTGGTCACGGGGATCCTTTGCGGCCTGGCCTCCGTCCTTCTGAAGACGACGATCCGTTTCCTCGGCCATGGCCTGCATCAGCTGGTGGGCGGGTCCACGTGGCTGTTCCTCCTGCTTCCCGGCGTGGGAATGCTCCTTAGTCTGCTGATTGTCAGATATATCGTCAAGGACAACATCGGCCATGGCGTCACGAAGGTCCTGATTGCCGTGTCCAAGAACGAGTCCAAGATCAAAAGGCACAATACCGTTTCGTCCCTCATCACCAGCGCGCTGACCATCGGATTCGGCGGTTCCGTGGGTGCCGAGGCGCCCATCGTGTATACGGGGGCGGCGATCGGATCCAATCTGGGCCGGTATATGGGCCTTTCCTACCGGGGGATGACCCTGCTGCTGGGATGCGGCGCTGCGGGAGCCGTGGCGGGCATTTTCAATGCACCGTTGGCCGGTGTCCTGTTCACGCTGGAAATCCTCCTCTTCAACCTGTCGATGAGTTCCATCCTGCCGCTGCTCCTTTCCACGGTGTCGGCGACGATGGTGTCCTATCTGTTGCTGGGGCGGGAGACGCAGTTCGCCTGCACCGTCGTGGAGTTCGCGATGCGGAATATCCCTTTCTATGCGGTCCTGGGCGTGTTTTGCGGCTTCTGCTCCCTGTATTTCCTGCGGACGACGCTCTTCATGGAGGATTTGCTGGGAAAGATGCGGAACCCTTATCTGCGTTGGGCGCTATGTGCGATGGGGCTGGGTCTTCTCATCTTCCTGTTCCCTCCGCTGTACGGCGAAGGTTATGAGGACGTGGGACTGCTCCTGAAAGGCCAGAGCAGCGGCCCTGTGTGGTTCTTCCTGCTGATCCTGCTTCTGAAGGTGTTCGCGATGACTTTCACCAATGCCGGCGGGGGAGTGGGCGGTACTTTCGGTCCCACCCTGTTTGTCGGGGCCATCGCCGGGTACGTGGTCGCGTCGGTCTTGAACCTGATCTGGCCCGGCCAGGTGCCGGTTCCCAACTTCGTGCTCGTGGGTATGGCCGGCCTGATGGCGGGCGTGATGCAGGCCCCGATGACGGCCATCTTCCTGATTGCCGAAATATCAGGCGGTTACCAGCTCTTTGTGCCGCTGATCCTGACTTCGGCGCTCGCGTACGGGACTACCCGGCTGTTTGAAAAGTATTCCATCTATACCAAGCGTATCGCGCAGACGGGAGAACTCCTTACGCACGATTCCGACCAGGCCGTGCTGACCCTGCTTCGGACGGAATCCCTGGTGGAAAAGGACTTTACGCCGGTCCGGATCGACGATGACCTGGGTGCGCTCGTGGATGCGGTGGCCGTGTCCAGCCGGAACATTTTCCCGGTCCTGGATTCCAAGAACCGGCTGCAGGGATATGTGGACCTGACCGACATCCGGCGTGACATGTTCCGGACGGACCTGTACCAGACGGCCAAAGTGTACAACTATATGCGCTCCGCGCCTGAATATGTGTATCCGGACGAGCCAATGGACAGCGTGATGCGCAAGTTCGAGCGGACCGGGGCGTGGAACCTGCCGGTCGTGGACCGCGAACGACGCTATATCGGATTCGTCTCCAAGTCAAAGATATTCAACGCTTACCGGGAGGAGCTCCGGGTGTTTTCCCAGGATTGATTCCGGTGCTTTCCGGCAGGGTTGCCCAAGCCGTTTTTTTTCTTATATTTGTAGAATTAAAGACCACGGCCAATGCACACGAGCGACTTTCCGGTTTCCACTCCGCTGATGATTGTCTGGGCGATCTGCCTGGCTGTCGCGGCGTTCTTCTTCGTGCGGCTCCTCAATTATCTGCTCCGCAAGAACCGGAGGGAACTCCTGCTGCTGTCGTTCACTGTCCTGCTCATAGCCGGGGCGGCCATCCATGTCATCATCCTCTCCCAGTCCACCCACACCGTCACGGACGGGAACTGGGTCCAGCTCGTCCTGGTCTCCCTGGTGGCCGGGTTGGAAATGTTTATCGGGCATACCGTCATCTTTGACGACATTATCGCGGCGGTCGTGTTCCACGAGCCGGGATTGCTCCTGGCCTACCTGACGATCTTCGTCCTGGTCCTGACGTTCAGTTTCGTGATGGTGTTCCAGATCCTGCCGCGCCGCCTCCGTGACCGGCTGTGGCTCCGGAGCCATGCCCGGAGTGCGATGGCCAACCGGAAGAACCATCTCTTCATCGGGGTCACCCCCAGCGCGAAGCTCCTGGCCAAGTCCATCCTGGAAGAGCAGCAGAAGGGCAGGCGCAGGGATCAGGGGTACCTGGTTTTCATTGACATCCCTGAAGCGGAAGGGATGCGCACAGAGCTTTCCTTCGGGGACATTTTCACAAGCATCGTCAGCCGCCGGAAGGAAGTGAGCCTGGACGAGGAACTGGGCAGTGACCGGTTCGTCCTCCTGAAAGGCCGGTACCCCGACGTGCATCACGGGGGCGACCTGGCCGATGTGCTGGGCCTCAAGTACTTGCGTACATGGCTCCACAATGAGCGCAACAGCGTTTATGTTCTGGGGAAGGAGGAAGAGAACCTTGCCCTGCTGGAGCGCCTTCGGGCGGATTCCGGCGTCCGGGCGAAGGTGTTCTGCCTCGTGAACGACGTCAACGGGCCCCAGTCGGTGTACACGGCTTCCCTCAGCCGGGTCCGGATGATCGACACCCATCTCCTTTCCGTCCAGCGGGTTAAGTTCCAGCAGCCCGGCCTGCATCCCATCCATTTCGTGGATGTGGCGAAGGACAAGGACGGAACCCCGCTCGGCTATGTTTCGTCGGGTTTCCACGTCTTGTACGCAGGGTTCCGGGAAACGGGTCAGGAATACCTGCGTTTCCTGTATGAGTTCGGTGCTTTCGTAGGAAAGGACCTGAAACAGGTCCCGACCTCCTTTGATATCTTCGACGACGACCTGGACCGCTACCGGGGCGATTTTCTCAATCGTTTCCCGGGTATGAAGGGGGATCCTTCCCTGGTTTGGAACGAAGGAACCATCGGTTCGGACCGCTTCTGGGAGCGCTATGCCAGTCTGCTTGGTTCTCTGAACTATGTCGTGGTGGCAACGGGCATTCCTGACCGGAATGTCGACTTTGCCATCCGCCTTCTCCGGACGGCGGCCCGGGCGGACAAGGACCTGTCCCGATTCGTCATCCTGGTGCGGGTGGCCACGCTGGACAACCGGACGCGTGGCATCCTGGATTTCTTCAATTCGACCTATCATCCCGGCGGCGAGCCGGTCATCCGGCCGATCGGCGTGGACCAGGACATCTGGAATCTGGCATCTATCTCCGGGAACTTGCTCAAAGATAGCGCTTCCCGGTTCTATATGGCGTATCAGCGCGCCGTGGGCGGGGAGGATACCTGGGAATCCCGTCATCTGCGGCTTTCTTCGAAGTCGGGTGCCCGGTTGCGCAACCGGCTGGCCCTGATGCGTGAGCAGGGACAGGACCTTTCCCGGTCGGCCTTCCTGCCTACGTTGCATGCCCTGGCCGGCCAGGGGCTGGAAGAAGCGGCCGCCCGGATTCCGGCGGTCTTCGATGGCATGCATTATCCGGAAAAGGGTGCGGAAGCCACCCGGCTGGAATACCTGGCCGTTCAGGAGCACCTGCGCCAGTGCGCTTCGCTGCGGGCTTCCGGCTATGAGCCCGGGGATCCGGACGAACTCCTGATGCGGCGGAATGACCTGTGCCCGTACGGGAACCTTGATCCGGTAGAGCAGCATTTCAACTGGGTTGTCGTCAAGACCGCCCTGACCGGGAAAATGGATGAATAAGCATGGAAAACAAGTATAAACTGGACCCCCACTCGGAGTCCATCCTTCAGGAATACAGAAAGCAGCTTCCCGTATTCAGGAAAATGCAGGAAACGATTCCTGCGCAGATCCGCGCCGTCTTCGAGGAGGCGGGCATCGTCGTCGCATCCATCGAACACCGGATCAAGGAAGAACGTTCCCTGGCCGGCAAACTGGAACTCAAAGGGGCGAAATACCAGTCGCTTTCCGACATTACCGATATCTTCGGTATCCGGATCATCACCTTCTACACCGACGATGTGGACAAGGTCGCCTCGGTGGTGGACCGCCTGTTCGATGTGGACTGGGAGAATTCCGTGGACAAGCGCAAGCTCCACGAGATTGACAGTTTCGGCTATCTCTCCCTCCATTATATCTGCCGTGTCCCGGACATCCCGTACGCCTTTGAAGTCCAGATGCGGACCATCCTCCAGCACGCCTGGGCCAACATGAACCACGACATCGGCTACAAGACCGGCGTGGAGGTCCCGAAGGAATATCTGCGCAACATGAACCGTCTGGCCGGCATGCTGGAACTGGTGGACGAGCAGTTCAGCTCCATCCGCCGGGATATCAACGATTACCGCCGCCAGGTCCAGTCGCTGGTCGCCTCCGGCCGTCTGGAAGAGGTTTCCCTGGATGCGGACAGTTTCCGCAGTTTCCTCAACGTGGGACCTTTCGATGTCCTGAACCGGAAGATTGCCTCCGTGAACCAGGCCGAGATCCAGGAAGTGACTCTGATGCCGTTCCTGCAGGTATTCAAGGCGCTGGGGTTCAAGACGTTGGGTGACCTCGCCCAGCTGATCCGCGAGAACTCCGAAGCTGCCTACCAGATCGCCTGCCATCAGATCAGCATGACCGACCTGGACATCCTGGCTTCCTCCGTGGGCCCGCAGAACCTGTGTATCGCCTACCTGCTGAAGAAGGGGAGCGGACGCGCCGGTATCCGCCTGATGCTGGATACGCTCAACGGGCCTTCCGACAGCAACGACCTGATGGCGGAAATCATCCTGGACCAGACCAGGGACCTTCCCTTCATGCACGATATTGACTGAGAAACAGACTGATATATGAAAACAAACGAACGATTCCTTGTCACCATCAGCCGCGAGCTGGGTTCCGGCGGACGGACGGTGGGCCGGCTGCTCGCCGATCGCCTCGGCGTGAAATTCTATGACAAATACCTCATCCAGCGTCTCGTGAAGGAGTTCGATCTGGACGAAAAGGCCATCGAGAAACTGAAAGGGACTAAGCAGGGCTGGTGGTCCGAGTTCTGCAATAAGCTGACCCGGACCGCCGGTTCGGATCCGTACCGCTACAGCCTGGATTCGGCGGAGGATGAGGCCACGCCGGATGCCCTGTATATGGCTGAGACGCGGATTCTCGGGGATATCGCTGCCGAGGAATCCTGCGTCGTTGCCGGCCGTGCCGGCTTTTACGTGCTGCGGAGCCATCCGAACATGCTCCGGGTATGCCTCCGGGCTTCGGCGGAGCACCGCGTCCAGCGGGTCATGGACCGGCAGCACCTGACCGAGGCGGAGGCTGCCGAGGCAATCCGGAAGGTGGACGAGATGCGGGAGAACTATGTGAAGCATTACACGGGAACGAGCCGGTACGATGTCCGGAACTATGACCTGGTGCTCAATATGGATTCCCTGAGCGAGGAGGACGCCGTCGATATCATTATGGCTTATATCGAAAAAAGTGGGAAATAGACCTTTAGACACCCAGTTCCTGGACCATGCCATCGAGTACGCCGTCCACGCCCATGCCGGTACCGAAAGGCGGGGGAAGGGATTCCCGTACGTCATCCATCCCCTGGAGGCGATGGCCATCGTGGCGACGATGACTGCGGACCAGGAAATCCTTGCCGCCGCCGTCCTGCACGACGTGGTGGAGGATACCGACATCACCATTGACGAGATCCGCACCGAGTTCGGTGACCGGGTCGCCCGGCTGGTGGATTCGGAAAGCGACCGGAAGATGGAACTTGTGGATTGGCGGGCGCGCAAGGAAGAATCCTTGAAGCGACTGTCTTTTGCCTCCAGGGAGGAGAAGATTGTCGCTCTGGGTGACAAACTGTCGAATATGCGGGCCATCGCCCGGGACTACACGACCAGAGGGGACGATTCCTTCTGGGAGTTGTTCCATATCAAGGAAAAGTCGGTCCATTCCTGGCGCTATCATGCCTTGGTGGATGCTTTGTCCTCCCTGGCGGACACCTATGCCTATCAGGAATTCCGCTACCTGGTAAACTCCATTTTCCCGGAAGAAATGCTATGAATACGGAAAAAGCGATACGGATCGACCTGGCCGACTATGTCCATGCCGGCGAAGGGGCCAACGGGGAGAGCTTCAACCATCGTTCCGACCCGGAGGTAATGCTCAAGCTTTACAACCCGGGCAAGGTGCAGCAGCCTCTGGACGAGATGCGCATCGCCCGGAAAGTGTATGCGGCCGGCATCCCTACGCCCGAACCGGGCGATTATGTCACGGACGGGGTGCGCTACGGCATCCGTTTCCGCCGGATCCGGGACAAGGTTTCCTATGCGCGGGCGGTCGGCGACCACCCCGAACGGGTGGACCGCTATGCGGGGGAGTTCGCCGAAATGTGCCTGCAATTGCATAATACACACGTAGATACATCGGTTTTCGAGAGTGCGAAGGCCCGGTATCTCCGCCAACTCGGGGACAATCCATTCTTCACCCCCGCGGAAAAGGACCGGCTGGCCCGTTTCATTTCCGATGCGCCGGATACGGACACGGCCATCCATGGCGACCTCCAGTTCGGCAATGTCATCTTTGCCGGTGACAAGCGGTATTTCATCGACCTGGGCGATTTCTGCTACGGATACCCGCTCTTCGATATCGGGATGGTGTATTCCACGGCTTATCTGAGCGACGCGCCTTTTGTCCGCGAAGCTTTCCATATGGAGCCGGAGACGGCCGTCCGCTTCTGGCAGGCCTTTGCGCCCGTTTACTTCGGGACGGACCGTCCGCTCCGGGACATCGAGGCGGAGGTCCGGCCTTTCGCCGGCCTGAAGACCATCATCATCGAACGGGATACGGGCTGTCCGATGCCTGCTTTCCGGGAGGCCCTGAAATCCATTCTCAAACCCTGACCGTATGAGAAAACTGAGAAATGAGAACTGGAAGGCGGTGACGCGGGCGCTGGCCCTCGTGATCCTTGCCATCGTCCTGCTGGAGGCGACATCCCTGATTCAGCATTATCTCCTCCGGCGGACCATCCGGGAGGAGGCGACGCGGCGGGCGGAGGCCCACCTGGAATCGACCAGCCTCCGGATCACTGACGTGATGAATCAGGTTGAGACGGTGGTCAGCAACAGTATCTGGGCGGTCCGGAAGGTCCTGGATTATCCCGACACCCTGGCTTTCCTGACCGGCAGGATCGTGGAAACCAATGACTTCATCTCGGGATCTGCCGTCGCTTTCGTCGAGAACCATTACCCTGGGAAGGGGCGGATGTTCGCTCCCTACTCCTACCGGGAGAACGATGAGGTGTTCGCTACCCAGTTGGGTACGGAGTCCTATAACTACCTGGAAAAGGAGTGGTTTGTCAAACCGCTGGAATTGAATGCGGGCTATTGGTCCGAACCTTACTTCGACAGCGGTGGCGGCAAACTCTTCATGACGACCTATTCCGTCCCGCTCACGGACAATGACGGTAAGGTCGTGGCCGTGCTGACGGCCGACGTCTCGCTGGACTGGCTGACCGGACTGGTGAGCGGCATCGATGCCTACCCGGGCGCTGTCAGCATTCTGATCAGCCGGAAGGGTCAGTTCATGGTGTGCCCGGTTCCTTCGCTGGTCATGCAGAACACGGTGCAGGAAGCGGTGGCCAACATTTCCGAAGATGCGGCGGCCATCCAGCATATCGCCCAGGCCATGTTGTCCGGCGAGAGGGGAAACCAGAGGATCCTTTACCACGGCGAGAAGCTGTATGCTTTCTATGCGCCGGTGGAAAGGACGGGTTGGTCGATGGCGATCATCATCCCCATGGATGAGATTTACGGGAATTTCCGGTTTGTCAGGGCCTTGATCATCGCCCTCCAGATCCTGGGTATCCTGCTGCTCCTGTTTATCCTGTATGCTGCGGCCAAGAACCAGATGCGTCTGCGGGACATCACGGAAAAGAAGGGGCGGATCGAGAGCGAACTGCGCATCGCCCGGAACATCCAGATGGCCATGCTTCCGAAGACCTTCCCCACCTATCCGGAATCGGAGGATGTGGACATGGCCGGAGAGATCGTCCCCGCCAAGGAGGTGGGCGGCGACCTGTACGATTTCTTCACCCGCGAGAACAAGCTTTATTTCTGCATCGGCGACGTGAGCGGAAAGGGCGTTCCCGCTTCGCTTGTGATGGCGGTTACCCGCAGCCTTTTCCGGTCGGTTTCGTCCCGTGAGACCAGTCCCCGGCGGATCGTCAAGCTGATGAACGATTCCATGTCCGAGACGAACGAGAACAATATGTTCGTCACCTTCTTCGTCGGCGTCCTGGATCTCCATACCGGCCATCTGCGCTATTGCAACGCGGGACACAATGCTCCGGTGCTGATGACCTCCGGCAAGGCTGCCCTGCTGGACACGATCCCCAATCTGCCCCTGGGTGTTATGCGCGGTTTCTCCTATAAGGAGCAGGAAACCAGCCTGGCTACCAACGACGGTCTCTTCCTGTATACCGACGGATTGACGGAGGCGGAAAATACAAACCATGAACTGTTTGGCGACAAGCGTATGCTCGAGGTCGTCACCAAGCATTGCGTGGACAAAGCGGAAACCCAGTTGAAGTCGATGGCTAGTTCCGTCAAGGGACATACCCGCGACTGCAATGCCAGCGACGACCTGACGATGCTGATCGTCCGCTTCACGAATCCGGCCCCTTTCTCCAGGTCGGAGCGCCACCTGGTCCTCCAGAATGATATCTCCCAGATTCCTAAACTGGCCTCTTTCATCGAGGATATTGCCAAGGAAGCCAAGATGGACCCGGCCCGTGCGATGAGCCTGAACCTGGCCATGGAGGAAGCCGTATCCAACATCATCCTGTATGCCTATCCCGAAGGTGCCGAAGGAGAAGTGGATGTGAAAGCGGTCATCAAAGAGGACCGGCTGGATTTCACCCTGACCGACAGCGGCGTTCCCTTCGATCCCACGCTCGCCCATATGCCCGACCTTACCCTGGATGCTGCCGAGCGTCCGATCGGCGGGCTTGGCATTTATCTTGTGAGAAGCATCATGGATTCCGTCGCCTATGAACGGTTGGACGGTAAGAATGTATTATCAATGACTAAAAAATTATAGCAGAATGGAAATCTTCATCACCCAATCCGACGGTACGATGACCGCGCGCCTGGTAGGACGGCTGGACACGCCGGCCGCCGCCGAGGTATCCCAGAAAGTACAGCCTCTTCTGGACAATGCCGACCAGACCATCGTCCTGGACTGCTCGGAGCTGACCTATATCAGCAGTTCCGGTCTCCGTATCTTCCTGACTATCCGCAAGGCGGCGGTAGCCCAGGGTGGAAAGGTGGTCATCGAGGGATTGTCCACCGAGATCCGGCAGGTCTTCATGATGACCGGCTTTCTGCAGCTGTTCGAGATCGTATAGCCGATGAAGGACGTATACGTCAGGCATATCTCCTCTGAGCTGGGCGTTAAGTCCTGGCAGGTGGAGAATTGTGTCGAACTGTTCGGGGAAGGCTGTACCATCCCTTTCATCAGCCGTTACCGGAAGGAGCGGACCGGGGGACTCACCGATGTCGAGGTTGCCGAAATCAAGCATTGGAACGAGGTGTTCACGGAGATGGAGAAGCGAAAGGCCTCCATCCTGGGAACCATCGAGGAGCAGGGAAAGTTGACACCTGAACTCCGCGGCGAAATCGAGAACTGTGTGAGCGCCAGTACGCTCGAGGACCTTTACCTTCCTTATCGGCCCAAGCGCAAGACGCGGGCGACGGTCGCGATTGCCAAGGGACTGGAACCCCTGGCGGACCTTCTCTGGAGCGGGAAATCCCGCAGTCCGGAGGCTGATGCCCGGAAGTTTGTGAAAGGGGAGGTCGCGTCCGTGGACGAGGCCCTGGCCGGGGCGCGCGACATCATCGCGGAACGCCTGTCGGAGACGGCGGTTGTCCGCGAGAATCTCCGGGGCATCTTCCGGACGCGGCGCATCCAGTCCAAGGCGACGAAGGCGGCGCAGACCGACCCGGCCGCCGGCAAGTACAGAAGCTATTTCAATTTCTCGCAGCCCATTGCCAAAATCCCTTCCCACAATCTGTTGGCCCTGCTTCGGGCGGAGAACGAGGGGTTCCTGAAGCTCTCTCTGGACGCCGATCCGGAGAAGTGCGGCAACAAGATGTATTACGACTATTGCCAGGAGAAGGGCTATCCTTCCCGCGAATGCGGTTTGGAGATCCGGGCGGCGGTAGACGATGCCTACAAGCGCCTGTTGGAGCCTTCGATTTCGAACGAGGTCCTGAAGGAAGCCAAGCAGAAAGCCGATGTCGAATCCATCCGCGTGTTCGGCGAGAATCTGCGGCAGCTGCTGCTCGCCGCCCCGGTGGGGCAGAAGCGGACGAT
>JAEEGI010009108.1_pt1 | contig 21802 bp, 37 predicted proteins | sample 8958751 | NCBI WGS metagenome assembly JAEEGI01 (sample SAMN16246545, study PRJNA631951) | gut metagenome | biome: gut microbiome; feature: rumen; material: KS-attached | host: Bos | place: Iran: Karaj | collected 2018-10 | reverse complement strand
CGAAAAGACGGATGTTTTCCAGGACATCGACAAGTTTGTAGGTATTGGCGCCGCCGTCGTATACCTGATAGACACCGGGGATCGCTTCGACCTGTCTCGTAACTTCCTGCAGCATGGTGCCGTCGCTGATCGTGATGATGTAGGCATCACGGAAAGGATTCTCGTCGCGGTAGGCTTCGTAGAATTCCTGCAGTTCCGGATCTGTATTGGAGTTAACATAGAAATCGAATTCGTCTTCCTTGCTGTGATAGGTAACGGAAGAAACGCCGTTGACTTCCTTGATCTTTCCTTCGATACGCTGTAGGTTGACCTGATCTTCGGAATCATAGTCGATCAGCGCGGAAAGCGAGATCGAACTCTCGATCGTATTGGTCGTCAGAACGAGGTTGTAAGTCAAAACCATAAAGACCCCGATCAGTGTCAGAGTAATGGCAACAGCAGTGGAACTGGAAAGAGCCATGCCGAAGTGACGGCCGACTCCCAGAAAACCTTCTTTGATATGGCGTCCTAAGCGGCGAAACATCAGATACTACCTCCACCGGCCAGATCTGCCGTAATATGTCCGCTGTCGATCGCGATCGTGCGTTTCGGATGATGACGGACGATCTCGATGTCGTGGGTAACGATCAGGATCGTGGTCTTCTCTTCCTGGTTGATCTTTTCAAGCAGGCGGATGATCTCATCACTCTTCTTCGGGTCGAGGTTGCCGGTCGGCTCGTCGGCGATCAGGATCGACGGCTTGTTGGCGATCGCTCTGGCGATGGCGACACGCTGCTGCTGGCCGCCGGAGAGTTCTGCCGGGAATACATTTGATTTATCTGCGACGTCAACAAGCTTCAGGACTTCTCTGACACGCTTGCGCAGGGTATCACGCGGAGCGTCAACGACTTCCATCGCATATGCGACGTTCTCGAAAACTGTTTTACGCGGAAGCAGCCGGTAGTCCTGGAAAACGACGCCGATATTGCGGCGGTAGACCGGGACTTTGGAATGGCGGAGCTTGCCGACATTGATATCATTTACCAGCACCGTGCCGGAGTTCGGAACTTCTTCCCCGTTCAGGAGTTTGATCAGAGTGGACTTTCCGGAACCGGTCGGTCCGATGATATAAACGAACTCTCCGTCTTTGATCTCGAGGGAGATGTTGCTCAGCGCATGTGTTCCGTTTTTATAGGTTTTGGATACATTTTCAATTTTAATCATACTATCACCATTAATTAATCATATCATATCCGCGCCCCGTAGGAGAAACCGTTTCCCTGTACTTCCTTGACATCCGAGATGATCACGAATGCAGCCGGATCGGTTTCGCGGATCAGATTCAGCAGAGACTGATACTGATGTTTGGAGATCACGACCAGGATGACGTTCTTCTGCTGACGCAGATATCCGCCTTCCGCATGAAAGAGCGTAACGCCGCGGTCGACTTTTTCCTGGATCAGGGCGCTTAATTCTTCATATTTATCGGATATGATCTGAACCGACATCGATTCGACAAGGCCGAGAGTCAGCGCTTTTGTGATCATGATCCCGCTGGCATAGACATAGATCAGGCCGATCAGCACATGCTGGAGGTCATAGATCCAGAGACCGAGGATGACTGTCAGAGCATCGATCGCCATGACGCTTTTGCCGAGATCAAATCCCAGATACTTCTGCATGATCAGCGGCGGGATATCCATGCCGCCTGTACTCGACCCGACTTTCATGACAAGACCGATCCCGGCGCCTGCGATCAGACCGCCGAAAACGGAAGCCAGCAGCGGATCGACCTCCACCGGCTTCATATGATTCTGCAGCAGCAAAAGATATGCCGGGTAAAGCACGGAGGACATGATCGTTGTGATCGCGAATTTCTTCCCCAGAAAAACCCATCCGACCAGAAACAGCGAAACGACCAGCGCAATGATAATGGTCTGTTCACTGATCGTCGTGAATGGTTTTACCAGGACCGCGATACCGGCAACACCACCGGACAGGATGTCATAGGGCAGAACGAAGGCTGATACGGAGAAAGCAAGCAGCAGATTGCCTGCGAGTAAAGCCAGAAGAGTCTTGAGATTGTCTTTCATGCCAATATATTATACCCGTTTCTGTTATGACAAGGAAGATATAACCCCCGTCATTTATGGTAAAATGACTGTAAGGAGGGCAAACCATGAAACTGATAATGGCGATTGTATCAAACGATGATGCCTCATCCGTAATCTCTTCTTTAAATGCCGAGCGGTATCAGGTGACCCGTCTGGCTACGACAGGCGGTTTTCTGCAAGCAGGCAATACGACACTGATCATTGGTACGGAAGATGAAAAAGTCGATCGCGCAGTCGAGATCATCGGGCTGGAATCATCCAGAAGGACCGAGGTCGTTCCTTCGACTGTTTCCTATGACATGGGCAGATTTGATGCATTCCCGATCGAAGTCACGGTCGGTGGTGCGACGATCTTCATCCTGAATGTCGAGCAGTTCATAAGAAAGTAAACATACCTTTCCTGAACGGGATAAACAGCAAACAAAAAACGCTCAGTTACTGAGCGTTTTCTTTTGTCTTTCGACTTTTTAGACTAATTCGATTCTTGCTACTTCAGCACTGTCGCCGCGGCGCTGGCCGAGTTTTACAACACGGGTGTAGCCGCCTTTGCGGTCTTTATACTTCGGTGCAACTTCCTCGAAGAGTACCTGTAAAGCAGTCTTGCCTTCTTTGTTCTTGGAATCGAACAGGTAAGCAGCTGCTCTGCGTCTTGCGTTAAGATCATCCGCCTTTGCGATCGTGATCAATCCGTCAACAACCGAGCGAAGCTCCAGGGCTTTCATTTCAGTCGTTTCAATCTTGCCGTTCAGGATGAGTGAAGTGGCCTGATTGCGGAGTAATGCTTTACGATGATCGGATGTACGTCCTAATTTACGATTCTGCATTGTCTTTCCTCCTTATTCAAACTGACGGAAGTTCAAGCCGAGATCATTCAGTTTTTCCTTGACTTCCTTCAACGATTTCTTTCCGAGATTGCGAACTCTGCTCATCTCTTCTTCTGTCTTCGAAGTTAACTCTTCGACTGTGCTGATACCTGCTCTCTTGAGGCAGTTGTAACTGCGGACAGTCAGGTCGAGGTCTTCGATGGACATATTGATTGTCTTGGCATTCTTTTCGTGAACGTAATCCTTCATGACGGATTCTGTGCTGACGACTTCCTCGTCGAGGACAGTCAGCAGGGAGAAATGGTCAGCCAGGATCTTGGATGCCATACTGATGCCTTCTTCAGGTTTGATCGAACCGTTCGTCCAGACTTCGAGTGTCAGCTCATCGTACTTGGCGCTCTGGCCAACACGTGTCGCTTCGACTTCATAGTTCATTCTGACGACCGGCGTATAGATCGAATCAGTGAAGATGGTTCCGATACCCTGCGAAGAGTTCTGATAAAGGCGCTTGTTTTCATCAGCGGAGACGTAGCCTCTGCCGTTCTTGGCCTTCATCTCGATATCGAGGACGCCGCCCTTATCCAGGTGAGCGATCTCGAGTTCCGGATTGAGAACCTCAACGCCTGCCGGGCAGAAAATGTCGGCGGCGGTGACGGTGCACGGACCGTTCGCATTGATACGTAAACTGTAGGATTCTTCACCGCTGATCTTAAGGATCAGGTTTTTAATGTTCAAGATGATTAAGGTGACATCTTCCTTCACGCCCTTGATGGATGTGAATTCATGGAAAACGCCATCGATCTTCACAGAATAGACCGCACCACCCGGTAAAGAGGACAACATGACTCTGCGCAGAGCATTACCAACTGTTGTGCCGAAACCGCGTTCAAGCGGAGAAACGATAAACTTACCGTAGTTGTTTTGTTCCTCGAGCTGTTCAATTCTATATTTCGGGCGTTCGAATTTCTGCATAGGACCCTCCTTAACCTCTAGGTTTCTTCGGTGGACGGCAGCCGTTGTGCGGGATCGGCGTTACGTCGTTGATGGCAGTGATCTCAAGACCGGCGACCTGAAGAGCACGGATAGCTGCTTCTCTTCCCGGACCCGGACCCTTGACATTGACCTCAACGGTCTTCATGCCGTGATCCATCGCTGTTTTACCAGCTGCTTCAGAAACCATCTGAGCAGCGTAAGGTGTGGATTTACGGGAACCTTTGTAACCTAACGCACCTGCGGAACTCCAGGAAATAACGTTTCCTGCTTCGTCCGTGATGGATACGATCGTGTTGTTGAAGGTGGAATGGATATGGGCAACGCCTTTAAGAATATTCTTCTTTACACGCTTTTTACGTGATACTTTAACTTTTGCTTTAGCCATGGTTTACCTCCTATCCTTACTTCTTCTTGTTCGCAACGGTACGACGCGGTCCTTTGCGGGTTCTTGCGTTTGTCTTGGTGCGCTGACCTCTTACCGGCAGGCCTTTACGATGGCGCATGCCACGGTAGCAGCCGATTTCCATCAGACGCTTGATGTTTAACTGAACATCACGTTTGAGGTCGCCCTCTAATTTATACTGATCCAGTGTTTTACGGATTGCGTTGACCTGATCATCGGTCAGATCCTTAACGCGGATGTCTTCGCTGATGTTGTTTTCAGCAAGAACTTTTGCCGCTGTCGTCGGACCGACACCATAGATATAGGTCAGTGCCACAACAACACGTTTATTATTTGGAATATCTACTCCTGCAATACGAGCCATTTTGTCTCCTCCCTATCCCTGTCTCTGTTTGTGTTTCGGATTTTCGCAAATGACCATGACACGGCCTTTGCGCTTGATAACGCGACATTTGTCGCAAATCGGTTTGACGCTTGGTCTTACTTTCATCGTTTTTCCTCCTCGATTACTTGAAACGATAAGTGATTCGTCCACGTGTTAGATCGTAGGGTGAAAGCTCAACGGTCACATGGTCACCCGGTAAAATGCGAATGTAATGCATACGGATTTTACCGGAAACGTGGGCTAAAATTTCTGCGCCGTTTTCGAGTTTCACTTTAAATTGAGCATTCGGCAGAGCGTCGATGATCTCTCCGCCGATTTCGATGACATCCTGTTTTGCCAACTATTCATCCTCCTCTTTCGTCAGAATCTCGCAGCCTTCCGCTGTGATATGAAGTTCGTGTTCATAATGGGCGGCCCATGATCTGTCACGGGAAACAACTGTCCAGCCGTCGCTCAATGTGCGGCAATGCGGTTTTCCCATAAAGACCATCGGTTCGATACAGATACACATGTCCTTTCGCAGAAGTTCAAGTGTATGCGGTCTTCCGACGTTCGGAATAGCCGGATCTTCGTGCATATCGGTTCCGATCCCGTGTCCGGTATATTCTACCGGCAGGGAGAAACCGTGTGCCTCGACATAAGTCTGGATCGCATGCGAGATGTCTCCGACTCTGTTTCCCGGCTTTACTTGCTCAATTCCCAAATACAGAGCTTCTTTCGTCACTTCCATCAGTTCGAGAACTTTCGGATCTGTGACTTCACCGACCGTGAAGGTCCAGGCACCATCGCCCTGATAACCTTTATAGTCAGCTCCGACGTCTACCGTTACTATGTCCCCATTCCTGAGAATGATATCTTTTGAAGGGATCCCGTGCACCAGCACCTCGTTGACGGAGATGCAGCTTGCATTGGGGAAGCCTTCGTAACCCTTGAAGTTCGGTTTACAGCCGCGGGAGTAGATCATCTCTTCACAGATCTTATCTACTTCCCACGTGCTGACTCCGGGTTTGATATACTCACCAATGTGATTCAGGACATAGCCGACGGTCGCGCCGGCCTTTTTCATTAATGCTACTTCGCGCGGAGAACGCAGACTAATCATTACATTCCCCTAAAGCTTCGGTAATATCCTCAAAGACTTTTTCAACGCTTTGATCCGCATTGATGTTTTTGACGATTCCCTGCTTTTCGTAGTAGCCGATTACATCCTTGGTCGATTCGTGATAGGCATCCAGACGGACCCGTAAGCTCTCAACGGTATCGTCCTTTCTGGTTACCAGCTGGCTGCCGCAGATATCACAGATACCTTCCACTTTCGGAGGCATGTTCTGGATATGATAGATCGCCTTGCAGTTCGGACATGTACGTCTGCCGGTAATACGGCCGATCAGGACCTGCTCATCGAGTTCGAGATTCAGGACACAGTCGACCTTTTTGCCCAGGGAAGCGAGGATCGTATCAAGATCCTCAGCCTGTGCCAGTGTGCGCGGATAACCATCCATCAGGATGCCGTTCTCCATGTCCTTCTGAGCAAAACGCTCAAGAATGATGTCATGGATGACTTCATCCGGAACGAGTTCGCCGCGTTCCATATAGCCATGAGCCTTCTTACCAACTTCTGTACCGTTTTTCACGCTCTCCCGAAGCATATCGCCGGTGGAAACGTGCACGATGCCGTATTTCTCAATGAGCTTTTCGGACATCGTGCCCTTGCCGGTTCCGGGAGCACCGATAATGAGTATATTCATTTCTGCTTCCTCTATCTTCCTACAAAACTGTGATACTGCTTTGTTGTGAGCTGACCTTTCAAAGTCTTGATCGTTTCAAGAGCGACACCGACAACGATGATGATACCGGTTCCGCCCAGAGCTGCGCTGACCGGGAGGCCGGTAGCCATGGAAACGATGTAAGGCAGGACAGCGATGAACGCGAGCAGCAGTGAGCCTAAGACGGTGATACGATTCAGTACTTTGCTGATATATTCGACTGTCTCCTTGCCGGGTCTTACGCCGGGGATGTATGTGTTGTCCTTGCCGAGGTTTTCTGCGATCTTCTCCGGATCAACGGTAACGTTGGTATAGAAGAAGGTGAACAGAATGACGAGGAGCGCATAGATCACGAGGACATACGGCTTCGAGAAATCGAAGAAATCAGACAGCCATGCGTAGGCAGACTGGTTGACCCAGGACGCAATGATCTGCGGACCCTGGATCAGGGCGCCGGTGAAGATGACCGGAAGAACGGATGCGGAGTTGATCTTTAACGGTAAATGGTTAAGATCACCCTTTGTCCGGTTGATCGTCTTGCCGGTGCTGTACTGGATCGGGATTCTTCTTTCAGAAGTATCCATTACGACGACCAGAACGATGATCGCAATGTACATGATCAGATATGCGATGAAGGATGCCCATCCTTTCGCACCTGCACCTTCCGTGATCAGTGTCTGGTAGACGACACGGAAGTTACGCGGCATATTCGCAACGATACCGGCGAAGATGATGATGGACACACCGTTGCCGATACCCTTGGAAGTGATCTGATCACCGATCCACAGCAGGAACATGGTTCCGGCTGTAAAGATCACGGAGATATAGAGATAGTTGATCGGGCTTGGATTATCAACGACTCCGTACTGGTTCGAAAGCAGCTGAACGATGAAGTATCCCTGTACCAGTGCCATGACGACAGCGAGGTAACGGGTGATACGGTCGATCTGTTCTCTGCCTTTCTTACCGTTTTTGGACATCTCAGCCAGAGCCGGAATGATATCCATGCTCAGAAGCTGGATGATGATGCTGGCATTGATGTAGGGGCCGACACCAAGAGAGAAGATCGACATCTGTTCGATGGCGCCACCTCCCAGCAGGTTCATCATGTAGATCAGGCTGTTTGCACCAAGCTTGATGACTGTGTCATTGATTCCGGGAGCCGGGATAGCAGCTCCGAGACGGAAGATGAACAGCATCGCCAGGGTAAACAGGACGCGTCTGCGGATGTCCCTGTTTTTAATAAAATCGGCGAAGATCGATACCATCTTACAGCACCTCTACTTTTCCGCCCGCCTTTTCGATTGCCTCTTTGGCAGAGGAAGAGATCTTGTGGCAAACGACGGATACTTTCTTTTCCAGAGTACCGTTGCCTAAGACCTTGATGCCTGCTAATTCCTTCTTGATCAGACCGCATTCCTTTAAGAGTTCCGGTGTAACAGTTACGCCGTCCTCGAAACGGTTGAGGTCGGAAAGATTAACGATAGCATATTCTTTGCGGCTGATGTTTGTGAAACCGCGCTTCGGGATGCTCTTGTAGATAGGAGTCTGGCCGCCTTCAAATCCCGGACCTTTACCGCCGCCGGAACGGGAGAGCTGACCTTTCTGGCCCTTGCCGGCAGTCTTTCCGTTGCCGGAACCCTGACCACGGCCGATTCGTTTCACGTTTCTACGTGCGCCCGGATTAGCTTTTAATTCTTCTAAGTTCATTATCCGCACCTCCCTTAACGAATCTCTTCAACTTTCTTTTCACGCAGCTTGGCAACGTTGTTGATCGTCTTTAACTGTTTGATCGCTTCCATTGTTGCGCGGACTGCATTGATCGGTGTACGGCTGCCCAGGCACTTGCCTAAGACGTCGGTAACACCGGCGAGTTCCATGACTGCACGGACAGTACCGCCGGCAACGACACCGGTACCTTCTGCTGCCGGGCGAAGGATGACTTCACCTGCACCATATGTGCCGATAACTGTATGCGGGATAGTACGGTTTCCGTTTACGAGCGGAACTCTTACAACATTCTTTCTGGCATCGTCCAGAGCTTTACGGATAGCATCCGGTACTTCGTTTGCTTTTCCGAGGCCGTAGCCTACTCTGCCCTTGCGGTCACCGATAACGACCAGTGCGGAGAAACGCATCTTACGTCCGCCCTTGACAGTCTTGGATACACGGGAGATCTTGACGACTCTCTCTTCGTATTCCTTCTGTTCGCGAGCGAAACGCGGGTTGTTACGGCGCGGTCCGCGGTTGCGGTTATCGCGACGGTTTCCGCGGGGAGCCTGATCGGCAGTTTCCGGAGCGGCTGCAGCTTCCGGAGTTACAGTTTTTTCTTCAACTGCTTCAACTTTATTCTCGTCCATTGTTTCCTCCTAGAACTTCAAGCCGGCTTCTCTTGCCGCATCAGCCAGAGCCTTGACTCTGCCGTGATAGATGTAACCGCCACGGTCAAATACGACGGTATCGATGTTTGCAGCTAAAGCGCGTTCAGCGATCTTTTTGCCGACTTCGATCGCAGCGTTGATGTTGCTGCCGTTTTCGAGGTTCAGCTCTTTGGAAGAGCAGGCAACCAGTGTGTTTCCGGCGACATCATCGATGACCTGGCATGCAATGTGCTTATTGGAACGGAAGACATTCAGGCGCGGGCAGGATGCTGTTCCACTGATCTTTTTACGGATACGTGCATGTCTTCTTTGTCTTTCTGCATTCTTAGAAATCTTTTTTAACATGTTTTAACTCCTTTCCCACTATTTACCGGCAGTCTTGCCTTCCTTACGACGAACGATCTCATCAGCATAGCGGATACCCTTACCCTTGTACGGTTCCGGCTTGCGGAATGCACGGATATTGGCTGCTACTTCACCGACTCTCTGTTTGTCGATGCCGGAGACCTTGATTGCAGTCGGTTTCGGGCATTCAACCTTGATGCCGTCTTCGACTGTGTATTCGATCTGATGAGAGTAACCCAGACGCATAACGAGCTTGTTGCCCTGCATCTGAGCGTTGAAACCGATACCCTCAACGATCAGATCCTTGGAGTAACCTTCGGTTACACCGACGATCATGTTGTTCAGCAGAGCACGTGTCGTACCATGCAGCTGCTTTGTGTGCTTTTCTTCGTTGGCACGGACGCACTGGATCGTGCCGTCCTCGAGCTTGATCTCAACAAGAGGACTGAACTGACGCGATAAGGTTCCCTTAGGACCTTTTACCGTCACCTCATTTCTGTCGGAGATGGTTAATTCAACTCCGGCAGGAACGGTAATCGTTTTATTTCCGATACGTGACATTGATTTCTCCTTTTAATTACCAGACGTATGCGACTACTTCGCCGCCTAATTGCTTCTTACGGGCATCGCGGTCAGTCATAAGACCGTGCGAGGTGGAAATGATAGCGATTCCCAGACCGTTTAAGACACGCGGTACAGCGTCAGCCTTAGCATAGACGCGTAAGCCCGGCTTGGAGATACGCTTGATTCCGGAAATGACCTTCTGATTGTTCTCAGCATACTTTAATGTGATAACGATCTTCTTGTCTTTGGCGGTTTCGCCTTCAACGGTATAACCGGAAATATAGTTTTCTTCCTTTAAGATACGTGCGATTTCGCATTTGACCTTGCTGGCTGGTACTTCGACTGTCGGAAGGTCAGCATGTAAGGCGTTGCGGACTCTTGTCAGCATATCCGCAATCGGATCTGTCATATTCATCATTTTTGCTTTCCTCCTTCTTCTTACCAGCTTGCCTTCTTAACACCCGGGATCTGGCCCTTGTAAGCCAGTTCACGGAAGCAGATACGGCAGAGCTTATACTTTCTTAAAACGGAATGCGGACGGCCGCAACGCTCACAACGTGTGTATTCACGCGCGGAGAACTTCTGCGGACGATGTGCTTTGATCTTCATTGCTGTTTTTGCCATAGTCTTTTAGTCCTCCTTACTGTTTAGCGAACGGCATGCCCATTTCCTTTAATAAGGCAAATGCTTCTTCGTTTGTGTTGGCGCTTGTAACGATAACGATATCCATGCCTCTGACCTTGTTGACTTTGTCATACTGGATCTCAGGGAAGATGATCTGTTCCTTAACGCCTAATGTGTAGTTGCCTCTTCCGTCAAAAGCAGTTGTGGAAACGCCACGGAAGTCACGTACACGCGGGAGAGCGATCGAAACCAGCTTATCGAAGAATTCATACATTCTTTCTTTGCGGAGAGTGACTTTGCAGCCGATCTCCATGCCTTCACGGAGCTTGAAGTTCGCAACGGACTTCTTAGCCTTTGTGATGACCGGCTTCTGACCGGATAAAGCAGTTAACTCGGCAACTGCATCTTCCAGGGCTTTCGGGTTAGCGATCGCATCGCCGACGCCGAGGTTGATGACGATCTTCTCGAGTCTCGGGCACTGCATCGGGGTGGTGTAATTGAACTGTTTGATCAGGTTTTCCTTGATCTCAGTGTTGTATCTTTCCTGTAAGCGGTTCATTACTTCTTACCTCCCTTGATCTCAGCACCAGTCTTCTTGTAGATGCGGACCTTGTTGCCCTTTTCGACCTTGTAACCGACTCTGGAGACCTTCTTTGCCTTGCTGTCATATACCATGACATTGCTGGCATCGATCGGCATTTCCTTATTGACGATACCGCCATCCGGATTGTCCTGAGTTGGCTTTAAGGCTTTCTTGGCGATGTTAACGCCTTCAACGATGACTTTGTTCTTTGACGGGAAGACAGCAGTTACTTCTGCAACTGTACCCTTATCATTACCTGCAATAACTTTTACTTTATCGCCTTTTTTGATTTTCATGGTTTGTCCTCCTTAAAGTACTTCCGGAGCCAGAGAGACGATCTTCATGAAACCTTTATCACGAAGTTCTCTTGCAACAGGTCCGAAAATACGGGTTCCGACAGGTGTCAGATCTTCTTTGATGATGACAGCAGCGTTGTCATCGAAACGGATATGAGAACCGTTCGCGCGGTTGATACCATACTTGGAACGTACGATAACAGCCTTGACGACCTGGCTCTTCTTTACGCTTCCGCCTGGAGCAGCTTCTTTAACTGCGCAGACGACGATGTCGCCGATATTGGAGCTTCTTCTGTGAGATCCGCCTAAGCAGCGAATGACCAGTAATTCTTTAGCGCCGGTATTATCAGCAACATTCAATCTTGTTTCATTGATAATCATGATTTATCCCTCCACTAAAGAATAACGGCTTTTTCAACAATCTCTACAAGGCGGAAGTGCTTGTCGGCACTTAACGGTCTCGTCTCCATGATGACGACGATATCACCGACCTTGGCTTCATTGTTTTCATCATGAGCCTTGTAACGGTGAGAGACCTTAACTTTTTTCTTATAGAGAGGATGACTCTTTGAAGTACTTACTTCGACAACGATGGATTTGTCCATCTTATCGGATACGACTTTACCGCGTAATACGCGTCTGCTTGTTTCTCTTTCCATCGATTAGTCCTCCTTCGCTGTCATTTCTCTTTCTTTTAAGACAGTCTTGATGCGTGCGATCGACTTCTTCAGTTCGCGCATACGCATTGGGTTGTCAATGGAACCAGTCGCTCTTGCAAAACGAAGATCGAATAATTCCGCTTTCATTTCTTCAACCTTCTTCAGCAGATCTGCTTCTGAAGTTGCACGGATTTCTCTTATATTCACAGCGACTCTCCTTTCTTGACAAATTTGCACTTAACCGGCAGCTTATGGCTGGCGAGACGGAAAGCTTCACGAGCGATCTCTTCGCTGACACCACCGATTTCGAACATTACTCTACCCTTCTGAACAACAGCAACCCATCCTTCAGGAGCACCTTTACCGGAACCCATACGGACTTCCAGAGGCTTCTTGGTGATTGCGTGATGCGGGAAGATCTTGATCCAGACTTTACCGGTTCTGCTCATGTAACGTGTCATGGCAACACGGGCAGCCTCGATCTGATTGTTTGAGATATACGCACCGCTCATTGCTTTCAGGCCGAATTCGCCGAATGCGACCTCGGTACCGCCCTTGGACAGACCTTCATAGCTTAAACGATGAGGACGGCGATACTTAACACGCTTTGGCATTAACATAATTATTCACCCTCCTTCTTGGATTCTGCTGCAGCAGCCGGAGCAGCGGCCGGAGCAGCGTCACGACGCGGACGACGGTTGAAACGACGGCCGTTATCGCGAGTGTTTTTCGGTTTTTCCGGTTCCTTAGCCATTTCGCCCGGTAAGACTTCACCACGGCAGATCCAGACTTTGACGCCCAGGATACCGTATGTTGTCATCGCTTCTGCTAATGCATAGTCGATATCGGAACGAAGGGTATGAAGCGGAACGACACCCTCGGAATAGCCTTCGGCACGGGCGATATCAGCACCGCCTAAACGACCGCTGACTTTGGTTTTGATACCTTTTGCGCCGCTGCGCATAGTCTGCTGGATCGTCTTCTTCTGTGCAGTACGGAAGGACTGACGTTCTTCGAGCATCTTTGCGATCTTGTTTGCAACCAGAGTTGCATCGAGATCCGGGTTGGCTACTTCAACAACGCTGATTTCAACCTGTTTTTCACCAGCGATCTTCGCGATCTTCTTCTTCAGATCATCCAGTTTCGCACCGTCTGCACCGACGAACATGCCGGGACGGGCTGTGCGGATGACGAGATTAAGGCGGTTCTTGCTGCGCTCGATCTCAACGCGGGAGACCATATATTCTTTTGTGTTGCATTCCTTTTCGATCAGCTTACGGACTTTGATATCTTCCTGAAGCAGATCGCCGTATTCTTTTTCAGCATACCAGCGGCTTTCCCAGTCGCGGATGACGCCTACTCTGAATCCTACCGGACTAACTTTCTGACCCATGGTGTCCCTCCTTATCTTTCTTCAACCACTACAGTGATGTGGCTGGTGCGTTTGTTGAGTGCGGATGCAGAACCTTTTGCGCGCGGAAGGAATCTCTTTAAGGTAACTCCTTCGTTTGCATAGCACGCTTTGATGTAGAGCTTTTCTTCATCAAGCTGGAAGTTGTGAGTTGCGTTTGCAACAGCGGACTTCACGACCTTGGTGATGATCTCTGCAGCGCGGTTTGGTGTGAATTTCAGGATAGCTAATGCTTCCTTGGCATCTTTACCTCTGATCAGGTCCAGCACAAGGCGGGTTCTGCGAGGAGAGATGCGGACCGTTTTCGCGGTTGCTTTTACTTCCATGTTTTTTCCTCCTTATGCCTTCTTATCAGCTCCGTGGCCGCCGAAGCGACGTGTCGGAACGAATTCACCGAGCTTATGGCCGACCATATCCTCGGTTACATATACCGGTACATGTTCCTTGCCGTTGTAGACAGCGAAGGTGTGTTCAACGAAAGCCGGGAAAATAGTTGAACGACGTGACCAAGTTTTGATTACTTCTTTTTTATTGGCCTTGTTGAGCTCTTCAACTTTCTTCATCAGATGCTCATCTACAAACGGGCCTTTCTTTAAACTACGACTCATCTTTCTTTCTCCTTCCCGTTACTTACCATTTCTTCTTCTGACGATTAACGCATCAGAAGCGTTCTTGGATTTACGTGTCTTAACACCCATAGCTTTCTTGCCCCAAGGTGTCATAGGTGATTTACGTCCTACCGGAGCGCGGCCTTCACCACCACCATGCGGATGGTCGACCGGGTTCATGACGGAACCTCTGACTGTCGGACGGATGCCTAACCATCTTGTACGACCAGCCTTACCAAGGTTGATCAGGTTGTAGTCGCCGTTGCCGACTGTACCGATGGAAGCGCGGCAGTTAGCGAGGACCTTACGGACTTCGCCGCTGGCCAGACGCAGAGTGACGTACTTGTCTTCGATACCGAGGATCTGAGCGCTGACGCCTGCAGCTCTTGCAAGCTGTCCGCCCTTGCCCGGCTTCAGCTCGACGTTGTGGATGATAGTACCTTCAGGCATGTTGCGCATTTCGCAGGCGTTGCCGACTTTGATATCGGTCTTTTCGCCGGATACGACTGTCATGCCGACTGTCAGTCCCTGAGGAGCCAGGATATAGCGTTTTTCACCGTCAACATAGTTCAGCAGAGCGATGTTGGCGTTACGGTTCGGATCGTATTCGATGGAAGCGACCTTCGCCGGGATGTTATCTTTGTTACGTTTGAAATCAACGATACGATAGCGCTGCTTATGACCGCCGCCGTGATGACGGACTGTGATCTTACCAGCATTGTTACGACCGCCGGTCTTGGAGAACTTGACTGTTAAGCTTTTTTCAGGAGTGGATTTTGTGATCTCCTCGAAAGTTAAACCGGTCATGCCTCTTCTGCCCGGAGTCGTTGGCTTATACTTTTTAATCGCCATTGTTTTTCCTCCTAATGCAATTATCCGGAATTCGCATTTTCTTCCGATAGTTTTCCTTATTTATATATAAGGTTTATTTGTCGCCCAGGATCGTAATGCTGGAACCCGGAGCTAATTTGATGTAGGCCTTCTTGAAGGCATGAGTCTTACCGGTGTAACGTCCGACTCTCTTTGTCTTGGACTTTGTGTTAACGATGTTAACGCTCTCGACCTTGACGTTGTAGATCTCTTCGATCGCCTGCTTGACATGGATCTTGTTCATGCTCCTTTCGACTTCTAAGACGACTGTGTTGTTTTATTCCTGGATCTTTAAGCTCTTTTCGGTAACGACAGGCTTAATGATCATTTCTCTTGCGTTACTCATTAGGCCAGTACCTCCCCTAATTTCTTACCGGCTGCTTCAGTGACAACCAGTTTCTTTGCGTTCATCAGATCGAAGATGTTTAAGCCTTCAACGGTAACCATCTCAACTTTCGGCAGGTTGCGGGAAGCAAGATATGCATTCTCGAAATCTTCTTCAGCATCGATGACGAACAGGACTTTCTGATCAAGATTGAAGGTATCGAGCAGCTTGACGAATTCCTTTGTCTTTGCGTTCTCGAATGTTAATCCGTTCAGGACGGTGATGTTCTCTTCCTTGGCTTTCAGACTTAAACCGCTCTTTAACGCGAGTCTGCGAACCTTGCGGTTGAGCTTGAATGTGTAGCTGCGCGGTGTCGGACCGAACGGGATGCCGCCGTGTCTCCACTGAGTAGCTCTGGTTGAACCCTGACGAGCGCGGCCAGTACCTTTCTGACGATACGGCTTCTTGCCGCCGCCGGAAACTTCGCTTCTGCTCTTTGTATCATGCGTACCCTGACGCCAGGAAGCCTGCTGTAACAGGACTGCGTCGAAGATCGCCTGATCATTCGGTTCGATTCCGAATACGCTGTCGGCTAATTCAACTTCTCCAACCTTTTTGGCTGTGAGATCAAATACATCATATTTTGCCATGAATTAAGCCTCCTTCTCTTCAGCCGGGGCTCTGTCGAGCAGTTCCTTGGCTGCGACGTGTTTAACAGGTTTAGCAGTTGTCTTGATCATGACCATGCCCTTCTTCGGTCCGGGGACGTTGCCCTTTACGAGGATGTAGTTCTGGTCTGCATCAACCTTGATGACCTCCAGGTTCTGATTGGTGGTTGTGTATACACCATCATGGCCCGGCATCGGTGTGTTCTTTTCGATACGGCCGTTGTTACGTCCGGTCGAAGCCAGAGAACCGATGTGACGGATGTTCTTAGATCCACCGTGGGAGACCGGTCCGCGCTGCGCGTTGTAGCGGGCGATCGTACCGGTGTAGCCATGGCCTTTGCTGATGCCTGTTACATCGACGATGTCACCAGCGGAAAAGAGATCAACTTTAACTTCCTGGCCAACTTCGAGATTCATCATTTCATCAGCTCTGATTTCTCTGATGAAACGCTTCGGACTGACACCTGCTTTTTTGATGTGGCCAAGGACCGGCTTGCTCAGACGGTTTTCTTTGATGTCTTCAAAGCCGAGCTGGATCGCATCATAGCCATCAGTCTTTACTTCTTTTTTCTGCAGTACGACGTTCGGTTCGCATTCGATAACAGTGACCGGGATTAAGGTACCGTTGCTAGCGAACACCTGAGTCATACCGAGTTTTCTACCAAGTATTCCTTTCATGATGTCACCTTTCTAACTCTTACAATTTGATTTCGATATCAACGCCGCTCGGGAGCTCAAGACGGGTTAAGGCATCTACTGTCTTGGCGCTCGGGCCGATGATCTCGATCAGACGCTTGTGCGTACGAATTTCGAACTGTTCACGCGAATCTTTATATTTGTGCGGTGAACGTAAGATGGTAACGATCTGCTTTTCAGTCGGGAGCGGAATCGGTCCGATGACCTTTTTGACGCCGCCATCTTCCGCTGCTCTGACGATTTTTTCAGTCGCAACATCAAGAGAACGATGTTCGTAAGCTTTTAATTTGATTCTTACGTTATTCTTTGCCATGAAATCTTCCTCCTTCATTTCATCTATCGAATTGCTTCGATAACTCGCTCCATGTGAATTCCCCGGTTATCACGCAGTCACACAGGTATCGGCGTGCCGGCAACCTCCCATATCTTCGCGAGCGCTTGATTATTATATGCAAATCGGTGTTGAATTTCAAGTTAAAAATGCAAGAAAATACGCTTTTTTAGCCACTTTTTTAAATATCAAATGAACAACGGCTGTCGGCGTTTCTTTTTTTGATCGAAAAACCTTCTTAGCCGATGCCGAAAACGAAAAAAACAGCGACTATTCCGCTGTTTTATTTCCCAAGAAATGATGAAACCAGTTAGAAATTGATCAAAACCGCTGCCGCTTTCAGGAATCCGAAGCGGTTTGCCTTGCGATCGTCCGCAATGAGCGACAGATATGCCGCCAGGAAGTCGTTTTCCCTGCCCTTCATGAGCGGAACGCGTTCATGAAGGTCGTCACGGCAGTAAAGATGTATGTAACCGTCTTCTTCCACCAAAATCTCTCTGAGCTCGTTGTTTTCACGGAACAGCATATCGCAGGCAAAATCCGGAGCCCATAGACCTGTTAGGTACTTCAGCTGACTTTCGTTGAGACAGAACAGGTCGGTCACATTCAGCACAGAGCGTATCAGATCCCGGTCCTTCTTATTTTTCAGGACGAGATCATTGGCGAGCGAGAACGCACGGAAGGCATCCATCTTATAAGACCAGCTCAGGATCGAGGACAAGGCGCGGTAATTATCCGAAAGGACACTGTAAGAATCAAAATGCAGCAGGGACACATTTTCCAGGACCCGCAGTCCGATCTCGCGGCTCTGCAGATTCAGGTCGGCGCCTCTGGTCAGATACTGTTTTTCCGCGACATTCCCTTCTTCATCGAGCGCAGTAAAAGAGACCGTCGTGTCTTTATCATTGTCAACGTACAGGAAATGGGTATCGACATTCTCCTTCTGCAGATAACTGCGGATCAGTTTTCCGAAGCGGTCATTGCCGACCTTGCTTAAAAGAGCGCAGCTGCCGGTGCGTCTGGCGATCTTAACAGCCAGTTCCGCTTCTCCGGCCAGGCGCTTCTTATACTCTCTGACCTCGCTTAAAGGTAATCCTTTTTGCTGGGAGAGAAAATCGACAGATGCTTCACCAATGCAGAGGATATGCTTGCTGCTCATATTTTTAGTATAGCGCAAAACCCGCTAAAAGGGGCTGTCTTTAGCAGGAGCCACCCTTAAGATCGCATGCGATTCCGTCTGCGTAAATGATCGGATCTTTTGTGAGTCTTTCGACTTTTTCGAACGTGACTTCCACCTTCGCGACCTTGCGCAGTGTCTCCAGCATGCTGCAGGCTTTTTCCGCGACCCGGACGACCGTTTTCAGTTCATCTTCCGAAGCATCCGAAACGATCTTTGCGTGGATCGCGAAGTGTTCCAGAGTAGTCGGGATCACTGTTCGTTTTTCACCGCTCACTTCCAGTTCCGCCGCTTCGATCTCAACACCGAATTTCGGAGCATTCGTCAGCAAAGTGGAATAAAAACAGGATGCCGCCGCGGTAAAGGTAAAATCATATGGCTTGGCGCCATTGACGCCGATGCGGATATTCTGGTCGCCGATATTGACCAGACCGTTGAAACCGTCTTCAAAACAGATCTTCATATTCAGACGTCTCCTTCTTGCTTTTATGATAGCGCAAAATCCCCTATAATTGGGGTATATGCGCATCATTGGAAACGACTGGGACGATGTCCTGCAATCAGAATTCAACGCCCCGTATTATCAGCAGCTCAGAGCCTTTCTCGATGAGGAATACCGCACCAGAACGGTCTTCCCTCCGGCAAGATATCTTTATAATGCGCTGCGCCGCACTTCCTATTCCGCGACCAAGGTCGTGATCCTTGGCCAGGATCCCTATCATGAAAAAGGGCAGGCGATGGGTCTCTCCTTCTCCGTTCCCAAAGGCGTACCTGCACCGCCCTCGCTGATCAACATCTATAAAGAACTTGCTTCCGACTGCGGCTGCCGGATCCCGGATCATGGGGACCTTACCTATTGGGCTGACCAGGGTGTACTGCTTCTGAATACGGTCCTGACCGTCCGGGAAGGACAGGCTTTTTCCCACGCCAAACACGGTTGGGAAACGCTGACCGATCACATCATCGGACAATTGGACAAAAAGGATGCACCGCTCGTTTTCCTGCTCTGGGGCCGTCCGGCAAGAGAAAAGAAAAAGCTTCTCAGCAACGGGAAGCATCTGATCCTGGAGAGTCCGCATCCGAGTCCCCTCTCAGCGCATTACGGTTTCTTCGGCAATCATCATTTTTCAAAAACAAATCAGTATCTGACGGCCAATGGCCTGACACCCATCGACTGGCAGATCCGCTGAACCGTTTCAGATAAGAAAAAAAGATCGGCAACGATCTTTTTTTATTCTGTGAACAGCTTTGTTTTGGAAAGCAGTCCGATCAGCAGATATCCGACTGCGACTGCAACCAGTTCGCCGATCGCGACTTCCGCACCGAAGATCAGCGTTCCCATGATGACGTTTTCTGGCATCAGCAGGAAGGCAAGTTCCGCGCCGATGAAGAAGAAGTTCAGAACGACCGGAGCCAGGATCGAGATCAGCGGCAGACCAGCGACTTTTTTATTGCGGCAGCGCCAGGTAATAATTGCTGCGATAAGCGTCGCTGCAGTGCCGATCACCGCATCAAGCAGACCGGTCGGATTGAATCCCATCAGCGCACCGATCAGGTTTGTCAGGAAGCATCCCAGGGTAACGCCTGCGATCGCCGGCTGGTAGATCAGCGGCAAAAGCGTCAGCGCTTCCGCAAATCTTACCTGAATGTTGCCGAACGAGAGCGGCGCAAGCACGAGCGAGATGACAGTATAGACTGCCGCGATGAGAGCGACTCTTGTCAGAGTCTTGGTGTTCATAGTGTTTTCCTCCTTATTTTGTTTAACGTCAGGTTGCTGCCACTGACGGCGGGTTCACCCACAGATATGTATTCTATACGAACCGGCTGATATCAGCAAGACCAAAAACCACGGAGCGAAAAGAAAAAGAGACCTGCCGATCTCTTTTCCGGGTGGAAACTCATTCAAGAAGATAAAGAGTGATTACTCGTTTTCCGGTTTTTCACTGAGGTCCAGTTTGCTCAGAAGCTGAAGCAGCTGTTTCTTTTCTTCCTCATCAAGAGCGGCAAAGATCTTCACACAGCGCTGGCGGTGTTCATCTTTGACTTCGTAGGCTCTTGCCTTTCCCTTCTCGGTCAGAACGATCAGAGTCGAACGCTTGTCTTCCGGATTGACGATACGTTCAACATAGCGATCCGCTTCCAGCTTATCGATCAGTTCCGATAAAGAAGATGGATTTACGTGGATCTGTTCAAGGATCTCTTTCTGGCTCATGCCGTTTTCGCTGTTTTCCAGAACGATCCCCAGGATCCGTTCGCGCTGAAAGTGGTGAGGATGGTGTGCTTTCATGCCTTCCGGTCTTCCCTGCATTCCCTCAACCGACCCCCGACAATGTCTTCCCGGACCTTCAGGACGGAAACCTTCAGCACGGTGCATCTTTCTGAACATATGGAATCCGCGGTGACGCGGGCGGGCTGTCTGGATCAATTTGTCGAATAAAAGTTCATCTAAAGTCTTTTCCATGCATCTTACCTCCTTTGCATATTTATTTTGGTACCGAAATTAATATACGAAAGGAAGAAACAATTGTCAATATATTTCGGTACCAAATTATTATTCCTGTTTTCTATAAAAAAGACCGCCGGATCTCTCCGGCTGGTCTTATTGATTTTGTAATGATTTCTGTTATTTGTACTCTTCCATTGCCTTGCGCAGGATCGGGAAACAGACCGGACCGTTCTGCATCGCCTTCTCATTGTAGCGGATGATGTCGAAACTGTCACCCAGACGCTGTTGTGTCTGCTGACGGAGTTCCATAAAGGCGCAGAGACCGTATCCATAGGAAGAGATCGTAGCCGGCATATCTGCTACTGCATCGTACAGGCTCTGAGCTGTGCTGTCATCGAACTGAATACCGACATCAAGTGCGTTGACATATTCTTTCAGTTCCTTGCAGTTCCAGCCTTTGTAGTTGACGCCGATATCGATCAGAGTCTGCAGGATATAACCATAGACAGCATCGCCGCCAAAATAATTCGCTGCTGCCTGAGTCTCGAATCCAGCCCAATTCCAGGCATCCATTTCCGCCTGCATTGCCCATCCTTCCGTATATCCGGTGAAACCGTAGCAGCTGCGGAATGCGTGCGGATTGGTGCGCCAGTAGTAAACGTTCTGGTACAGATGTCCCGGGAATGCTTCGTGAGCCAGCGTCGTATAGCTGCCGATCAGATCATCACCGAGCGTGTTGGGATTGGTGCGGACAACGTTCCGGTCAAGATTATCGATCGGAGCAGTCAGATAATACGCCAGGATCGAGTCGGAAGCGACCGAAGGATCGAGCGGAGAAGCGATAAAGCTCATCTTTTCGCTTTCCGGATACATAGCTGTCAGATGCTCCTGCAGATAGTTCAGCTTGCTGTCTGTATCAAGACCCAGAGCTTCGATCGCGGAAGGATCGTTGTAGACTGTCTGTACTTCCTTGAACCCGTTCGTATCAGAATAGAAGGACATCATGTAGTCTTCGCTAAGAACGTAGTAGAGTGCGTCCTCAAGAACTTTCATGACATCATCGAGGGAACGGTTATCGCTGTTGCGCAGGATGAACTTTGCCTCTGCGTAGCCCTTGGAATAGTGGACCATACCGCGCTGATCGCCGCTGACACGGGCTTTGCCCTTCAGCTTCTCAACTTCTTTCGCGGCTTTCTGGTATGCCGGGATGACCGTGTTCTTGACGATCTGCGCATTCTTTTCCTTGTATTCGGTCTTCTGTGCGTCCGTCAGGAAAGTAACTTCGTTGTCCATCCGGTTGTTGAAGACGCTGATCAGCTCGTTGTCATCGACCTTGGATGTAAAGCGCTCGATG
>JAEEGI010009105.1_pt1 | contig 21803 bp, 22 predicted proteins | sample 8958751 | NCBI WGS metagenome assembly JAEEGI01 (sample SAMN16246545, study PRJNA631951) | gut metagenome | biome: gut microbiome; feature: rumen; material: KS-attached | host: Bos | place: Iran: Karaj | collected 2018-10 | reverse complement strand
GGGCATGCAATAGATGCGCTCCGGCCTTAGGCAGCGGATGCCGCGGGCGCGGAGGCCGTCGAAGGCCTGCGGGGAAGTGACCTCGTGGCAATAGAGCCGGTCGATGTAGACCTGCTGCGGGCCGTCAGGGAGGTCGGACACCACATGGGCGTCCCAAATCTTATCGAAAAGGGTATTCATTTTCCGGCGAATTTGTTGATGCAGTCGATGTAAGCCTCGACGGAAGCAGCGACGATGTCCGTGTTGGCGCTGAAGCCGTAATAAACCTTGCCGTCGTGCTCGACCTGCATATGGACTTTACCCACGTCATTGGAGCCTTTGGTGATGTTCTGGATGGTGAACTCCTTGAGGGTCAGCGGGCGTTTGATGATGGCTTTGAGGGCGTTGATCGCGGCGTCGACCGGACCGTTTCCGACGGCTGCCGCCTCGAACTTCTCACCTGCGATATCTACGCCGATGCTCGCCACGGGACGTACGCCCACACCACTTGTGACCTGGAGGAAGTCCAGCTTGATGTGGTGGTCGGCGGTGCGCTCCATTCCTGCGAGGACGAGGAGGTCTTCGTCGTTGATCTCTTTCTTTTTGTCGGCGAGTTTCAGGAATTCCTGATAGGTCTTGTCCAGCTTTTCATCGGACACCTTGACCCCCAGGGCCTCCAGGCGGGTGCGTAGGGCTGCCCGGCCGCTGCGGGCCGTCAGGACGATGGAATTGCCGTCGAGGCCGATGTCCCGCGGATCGATGATCTCGTAAGTGGTCATGTTCTTGATGACGCCGTCCTGGTGGATGCCCGAAGAATGGGCGAAGGCGTTGCGGCCCACGATGGCCTTATTGGCCTGGACGGGCATGTTCATCAAGCTGGATACGGTCCGGCTGAGGGGATAGATCTTGCGGGTGTTGATATTGGTCTCGAGATCGATGTCATTGTGGCTCTTGAGGATCATGGCGATTTCCTCCAGGGCGGTGTTGCCGGCCCTTTCGCCCACCCCGTTGATCGTCACTTCGCACTGGCGGGCGCCGTTGAGCAGGCCGGCCATCGTATTGGCTGTAGCCATGCCGAGGTCGTTGTGGCAGTGGGTGGAAATGATGGCGTTCTCAATACCGACGACATGGTCGCAGAGATACTTGATCTTGGCGCCGTATTCTTCCGGCAAGCAGTAGCCCGTCGTATCAGGGATGTTGACCACGGTCGCGCCGGCCTTGATCACGGCCTGGATGACGGTGGCAAGGAATTCATTGTCCGTCCTTCCGGCATCTTCGGCGTAGAATTCGACATCCTCGACAAACTTCTTGGCGTACTTGACGGCGCGCACCGCGCGCTCGAGGATTTCCTCGCGCGTGGAGTTGAATTTGTATTTGATGTGACTGTCAGAGGTGCCGATGCCGGTGTGGATGCGCTTGTGCTTGGCATATCGGAGCGCTTCGACGGCGACGTCGATGTCTTTCTCGACGGCGCGGGTCAGGCCGCAGATCGTCGGCCAGGTCACGGCTTTGGATATCTCTACAACGGAGTTGAAGTCTCCGGGACTGGAAATGGGGAATCCGGCTTCGATCACATCCACGCCCAATTCCTCGAGCGCCTTTGCGACCTGTATCTTTTCTACGGTGTTGAGCTGGCATCCCGGGACTTGTTCACCGTCCCGAAGTGTGGTGTCGAAAATATAAACGCGATTGTTCGACATAGTACTAACCCTCCTTTTTAGGCAATATTCTTTGCAAGATATGAAATTTTTTTATTTTTGCAAAGTATGAAAAGCATCGAAGTCGTTGCCGCCGTGATCCGGCGAGGAGACCGTATCTTTGCGACGCAGCGGGGGTACGGGGATTTCAAGGATTGGTGGGAGTTCCCCGGGGGGAAAATCGAGCCGGGAGAGTGTCCGCGGGAGGCCTTGGCGCGGGAGATCCGCGAGGAATTGGATGCGACGGTGGAAGTCGGCGCTCTCCTCAAGACCGTGGATTATGATTATACGGCTTTTCATCTGACCCTGCATTGCTTCTGGTGCACCTTGGCGGGGGAGTCTCTCCATCTGAACGAGCATGAGGCTGCCCGCTGGCTTTCAGCCTCTGAATTGGACTCTGTGCGCTGGCTCCCGGCCGATGAGGAGCTCATGCCTTTGATCGCTGTCGCCTTGAAGGGGGAATAAAACAAAAAAAGTCAGCCTTTCGACTGACTTTTTTGCGGTGCGGACGAGACTCGAACTCGCGACCTCCGGCGTGACAGGCCGGCATTCTAACCAAGCTGAACTACCGCACCAGGATTTCAAATATTGCTTTCCTCAGAAAGCGAATGCAAAGATAGGTATATTTCGATAATCTGCAAATTTTTTTTCAAAATTCGCACTTCAGAAAATCTTCTTGATACCTAGCGACACAATGCCCTGCATACCGACGCCCAGTTCCAGGAATCCCCGGACCGAATCACCCCCGAAATCCATGCAGACCGGGGAAAGCTGTGCGGAAAAGACCGGTTGACATTCTCCGGAAAAGGCCAGGCCCAATCCGGCGCCGATTTTTGAATACATCCCGAAATGAGGGTTGTCGAACCATCGGAACCTCACCGTCGGCATGATGGAGGCGAATCCGAGATCGAATGTACCGTTCTTCGTCTTGTTGCCGTCGGAGTCCTTTGAATAGGTGTTGGCCGTCATATATTCTCCGAAAACAGAGCCGCCATAGCCGAACCAGTTGTTCACCCAATGGTTGTATTCCACTCCAAGGCTGCCGGTCATGATCGGATTCTCGAAATCGAAATGCCCGGCTGTGAACGCAACTCCCAAGACTCCGCCGAAGATATAGGCGAATTGCGGTACGGTAAACTGTGAATAGGTCAGGGCGAACTCGTCCTTCCGGTCGCGTCCGTACAGGGAGGAGACCAGCAGCAGGGACAGCAGGAAAACGGCAATCTTTTTCATGGCAAAAACACGATTTGCCCCAAATATAAGAAAAAGATTCCCGATTATTCCTCACACGTGGTGAACTCAAGGTCCAAATCCAGGATCAACGCTTCGATTTCAGCGGAATTCTCAATCCAGTTTTTTAACTCTTTTGGCATGGCTTTATCTTTTTTTGTTGCTGCAAAGGTAAAGCACCAAAGTGCCAAAAACTGTCACTTTGAAAAAATTTCTCAAAAAATGATGTCCATGATGGTGGATGTGGCACCGGAGGACCGTCGGCAGTAATCGGCGGCCGCCCGCCCGGTCCGCTCCAGGAAAGCGCGGTCTCCCACCGATTTTTCGAAGAAGAATTCCAGCTCCTGCTGGTTCGTAACCGGGAATCCGGCTTCGATGGCGTACAGGTCCTTACAGTGCAGTTCCCGGTCGAAACGCGGCCCGAATGCAACGGGGATCCCATAAGCGGCCGGCTCGATCACACTGTGCGGCATGGGACCGGTGAATCCTCCGCCTACATAGGCGGCAAAGCCGTAACGGTAGAGTTTCGACAGCATGCCGACCGTATCGACCACCAGGATCTGGGCTCCCAGCAGCGCCTCATCCGCTTTTTTTCCGACATAATCCGTGTAACGGACGGCTCCGTTCTTCGCCTTTGCCAGGATGTCGTTGACTTCCGCCGGGTCCAGCTCGTGCGGAATGATGAGCATCTTGACTTCCGGATGGGTATTGGCCAGTTCCACCAGCATGCGGTCTTCCGCAGGATAAGTGCTGCCGGCGACGAAAACTTTCAGACCGTCGCACCAGACGTCAACGAAAGGGTCCGACCATTTTTGCCGGCAGACCGTGACCACGCGGTCTACACGTGCGTCTCCGACGACTTTTACTTCCGGTACGCCCATCCCCTTGAGGAGGCGCCGGCTCTCTTCGTTCTGGACCATCACGCAGCGGTAGCAGTTGCACAAGATCTGCCGCTGCAGGCGGCCGTACCACTTCAGATAGGGAGAATCCGGCTCCATGCGGACGGACATGATGTAGGTCTCGACCCTGCGCTTGCGCAGGGCGTTCAGCAGGAAGGGCCAGTGCTCTCCGATGTTGAAAACCGCCTTGGAGGGACGTACGGCATCCAGGAAACGGCGAGCGTTCCAGGGTGTATCCAGCGGCAGGTAGAAGACCCAGTCTACCTTGTCGTAATGCTTCATCGGCTCGTAGACCGAAGGAGAAAAAACCGTCAGCAGGATCTTCCGGTCCGGGAAGCGTGTACGGGTCGCCTCGATGACGGGCCGGGCTTCCTCGAACTCACCGAAGGAGGCGACATGGAACCAGATGATATCCGAGGCATCCCGGCAGGCGGCTTCGATCTTGGGAAGGAGTCCTATCCTGCCTTTGAAAAAGAGTTTCAGTTTGTTAATGTTCATCTGCCGGGGATTGTCTGACCAAAGATACAAAAAAAACGCGGCCCGCATACAACGAAACCCCATTTTTGTGCATCTAATGGATGTTCACTTTGTATTGTAATATACAAAAAGGCGGAAGTCGTGAGATTTCCGCCTTTTGGTTTTTTTATCCCCGGGAGACAGGATGCCGCTCAGTCTCCGATCGTTTCGACCAGGACGCCTTCCAGTTCTTTCCGGTCCATCTGCCCGTCCAGGCAGATGAAGGTGGCTTCGGGTCCGTCCGCGGCGATCATCACGAAACTGTTGACAATCTTTTCCGTGCCAACGGTATACATCCGGACCACTTCGCCGCCGTCCTTGCTCTCCATCAGGAGCTCATAACGGCCGTTGGAGATGAAACGGCTCACTTCCGATCCCAGCTTTTCGTTGATACGGGCGTTCTCACTGTTGATGATGTACAGGCCGGACAGGGAACGGATGAGGGGGGCCAGGTTGACATGGTTCTCACCGACCTCCAGGTCCGGAATCTTGCCGATCAGCCGGAACATGGCGGGGGAGATGTAGACGGCGCTGACGTTCTCGGCGTCGGAATATTTCTGGTAAATACTTTTTCCGCTCTGGGCGGAAGCGGTCAATGCGGTAAGCAGCAGGACCGCCAGGAGGATTATGCGTTTCATTGGATATTGATTTTTTCGAGGACGTTGAGGGTCTTGTCGGCCACGGGTTTCGCTTCACGGGCGATATCCACACCGGTAGCCATCTTTTCGGAAATGCTCTGGAAGACTTTCTCCACTTCGGCATAGGCCAGGTAGGGGTCGTCGAAAGTATCCTTCGGCTGGCGGGTTCCCCATTTGGGAAGGACCAGCACCGCGGCCAGGGCGGCAGCGGCGGCCAGGGCCGTGAAGGAGACCGTACGGACCGGGAACTTGCGTGCGGAGGCTTCGCCTGCGAGGCTCTTTGCGGCCAGGGAGGCGGCGATCCGCTGCTGCAGCCCTTCAGGGATGGGCGCCGGGTCCTGCATGGCAGAGCGTTCCAGCTCTTCCCATCCGAGTTTTTCGAGATCTTCTATGCTTTTCATATTCTTGACTTTATCGTGGAGCGTGCGCGGGAAAGCAGCACGCGGAGCGTAAGGTAATTCATTCCGGTCCGTTCGGCGATTTCCTCGTAGGAAAGGCCTTCGACGGTACGCAGGATCAGGATCTCGCGCTGTCGGTCAGGCAGGGCCTTGACCGCTTCCAGGACCTTGTCCAGACGCATTTTCTGGTCCATTTCATCGTCTTGTAGATGCGGGGTCTCCGGCTCCGGGAGTTGCTCGGGGAAACTGAGATGCCGGGCGCGGCGGATGCGGTCCAGGCAGAGGTTCTTCAGGAGGGTGACGCTGTAGGCCTTGGGGGAGCGGATGCCGTCGAGGCTGTCGCGCGTGTCCCAGAGTTTCAGATAGACTTCCTGCACGGCATCTTCGGCCTCGGCCTCCGATTCCAGCATGTAGAAGGCGATCCGGTACAGCGTGTCCGCAAGGGACAGGTACTCCTTATGGAACCTTTCTTCAGTCATTGTCGGCGATGACGCGTGCGAGCTTGTCGATGGGAATGGAACCGAAGATGCAGATCAGCGAGGCTTCGGAAGGAGTGTGCATCACGAAGTCCCGGACCGTTCCGTTCTGGTCGTCCACGACTCCGTAGATCTGCATGAGTTCGTTCCCGTCCCGGGTCTCGATCAGCAGGTCGCTTCCATCCAGCATCCGGTTCAGTTTCCGGCTGATCTTGTCCTGGATGTCCGGTGCGCATTGCTCGTAGTTCAGGACAGAGATCCGTTTGACACCGGTAATGAGTTTCAACATTTCCCGGACTTCCGGATCGTCGGAGGCGGCCACACGCAGGGATGCCCGGAGCGCCATGGTGGCTAATCCGCCGAGTTGGACCACTTCCACGCCTTCGTAGCGCTGGCAGTCATAAATGAAAGAGGTGATCTTGGATTTGGGGACATTGCCTCCGGCCAAGGTCTGGGCAAACATAGGCAGCAGGAGCGCTGCAAGGAGTATAATCTTTTTCATACGCCTATAAAGACGCGTGAAGAGAAAAAATGTTAACGCAAATCAGAGATGCTTGACCAGGTCGCAGGCTTTCTGGTATTCCTTGAGCGTTCCGATATCGATCCAGGTGCCGTTGAGGGGGTAACGGATGACCTTGCGTCCCTCGGCGACCAGCTTCCCGATGAGATCCGTGGCGTGGAAGAAAGATCCTTCGGGGATCTCCGCGATGACAGAGCGTTTCATCAAGTAAATGCCGGCCAGCGCATAATAATTAAATACGGGCTTTTCCGAGACGCCTTTCACATCCCGGCCGTCCAGGTCCAGGATGCCGAGCGGGATGGAGACGTCGTACGGGATGGCAGCGACCGACAGGTCGGCGTCATACTCTTTGAAATGCAGGTAAAAGTCCTCGAAATCGATGTTCGTGAAGAGGTCGGAATTCATGACCAGGACTGCATCGTGGGCGAACGGCGGCATCAGACGCACGGACCCGACCGTCCCGAGAAAATCTTTCTCGTGGAAACACTTGACCTGCACGCCGTCCCGCGGTGCCTCGAAATGCGCTTCCAACTGTCCGGCGAGGTAATTGACGGAAACGGTGATGTCCCGGACCCCATAGGAGATGAGCCGGTCCACGTTGTGGTCGATGATGGCTTTGTCTCCGACCGGCAGGAGGGGCTTGGGCGTGCTCTCCGTCAGTGGACGCAGGCGCTCGCCTTTGCCGCCGGCCATCAGGACGGCGTCGATGGGCAGGCGCGAGCGGTACTGCCGCAGGTTAAGCAGGTCGACGATGCGGTCATCCTTGTCCAGCACCGGTATGAAATAGATGCGTTTCTCCCGGAAGGAGCGGATGCTGGCGACGTCCACGGATCCGGCCCGCAGATACTTGAAGTCACGGTGCATCACTTCCGAAACCGGGCTGTCGGTACCGATGCCGGCAAGGATGCCCCGGCGGACGTCCCCGTCGGTCAGCGTCCCCCGCATCCGGCCTTCGCCGTCGGTGACAAAAAGGGTCTGGATGCCGTTGCTCTCCAACAAACTGAGCGCGTCCTTGACGCTTGCGGCGGTGTTGATGGTGTATTCCATATCAGATGCAGGTCCAGCCGCCGTCGGCGGCAACATTCTGTCCGGTGACATAGCGGGCCATGTCGGAGGCGAGGAAGATGGCTACGGGAGCGATGTCCTCCGGCTCCGCCATCCGCTTCATCGGGCACTGTCGGGTATAATTGCGGATAAAGATCTCGTTCTGCTCGGGGCTGTTGCGGTCGAAGACCCCGCCGGGTGAGACGCAGTTGACCCGGATGTTCCATTTTCCCAGATAAGAGGCGAGGTAGCGGGTGAAGTTGATGATGCCGCCCTTGATGGCGCAGTAGGCCCCCGTAGAAGTACCTCCGTATTCTTCGTAGATGGTGAAATTGTTGCCTACGATGCCGTAGATCGAGCCGAAGTTGACGATGGAGCCGTCTTTCTGTTTCATCATTACCTTCGCCACCTGCTGGTCGAGGTAGAAAACACTGTCCAGCTGGAGCTCGACATTGCGCTTGAAATGCTCGTAGGGTTCTTCCTCGAAGAAATAATCACTCCAGTCCTTCGTGTGGGGATAAGCGCTGTTGATGAGCGCATCGATGCGTCCGTAATGCTCCACCGCGAATGCGACGAGGGCGTCGATCGAGGCGTTGTCGCTCAGGTCGAGCTTGAAGGTTCCCGCCTCAGGGTCGGTCTCCAGCGTGATGTCGGCGTTAAGCACACGGGCGCCCTCTTCCTTGAGCTCCCGGACGATTTCGCGGCCGATCAGGCCGCAGCCGCCGGTGACGATGATGGATTTGTCTTTTATTCCAAGCATAATTTCAGCACTTCGTAGGCTTCAAACACATCGTTGAAAGGGACGGGAGCCTCCTTCTCTCGCAAAGATAGGAAATACTTCATTTGCTCCCAATAGTCATCCCCGTCAGCCTGGCGGGTCTCGAAGAGCACCCGGCCTTCGGCGTCGGTGACGCGCCCGGAGCCGAGGTCTGCGGTCCAGGTGCCTTCGTCCGCGACGATCTCCACCGTCCGCTTATAGTCGCGGCGGTAATAGTCCAAAATGACAGAGACACAGAATTCCTTGTATTCCAGGCAATAGTTGGCATAGTCCACGGCCTCGATGCCGAGGGAAGAGCTATGCCGGAGGGTCTTCCGGCTGCACAGCGGGTCGCCGAAAAGCCAGTGGACATAGTCCAGCTCGTGGATCAGGTCGATGTGGACACCGCCTCCGAGCTCGGGACGGGCGCTGTAACAGCGGCGCCAGTCGGTACCCGGGCGCCATTCCGGCAGGTATGAGCCGCAGTAGACATTGACTTCGTTGATGCGCAGGCCCCGGACCTGCCCGCGCAGGAATTGCAGGGTGTCGCAGAAACGCAGGTTGCAGGCGACATAGGTCAGTGTCCCGCGCCGTCGGACCTCCTCCAGCAAGTCTTCCTGACCGAGCCCGGCAAAGAGAGGCTTCTCGATGAAAAGCGGGATATCCAGGGGCAGCAGCTGCCGGATCGTATCGGCGTGGCAGGCCGTGGGATTGGAGATGATGGCGAAATCGAAGGGAACGCGGGACTCTTCCAGGCTGCGGATGTCCCTTACTCCCGGCACGGAAACGCCATGCGCCGAAGAACGGAGGGCGGTAATGCCGACCTCCGGATCGATGCGCCGAAGCGCGGCGATGTGCCTGCGGGCGATCGAGCCCAGTCCCACGATCAAGACGTTCATAATCCAAATCCGAGTTTATCCTGCTCCAGCAGATAGCTCATATAGTCGAAATCCTCCGGCTCGTCGAGGTCGAAGCAGCGGTGCGGCATCACATATACGAGCGACAGCGGGGTGTTGGGGTCGCGCAAGCCCTGCTCGAAGAAGCTGCGGCGATAGATGTAGAAGGAGCCGTTCATGTCATAGACTGCAGGCGCGCCCTGCCGGGTCGTGAACTGGCTGCCGGCCTTGACCAGGTCGAAGTATCCAGACGGCTTGCGCTCCACCATGTTGAAATAGGGATTGCGGGCGGCGGGGTTGACGGAAAAGATATCCAAGGCCTGCGGGTCAGCTTCCAGGATGCGGAACCCTTCGAGGACGTCTTCCACCGTCCGCAGGGGAGAGGTGCAATCCAGGTCGAGCAGGTAGTCATAGCGACAGCGGTTCCGTTGTTCGCTCCACTCCAGGGCATCTGCGATGGCGTCCAGTTTGGCGCAATGGTCGTCCGCCAGGCGAGCGGGACGGCGGTATTCCGTCTCCAAGCCCCAGTCTGCTGCGCAGTCTCGGATGGCTTCCGAGTCGGTTGAGAGCAGGATGTCGGCGTCTCCGAGGGCTTCGGCCACGCGCCGGGCACAACCGATGCTATAGGCGATGAGCGGTTTGCCGGCAATGGGCTTGATGTTTTTGCCGGGGATGCCCTTCGATCCGCCTCTGGCGCAGATAGTGATCAATGTCTTCATTTCTCTATCGCTTCATCTTTCTTGAAATCCCGGATGGCCGGGGTGCCGCAGACCTCGTCCCAGCAGTCGACTCCGATGCCGGAAGGGGCACGCTTGACCGCAAGCGTTTCTGCGTTCAGTGTTTCACCCTTACGGATGTCGCGGGCGGCCAGGATGCGCTTGAGCACCGTCCCGGCGATGGCTTCCTCACTCGGATTGGGGCGTTTGATCCCGTCGCCGAGGGCTTGCTCAATGTTGCGGATCTGCCGGACCATGTCCACGAATTCCGCGGGTTCCATCGAGGCCGGATGGTCCGGTCCCTCCATCGTACGGTCGAGCGTGAGATGCTTTTCGATGACACAGGCACCCATCGCGACGGCCGCCACCGGAACTTCGGCACCGAGCGTGTGGTCGGAGTAGCCGACCTTGCAATGCAGTTCGTCGGCGATCGTCTGCATGGCCCGGAGGTTGACTTCTTCGGGAGGGCAGGGATAATTGGTCGTGCAGTGAAGCACGGTGATATCCTGTGCGCCGGCAGTCTGCAGCTCCGCGTAGGCCTTGCGCACCCGGTCCATGTCGGACATCCCGGTCGAAAGGATCACCGGGGCGCCGCACCGTCCCACATGGCGCAGGAGCGGGAGGTTGGTGATGTCACCCGATCCGAGCTTGACCAGGGGCATGCCCAGGCCCAGCAGGAAGTCGATGTCTCCGGGATTGTCGCCGGTGGACAGGAAGATGATGCCGATGCGGTCGCAATAAGCCTTGATGTCGGCGAACTGCGCATAGCTGAGTTCCAGCTTTTTCAGCATCTCAAACTGAGACTGTCCGCCGCCCAGGTTGCGCCGCTGGTAATCAGCCATGTCCGTGTCTTCCGCCACGATGCTTTCCGTGACCCAGGTCTGGAACTTGACGGCGTCGGCGCCCGCCGCCTTGGCTGCATCGCAGAGCTGCAGGGCGAGGTCTGGGCGACCGTTGTGGTTGACGCCGGCTTCGGCGATAATGAAAGTCTTATTCATGGTAGTCCCTGAGTAGTTCGCTTTCGCGGGTGATGACGACGTCATCGTACATCAGCATCAGTACGCCCTCGTCGTAGCAGCCGATTTCCGGCTCGTTGGCCAGCCCGTCGATGTTGCGGAGGATGTATTTCATGAAATCCACCCCGGCTCCATAAGCATGGAGGTAAGCTCCGCCGAAACGGGGATTGATCTCGGACAGGCAATACCGGCCGTCTTTGAGGAAGAAGTCCATGTCGCAGGGGCCGCTGAGTTCCAGCACGGAGCACACTTCCCTGACGAAGTCGAAAAGGGCGGGATCTTTGAAACTCACGGTCTTGGAGGCGCCGCCGATGCGGGTCTCGATCTTTCGTTTGCTGAACACGGAGACGACTTCGTGCGAGATGCAGTCTACATAGACATCGGCATCGCAGTCGCCTTCCCGCATCAGTTCCTGGATGATGTAATCGTAGGCTCCTTCCTTGAACAGTTCCTCGAGGGCGGGCATGTCGTCCACCCGCCGGGCGCCCACGCTTCCGCTTCCGCTGACCGGCTTGACGAAGACCGGGAAGGCGATTTCGCCTTTCTCAAGGCCTTCTTTGAAAGAGGCGAGGTCGCGATAAGTCAGGACTGTGCGTACGCCGTGGTCCCGCAAATGCTTGAACATCTCGTATTTGTCGAAACACAGATGGGCCGTGCGTTCGGAGGGGCAGAGGGGCAGGATGCCGCGGGAAAGGAAGACTTCGCGGTGGGCGGAGAGCAGCTCGATCTCGGGATCGATGAATGTGGCTATTGCCTTGATGTCCTCGCGGGAACAGATGTCCAGGACGGTCTCCAGGTAGTTCCGCTCCCGGATTTTGGGCACGACGTACATCTTGTCGGCGAGGAAAAGCGCCGGAGCGACCGACCAGTTGTCAGTGCCGACGACTTTTCCCTTCCCGGCGAGACTGCGCCGGAAATCCAGCATCAGGCGGCCCCGACGGCCGACATTGCAACATAAGATGTTATACTCCATAGCCATTCAGATAGTCTTGGGCGGTCCATTCCGCAGTCGCGGGGCGGACTGTGCCGTTTTCCCGGACATACACCCGGGGAAAATAGCGGATAAAGAGGGGTGAGAGCACCATCGTATAGGCGCCCGTATTGCGGAACGCGATCCGGTCGCCCGGGCGCAGTTCCGGCCCGTTTTCCAGGCGGAACAGGCGGTCGTTCTCAAGGCAGGTACAGCCGACGACCGTCTGCGCGGGCGCATTGGGACGACCTTCCTCCATGCCGGGGAAGGATTTGAAATAGTCCGTCTTGCGGAAGAAAGGATCGATGTCGCCCCGGCTGCCGTCGCAGACCACGACCCGTTCGTCTCCGACCTTCTTGACGTCGATGACGGAAGACAGGAAAGTGAGCGGGGAAGCGATCAGGGCGTTGCCGGGTTCGATGATGATCCTGGCGCCGAGCCCCCGGAGTCCTTCCGCCAGTACGGCGGCATAGTCTGCATAACCCGGCTTGCCGGGGAAATGGCCGAAGAATCCGCCGCCGATATCGATATAATCGGGTTCGATGCCGAACTCCTTGAGGACCTGTACGGCACGGGCGGAGATGCTCCGGTAGACGTCCAGGCTCCGGCTCTTGGAGGTGCGGTGCAGGTGGATGCCGGCCAGACGCACGTTGGGCAAAGCCCGGATGCGGGCGACGGCCTCCGCCAGACCTTCTCCTTCAAAGCCGAAACGGCTGAAACTCTCGTCTTCGGGCAAGGAGACATTGACACGCAGGCCCACGCGGAAGCAGCCGTCGGCGGGCAATTCCGCGAGCCAGTCCAGTTCCCGCCGGCTGTCCAGGTTGACGGTCATGCCATTCCGGACAGCCTCGAGGAAACTGTCCTTTTCTTTGACGGGACCGTTGTAGACGATGCTCTCGAAACCCAGGGCGCGGGCGAGCCGGAATTCGGTATCCGAAACGACTTCTGCCGCGGCACCTGCCTCGCGCAGGATGCGCAGGATCTCCGGGTGCGAATTGGTTTTGACCGAGTAAGCCACCTGAGCATCACCGAAATGCGCTGCGAGCGCTTCGGAGAAGTCCCGGTAGTTGGCCCTCAGCTCGTCGGCATCGAGGAGGAAACAGGGAGTGCGGAGTCCTTTATCGTTCATCGAAGTAGTCTTTGATATGCTGTACAATGCGCCCGGACGTGTGCCCGTCGCCGAAACTCAGATCGGGATCCAGCCTGGGACCGACCTTGCCGAGCGCGGAACGGATGCTGTCAAGGTCACTCCGGCAGGAAATGACGTTAGCGCAGAAGCGGCGGCCTTTCTGCCGGTCGCCTATGTTGATGGCGGGGATGCCGAGACGGGGTGTTTCGATCACTCCGCTTGAGGAGTTACCGACGACGCAAAGGGCTTCGTTCATGACGCCGAGATAATTGCGTTGTCCGAGAGATTCGAAAAGATGGAAACGGGAATCCCGGCACGCGCGGTAGATGGCGTTCATCTCTTCTCCGACCGGGTCGGCGTTGGCTCCGCTCATCACGATCTCGCAACCAGGACGCTCGAGGAGTGCTTCCAGGAGGTTCCGGGCTGCCGAGAGATTCTCTTCCCGGCTCTTGAGCGTCTCGGGATGGAGGGTGGCCAGGATCCAGTCCTTGCCGGGATCCAATCCCAGCGTCTCGGCCAGTTCCTCGCGGGAGGGGAGCGGGATGCGCAGGTTGTTCTCCACGCAAGGCTCGCCGACATTGTATATGTTGCGGTCGCTGCCCCGCATCCGGACGATTTCGGCTGCGGCTTCGGCGTTGTTGGGGAAATGCAGGTCAGCCATCATCGTGACGGCGTTGCGCACCCGTTCGTCGAGGGCGCCTTCCGTATGCTCCCCGCCGGCGATGTGGGCGATCGGGATGCCGAGCAGCAGGGCTGTGCTGCAGATGGGCAGCAGTTCATAGCGGTCGCCCAGCACCAGCAGCAGGTCCGGCTTCATCTCAGAGAAAGCCCCGGCGAACCGGGTCGCGCAGACCCCCATTTCCCGGGCGATGCCCGCCGGGCTGCGGTCCTCCGAGAGGTAGTCGATCTTACGGTCTATCCGCACACCGTCCGCCTCGATCTGGCGCCAGGTCTCCCCGAATGCGGGGCTGAGATGCGTACCGGTCACGACCAACTGCACATCCAGGCACGGTTCCGCCCGAAGGGCCTCGATGGTCCATCGCAGCAAGCCGTATTCGGCGCGTGTGGCGGTCACGATGCAGATTCTTTTCATACGCGGGGACTGCTGGGAAGGTTGACGATACGGTCGGCCAGCCAGCGGGTATTGCGCTGGGCGTCGCGTTCGCAGCCCTCGAACATGGGAAGGTCGGTCATCAGTTCCCAGGCGGGCCGGGTCATGACGCCGTGGTCATTGGTATATTCCAGGAAAGCTTCCCGTTCCTCCCGGGAGGGGAGCAGGACGGCGTTGAGCCAGTAGTTGGAGAAACTGCCCTCCGGCTCTCGGACGAAAACCGGACCGTCGCCGCCGTCGAAGAAAGCTGCATAGGCGGCAGCCACTTCGCGCTTGCTGGCGATCAGCTTATCCAGTTGTTCCAGTTGGGCGCAACCCAGGGCTGCGTTGATGTTCGGCATGCGGTAGTTATAACCGACCGCATCGTGGCGGAACTCCCAGCGGTGCGGGACCTTCGCCTGCGTGGTGAGATGCTTGGCCTTGGCGCCGAGCTCCGGGTCATTGAAGAGCAGCATGCCGCCGCCGCCCGTGGTCAGGGTCTTGTTGCCGTTGAAACTCAATGCGCCGACTTTGCCGAAGGTGCCGGTGTGCTTCCCGTGGAAGCGGCTGCCGATGCTTTCGGCGGCGTCCTCGACCAGTTCGATGCCCCATTTCCCGCAAATCGCGGCGATCTCTTCGATGCGGGCCGGATGGCCGAACGTGTGCATCGGAACGCAAGCCTTGATGCGGCGGCCGGTACGGCGGTTGCGGCATCCGCTGCCCGTGACGGCGGCGTACTTGTCCAGCCAGGCCGACAAGGCGTCGGGGGAGAGCCCGAGGGTCTCGCGGTCCACATCGATGAACACGGGATGGGCGCCGGCGTAGCTGAGGGCATTGCAGGTCGCGATGAAGGTCAGGGACTGGGTCAGCACCTCGTCTCCACGCTCCACACCGGCAAGCATCAGGGCCATGTGCAAGGCGCTCGTGCCATTGACGCAAACGACGGCCCTCGCTGCTCCGGTGTAGCGGGCGATCTCTTCCTCGAAGCGGTCCACGAAGGGCCCCACGCTGGAGACATAGGTCGAATCGATGCACTCCTCCAGATACTTCTTCTCGTTTCCGATGAACTTCGGCACGCTCAGCGGAACGAAGTCCTGCGTCCCGTAGAGCTGGTGGATGAAGTCGGTTATCTCTTTGTAATCCATTGTCCTACATTTTCTGATCCAGGTTGCGCCCCTTTTCTTCATGCTCGAAGGAAGGAAGGAAAGCCTTCAACTCTGAGACGACGTCCGCCTTGGTGAAGGTCGGATCGGAGAAAAGGATCTCCAGACGGTCGAGGAAGGCATTCACCTCCCCGCGGCTCCTCCTCGGAGTCTCCCCGATTACGCCCAGACCTGAAAAGCGGCTCTCGTCGATCTGCTCTCCGGGGACATAAAACTCTTCATAAGCCTTTTCTCCGGTCGTATCGCTGGGCGCATAGTACACCGGCCAGCGGGGGCTGTCGTCCGGCATAGCGGCGGCAAAGCTCCTTGCTTCAACTTCGCTGCCGAAGGCCATCTTTTCCAGCCCATGAGCTTCCAGGAAACGGTCGCAGATGACCGAGAAGGACTGCATCTGCTCCTGCCGGAGCTTGGGGAAGAAGATTTCCCCGCTGCGGCCCAGGATGCAGGCGAGCAGGCATATCTGACCCGATTCCTCGGGACTGACGAAATATCTCAGGACGTCGTCGGGCGCGACGAGCGGCTGTTTTTTCTGCAGGCGGTTTATCCAGCTGTCGGGCAGGGAACCGTTGGAGAACGCCACGTTGGCGAAACGGGCGGTGGTGACCGGGAACCGGTCCCGGTAGGCCATGATCAGGTCTTCCATCAGGCGCTTGCTCGCTCCCATGACATTGACCGGTCCGGCGGCTTTGTCCGTGGAAACGCAGAAGAAATGCTCGGGCGGACATTCGGCGAGCAAGTCGAGCAACTTCCTTGCTTTGAGGACATTGTTTTGCAGGAGGGCCCGCACGGAATGGCGGTCCTTTTCGCTGCGCACATGCTTGTGGGCGGAGAAATTGGCTACGATATCAAAACCTCCCGCTTCACGGAAAATGACTTCGAAGATGGGGTCCGCGAAGTCAAGGGTATATGTGCGATAATCATCCGGGACGGTGAGGCCTTCGGTGCTCCGCAGGTCGCGCGTGAGCTCCGCGAGGCCGTTTTCGCTCAGGTCCACGACCACCAGGGATCCGGGGTTGAATCGGAGGATTTCCTTGATGAAGGCCGACCCGATGGAACCGGCGCCGCCGATCACGCAGACTTTCCTGCCTTCGATCCGCGCACGGAGTTCGGGAGCGTTCGCTTCCATGTCGGCGGCAAAAAGGCTTCGGTCGCGTCCGGTGACGGCCTGTGAGATGAACTTATCGAGATGGAATGCCATGGTCTTGCGTTTGTTTCAGATATTGTGCGGTGAAAGTGCCGCCTCGGGCGGCCAGGTCTTCCGGAGTGCCGGCGAATACCACTTCGCCACCCCGGTCTCCGGCGTCGGGACCCAGGTCGATGACCCAGTCGGCGGCTCGGATGACGTCCAGGTTATGTTCCACGACCACCAGGGAGTGGCCCTTGTCCAGCAGGACGTCGAAGGCCTTGAGAAGTTTCTCCACGTCGAAGAAATGCAGTCCCGTCGTCGGCTCATCGAAGAGGAAAAGGATGCGCTCGTGGGCGCTCCGTCCGCTCTGTTCGCTCATCGACAGGAAGTAAGCGAGTTTGATGCGCTGGCTTTCGCCTCCGCTGAAAGTGCTGCTGCTCTGTCCGAGCTTGATGTAGCCCAGCCCCACATCCACGAGGGGCTGGAGTTTCCGGGCGATGGACTGGGCGAGTTCTTCCTTCCCCTTGGCAAAGAAGGCGATCGCCTCCTCGACGCTCAGGTTGAGGATGTCGTCGACATTGAGGCCGTTGTAACGGACCTCCAGGATGTCCGGCCGGAAACGCTTGCCGCCGCAGGCCTCGCAGACCATCGTCACGTCGGCCATGAACTGCATCGGGATGCGTACGAAACCGTCGCCCTGACACTCGGGACAGCGCCCGCCTTCCTGGTTGAAGGAGAAGAACGAGGGCGTGAAACCGTTGATCCGGGCATATTGCTGGTCGGCGAGAAGCTTGCGGATGTCGTCGTAGACCTTGAGGTAGGTGACGGCGTTGGATCGGGTGCTCTTGCCGATGGGATTCTGGTCGACGTATTCGATGCGGTCGATACGGTCCAGGTTGCCCTCCAGGCCTTTGAAGATACCCGGGAGGTCGCCGGTCTCGTTGATGCGGCGGTGCAGGGCGGGGTAGAGGATGTCGCCCACCAGGGACGACTTACCGCTGCCGCTGACGCCGGTCACGACGTTCAGCACGCCCAGCGGGAAGCGGACATCGATGTCTTTTAGATTATGTTCCATCGCACCCTTTACGGTGATGGAGTAGGTCCATTTGCGTTTTTCGCGCTGGAGGCGCGGCTTGCGTCCGGAGATATACTGGAGGGTCAGCGAACGGTCGAAGGTCTCTTCGGGGATGTCGTCCGAGGTGCGGCCTTGGAAGATGATCTCGCCGCCGTGGATGCCGGCAAGGGGTCCCATGTCGATCAGGACGTCGGCCGCCCGGATGATTTCCTCATCATGCTCTACGACCACCACGGTATTGCCGATGTCGCGCAGACGACGCAGAACGGCGATCAGGCGGTCTGTGTCGCGCGGATGCAGGCCGATCGAAGGTTCGTCCAGGATGTACATCGACCCGACCAGCGAACTGCCGAGCGCCGTCACGAGGTTGATGCGCTGGCTCTCGCCGCCGGACAGGGTGTTGCAGCTGCGGGACAAAGTCAGGTATGACAGGCCTACATCCCGGATGCACTGCAGGCGGAATACGATCTCTTTGACGGGCTCGACGACGATCTCGCGCTCAGAAGGCGTCAGTTCGACCCTGTCGAAGAAATCCAGAAGCTCGTCCACGTTCATCTCCAGTAGTTCGTGGATCGTCTTGCCGCCGACGCGGACGTACAGGGCCTCCTTCCGGAGCCGGCTGCCGCCGCACTCATGGCAGACCGTCCGGCCGCTGAAACGGCTGAGCATGTATTTGTACTGGATCTTATAGCGGTTGGACTCGACCCATTTGAAGAACTCGTCGATGCCGAAGAGTGTCTCTTCCTCCGTAGGGGCGGGGACGCCGTTCCATATCTTTTCCTTGACTTCCCTGGACAGTTTGCACCAGGGCTCGAAGATGGGGATGCCATAGCGGTCGGCGACCTCGACGAGGTGGTCCTTGAACCAGCCCATCTTTTCGCCCCGCCAGGGAGCGATGGCCCCGTCATAGATGCTCTTGGTCTTGTCGGGGATGACCAGGTCTTCGCTGATGCCGATGATCTTGCCCAGGCCGCCGCAGACGGGGCAGGCCCCGAGCGGAGAGTTGAAACTGAAAAGGTATTCGTCGGGCTCGCGGAAGGTGATCCCATCCATCTCGAATCGGTTGCAGAAGCTTCGCATCTGCCCGTCCTTGACGACATACATCGTGCCCCGGCCCGTGCTGAAGGCATCTGCGATGGACCCGAGCAGGCGGGTGCGCGTATCTGCGTCCGGCGCTTCACCTCCGAGGCGGAGGCGGTCTACAAGGAGATACAGGTCCTGCGGCCAGTCGCCTGTCTCAGCGCGCTGCATCATCTCTTCGATGCGGATCACGCCGTCACTGTAAAAGCGCGAGTAGCCCTGCTCCTTGAGCGCAAGCATCAGTTCGACCTTGTCTTCCCGGCCGCCCCAGCCGATATCGGCGAGAAGGTAGAGGATGTCCGGCGAACCTTCAGTGATGAATTCCATCACATCCTTGGCGGTGTGGCGCCGTACTTCCTGCCCGCTGACCGGGGAATAGGTGCGCCCGATGCGGGCGAAGATCAGCCGGAGCGAGTCATAGATCTCCGTGGTGGTGGCGACGGTCGAGCGGGGATTCTTTGTGTTGACCTTCTGCTCGATCGCGATGGCCGGCGGGATGCCTTCCAGGGACTCTACGTCCGGCTTGCTCATCCGCCCCAGGAACTGGCGCGCATAGGAGGACAGACTTTCGGCGAAACGCCGCTGTCCTTCCGCGAAGAGCGTGTCGAAAGCGAGAGAGGATTTGCCCGATCCGGATACGCCGGTAATGACGACGAATTTCCCGCGCGGGATCTCCACCGTGATGTCCTTGAGGTTGTTGACTTTCGCCCCTCGAATGATGATGTTGCCGGCTTTGTCCAAAATAGTCGATATTCGTGCGAATATACGAATAATTTGGCAATTATGGACCGGGCAGGACGTCTTCGTCGGGACTTTCAGTCCCGGGGCGTGTCAGGGTCAGGTCGAAAACATAGCGGCGGTTGCGTCCGATACCTTCCGCTCCGCTTGAGATAAAGCTGCCGCGGTTGATGGGGATGGGGTAATAGCAGGTTTTCCCATCCAGCATCCCTTCAATGACCAGACGGGTATAAGGGGAAGCGAAGGATTCCTCCTCCGCCTCGTTGGGATAGCAGTATAGGACGGCGGACCCGTAACTGGAACCGTTTCCGTCCGCTTTCCCGTTGCCGAGATATTTATAGACCATTCCGGAGTAGGCGAGGCGGCCCAGGTCCGTCTCGGAAAGTCCTCCGTTGTTAAGGGTCTCTGCGGGCAGGAATCCTTCCGTCCGGAGGAGTTCCGCCCGGTTGCCGACGCCGGTCAGATAGACTTTGACGTTCCGGAGCGCAGGCCCACCTGCCGGACTCTTGACGGATTTGATTTCGATGGAGGACATCATCGGTTCCACGGTGACGCTGCAGCCTTGTCCGGGGCCGGCCGTGAAGCAGGTTTCTCCGCTCATGACAGGCCAGGAAGGGTGGTCTCCCGTGAAACTGACCACGGAGCGCCGCAGGTCCTCGTAATTGTGTATGGTGGTGACGAAGTCGTCCGGGAAGGCGTGGTTGGCGACAGCAACGAGGATCTTTTCTCCGCTTGCGCTGCTGACGGTCACGGCCTCCGGCGTATAGGCGTAACTGCGGGTATAGGCGTCCAGGGTGCGGAGGGCGTCATCGTTAAAGACGAAGAGGTCCAGGCGCCGGATCAGGTGCCAGTCTCCGGCCCGTGTCGGGACCGCCGCTCCGTCACCGTTGATACCCGGTTCCCGGACGAAGACCGTGACAGGAGTGTCCGTCAAAGGGATATCCCGGCCGCCGGGGTGCGGGACCGTACCCGCAGCGGCCGGGGCATCCGGGGAAACGGACCCGCCGGACGAACAGGAGACAATGCTGCACAGGCCGGATGCGATAGCAAGAGGTAAGAAGGTGATGATTATCATGGGCAGAATGCCACCGGGCGAATGCCCGAAAGAGAGCGAGTGTTTCCGACCGTTTTCCATAGTCCGTCCGGTTTGAAGTCCGGCTCAAAGATAGATCGGCAAAAACAGAAACCTGCGCGATTGAAAAAAACAAAAGTGAGATTTTTATCTTTCTTTGCGAGGTACAAAAAAACCGCCCCGATTCCTCGGAGCGGTCTTTCCGTTCGTGGCGTTTCTTATGCGCCGAAATTGTCGTAGAGGATGCTGGCGGGATCGACGCCGAGCGAGTCGAGCAGGTCGTTCACGCACTTCGTCATCATGGGCGGTCCGCACATGAAGTACTTGATATCCTCCGGAGCCTCGTGGTCCTTGAGGTAGGTCTCGTACATCACGTTGTGGACGAACCCCGGCGTGTAAGGCACACCGGCCGCGTCGGCCGCCGGGTCCGGACGGTCGAGGGCAAGGTGGAACTTGAAGTTCGGATATTCCTTCTCGATCTCCGCGAAATCCTCGAGGTAGAATGCCTCCACGAGTGCGCGTGCGCCATAGAAGAAATGTACCTTACGGCCGGTATGCAGGGTCTTGAAGAGCTGCATGATGTGGCTGCGTAGCGGGGCCATGCCGGCGCCGCCGCCGACGAAGATGTATTCCATGTCCTCGGGATCGTCCTTCGGCAGCAGGAACTCTCCGTAAGGGCCGCTGATCATCACCTTGTCGCCCGGCTTGCGGGAGAAGACATAGGTGGACGCGATGCCCGGAGGCACGCCGGGGACGAACTTGAAGACACCCTTCGGCTGGGTGCGGTCGAACGGGGGAGTCGCAATACGCACGTTGAGCTTGATGATGCCCTTCTCGCCGGGATACGAAGCCATGGAATAGGCCCTGATCGTAGGAACGGTATTCTTGAACTTGAGTCCGGTGATGCCGTACTTGTCCCAGTCGCCTTTGTAGATATCGGCCACGCCCATATCGGAGAAGTCGGCCTCGTACTCGGGGATGTCGATCTGGATGTATTCGCCGCTCTTGAACTCGAGGTTTTCGCCCTCGGGCAGCTTGACGGTGAATTCCTTGATGAAGGTCGCCACATTTTCGTTGGAGATGACCTCGCACTCGAGTTTCTTGACGCTCAGCGCGGACTCCGCGACCTGGATCTTGAGGTTGTCCTTGACCTTGACCTGGCAACCCAGGCGCCAGTTGTCCTTGATCTGCTTCTTGTTGAAGAAGCCGGTCTCGGTCGGGAGGATGGTGCCGCCGCCTTCGAGGACCTGGACCTTGCACTGTCCACAGTTGGCCTTGCCGCCGCAGGCGGAAGGCAAGAATATCTGCTGCTCGGCAAGGGTGTTCATCAGGTTGCCGCCGGGCGTGACCGCGAGGGTCTTCTTGCCGTCGTTGATGTCGATGTTGACCGTGCCGGAAGGCGTCAGCTTGATCTTGATGAAAAGGAGGAGCGCCACCAGGATCAGGATCACGAGGACCATGATGGCCATTGCAGAAAGAATCGTACTACTCATAATCTTGTCTCCTTTCCTTTAAAGTGAAATACCCATGAAAGCCATGAAGGCGATGCCCATCAGGCCGACGGTGATGAATGTGATG
>JAEEGI010009104.1_pt1 | contig 21804 bp, 19 predicted proteins | sample 8958751 | NCBI WGS metagenome assembly JAEEGI01 (sample SAMN16246545, study PRJNA631951) | gut metagenome | biome: gut microbiome; feature: rumen; material: KS-attached | host: Bos | place: Iran: Karaj | collected 2018-10 | reverse complement strand
GCGGTGCCGCCCTCGGTGCTATCATTGGTGCTCTGGCAGGTAATGCAGCTATAGGTACTGCCATCGGCGGTGCTGTCGGTGCAGGTGCTGGTGCTATTATTGGTAAGAAGATGGACAAGGCCAAGAAGGAGGCCGAGGCTATCCAGAATGCCCAGGTAGAGGAGGTGAAGGACTCTAACGGTTTGGACGCCGTGAAGGTGACCTTCGATTCAGGTATCTTATTTAGTACTGGTAAGTCAACACTGACATCATCCTCAAAGACTTCACTGCAGGAGTTGGCTAATGTGCTGAAGAACAACAGTGACTGCGACGTAGCCATTCAGGGCTATACCGATAATCAGGGTTGGAAGAACTCTACCGCAGAGCAGAGTGCCCAGAAGAACCAGGCTCTTTCTCTGGATCGTGCTGCTGCCGTTTCAGCCTATCTGCAGAGTCTGAGTGTTCCTGTCTCTCAGATTAAGAGCGTAGAGGGCTTCGGACAGAGCAACCCCGTTGCTGATAACTCTACCAAGGCTGGTCAGGCACAGAATCGTCGTGTGGAAGTGTACATGTATGCTTCACAGAAGATGATTCAGGATGCTAAAGCCCAGGCTGGTAACTAATTATGCATTTTCTATTTAAGAAACTACGCGCCATCATACGCTGGATATTGGTAGCCTTCTTCGGCTCCACTATTCTCGCGGTGGTGGCGCTCCGTTTTGTCCCTGTCTATTTCACTCCTCTGATGTTCATCCGTTGTTATGAGCAGGTGAAGGAGGGTAGGGAACTCAAGCTTTCGCATCATTGGGTATCGATAGATAAGATCTCCCCCAATCTGCCCAAAGCAGTGATGGGTAGTGAGGATGCAAAGTTCTTGGCTCATCACGGTTTCGACTATGAGGCCATCGAGCATGCAGCCAAGCGTAATAGGCAGCATCCTGAAAAACGCAAACTGGGTGCCTCAACGATTTCTCAACAGACGGCCAAGAATGTGTTCTTGTGGCCTGGTCGTTCATGGGTCAGAAAAGGTTTCGAGGTATATTTCACCACGTTGATAGAGTTCATGTGGCCGAAGCAGCGTATCATGGAAGTCTATCTTAACTCCATCGAGATGGGGGATGGCATTTACGGTGCAGATGCCGTAGCAGAGGAACATTTCGACACTGATGCGCTTCATCTGACGAAGGCTCAGTGTGCTTTGATAGCCGCCACTCTTCCAAATCCACGCAAGTTCTCGAGCAAGCGTCCCTCTCCGTATATCCTGAAGCGTCAGGCACGTATCCTCCGAGAAATGCGTTTCGTTCCTGACTTTCCCAATGAGGGTGAGGATGTAAAGAAAAAGAAATAAACTCCATTCCTATTTTATATATGAGACTGTTCAAAGTATTTTTCCTTTCTATTGTGTTCATAGGTTTCATCAGTTGCAAAGGACAGAAAACGACAGGTGGACATGAAGTTGAGACAGATACCATCGCAGCTGCACTCACGATGGTTACCCCTAAATACGCTACAGGGTGGCAGGTGAGAGATTCTGCAGATGTCAGACTGGTGACGGTTGGGGCTCATGACCGTTTTGCGCTGGTGAGGACAGATGAGGTGCAGGTGCCTGAGGGCTATACAAAGATTCGTGTGCCTATCGAACGTACGATTTGTATGACGATGCTTCAGCTCTCCAATTTCACGATTCTGGATGCCCATGATGTTGTGACAGGACTGACAGGAACGAAAAACCTCTATAATAAGGATATTCAGGCACGTGTCGAGGACGGACGCATCGTGAAGATAGGTATGGAGGGCAATTTCGATACGGAAATGGTATTGGCAGCTCATCCTGATGTCATCTTCATCTCGCCCTTCAAGCGTGGAGGCTATGAGCCTATCAAGGAGACGGGCATTACCCTCGTGCCCCATTTGGGGTATAAAGAGCTCAATCCATTAGGGCAGGCAGAGTGGATCAAGTTTGTGGGGATGTTTATTGGTAAGGAACAGGAAGCTAATGATATCTTTACAGGCATCGAACAGCGCTATAATGACCTGAAGGCACAAGCCGCAAAGGCAGAGCATCGGCCCACTGTGTTCAGTGGTGAGATGCATAGTGGCACTTGGCATGCCGTAGGTGGCAAGAACTATCTGGCGCAGATATTCCGTGATGCAGGAGCAGACTACGTTATTTCCGATGAGGAGACAGCAGGCGAGAACCTCGAGTTCGAGAAGATGTACTCGCTGGCAGCCAAGGCTGATTACTGGCGTATCTTGAACAGTTATCCTGGTGATTTCTCTTATGAAGCGCTGAAGGCCTCAGAACCTCGTAATGAACTATTCGATGCATTCAAGCAGCGAAAGGTGATTTACTGCAACATGAAGCAGACACCCTACTATGAAATATCGCCTGTGGAGCCTGATGTGCTGCTGAAGGACCTTGTGGCCATATTTCATCCTGAACTTGTGGAATCCGACTATCAACCTACGTTCTATCAACTCCTGAAATAAATGCATCCTAAGTATCCTATATTTCTAATACTGCTGTTGATGATTGTCATTCTGGCAATTGTCAATCTGCTTATCGGTTCAGTGTCTATTCCTATTGGCGATGTGTGCAGAATTCTGCTGGGTCATGGGGAGAATGAGATCTGGCAGAACATCATCTTCCAGTCGCGTCTGCCTCAAGCCCTTACTGCTATTGTCGCAGGGGCAGGACTTGCCGTCAGTGGACTTCAGATGCAGACTGTCTTCCGCAATCCGCTGGCTGGTCCTTCCGTGCTGGGTATCTCCAATGGTTCAGCCTTGGGCGTAGCCTTTGTGGTATTGTTGTCTGGCAGGATAGGAGGGGTGGCACTCAGTCGTCTGGGGTATCTGGGTGATGCGGCTATGAGTGTTGCGGCCATCGTGGGTGCTCTGGCTGTGATGTCACTGATTCTTTGGGCGTCGCAGAAGGTCAGAGACAATGTCACCTTGCTGATTATCGGTGTGATGATAGGTTATCTGGCCAATGCTGTCATTGGCGTACTGAAGTTCATGTCACCAGAGGAAGATGTGAAAGCTTTCGTGGTGTGGGGATTGGGCTCGTTCTCGCGTGTCTCTGGTGATGAGATGGTGCTCTTCGTCGTGCTGATGTGTGTACTGTTACCATTGGCCTGTCTCTTGGTGAAGACCATGAACCTGCTGTTGCTGGGTGAACGTTATGCAGCAAACTTAGGTCTGAATATCCGTCGCAGCCGTATGCTGGTGATTATCTCTTCTGGTGTGCTGGTAGCTATTGTGACGGCTTATTGCGGTCCTATCATGTTTATTGGTTTGGCCGTACCTCATCTGGCACGAGCCGTCTTCCGCACAAGCGATCATCGGATTCTGATGCCTGCTACGATGCTTTGTGGGGCAGCCCTTGCACTTGTCTGCAACCTCATCGCCCGTATGCCGGGCTTCGAGGGCGCGTTACCTGTGAACAGCGTGACGGCCCTCGTGGGTGCTCCCGTCATTGTGAGTGTATTATTCCGTCGTCGTCAATCAGCAGAAGCGTAAGACGGGCTTGAGGCACCAGAGGACGACAATGATTCATGCAATGTTGTAAGACGACGCGGCAAAAATCCTCTGTCTTATCTGGTGGAATCGCCTGCCATAACTCTCGGGCCAATGTTATCTTCTCTAAATCTGCCTGACATCCTGCTTCATGAAGCATCTCACTGATAAAAGCCTTGTCCATCGTGGCCTTACGGCTATGGGTGTCAAGATGGCCAGCTGCGAGTTTCACGGCTTTGCCTAACATCACGCCAAGAGTCACTTCCCTGATACCCAGTTCGTGGGCTATCTTCAAGGTCTCGCCGATATAGTTGCCGTATTCCACGAACGCCTGTTGGGGTAGGTTAGGGTAGAGGGCTTTCACAAAGCGTTCACTCTTGCCTCCGCTGTTGATCACCACGCGACTGCTGCCGCTGGCTTTGGCAATCGTCATACATTTGCGGATGCTGTCGATGAAAGCTTCTTCGCTGAATGGCTTTACGATGCCAGAGACGCCGATGATCGAGATGCCGCCCTCGATACCCAGACGGGGATTGAAGGTCCTTTTCGCAATAGTCTCACCTTCAGGGACGGAGATGGTGATACTGAGTGAATCGCTTGTTACTGCTGCAAGATTCTGACGAATCATCTCACGAGGTGCTTTGTTGATAGCTGGTGAACCTGGGGGATAGTCGAAACCAGGAAGCGTGAAGACGCCTACTCCCTCGCCACCTAAGATTTCGAAAGAACCTGAACGGCTACGGGTAGGCGTGTCTGCGGCAATTGGCTTGACACTCACCCGTATCTCCAAACCATCCGTCACATCAGGGTCATCGCCAGCATCCTTGATGCAGTAGGCATAACCATCACCATAGCCAACAGCAACATGAATGGTCTCTCCATTAGGCAATAAAACAGGCACCTCCTCTGGTGTCTCGTTTTTAAGTAGATTTATAGTTGCAGCCACAGTCGCTGCTGTCGCACAAGTGCCAGTTGTCAGTCCGCTATGCAGGGGATAAAACTCTGGCAACAGTTTCTCCACCATCCGTCGCAGTCCGTAAGGGCCGTTGACGATGGTAAAAATCGCTGGAGTCTGTGGCCGTTTCAGGGCGATAATCCTCATGCCTCTTGCTTTGGCTGCCTCTACCTTCTCCTGAAAACCACCAGACAGCCCACTCTCCTTCAACAGAATGACCTCTGCTTCGACAGGGATATCCTGCGGATTTTCATAATAGCAGAGCTGTTCTGGGCTGGCCCCTTGCTTTTGTGCTAATGCGATCGATGATTCCCTATTGAGAATGCGATAAAAGACCTTAACCCCTGCTACCTCTAAAGGCTTCAGTTTGCTGATGCTCTGCACGCCAGTTGTTGCCAGCAGAGAGTGAATGTCACGAGGTATCTGTCTGTAGTCATCAATCCATGTTATCTCAGGATCGCGCTTAGGATAGATACGTTCATAACGGATGGTGGGGATATTCAGTGATTGCGAAACCAGAGCGATGGTCTGGTGTAGTTGCGAGGCAAACGGGTGGGCTGCATCTACGATGAGCCGGATGTCGTGTTCCCCACAGAACGTCTGCATCGCCTCAGCATCGAGTGCCCCGTCTATCCGTTGCCCATGATGCAGGGTGATGTCCTGTTCTCCAGTCTTCGTACTGTAGAAGTAAGGCGAGCCCCCCTCTTCCAGCACTTCCACAGACTTGCGCCCTTCAGTCGTTCCTCCAAATACCAGTATCATTGCGACGAAAATTATGATTAAGATCCGAGATGACTTTTGAGTTCTGTCAACAGTTCATCATGCTTCATAGTGAGAAAGTTGGTAAGGATACCATCGATATGGTTCCTAAAGAAACGTCGTTTGTTCCGTTTGTCGTCTTTATAGACAGGATAGATGAACTGACGGCCCTTAGTGATGTAACCATCTTTAAACGCTGTAATCTCGTTCCAGCCTATCGTGGTATAGCCACCGTATGGCGTAAAGATCTTCAGCTCACTATCTGTGATGATGACAGCAGGGCGGTGGCATAGGCAAAGGTCATAATATCTCATGAAATAGAAATAGAGGGCATTCAACGACAGAGGAAGCGTGATGATAGCCAACGTTACCAATAAATACCACAGCCAATCTTCAGCCAATATCTTGGTGTGAAAGAACGATGGGCTAATTGCAATCGCTATCACACCGATACACAGAACGGTTGCCAAGAGATAAACTACGGCATCGAGCAGTGCATTGACCAGATGTTTGTTTTCGTAAATGTATGTCATGGTTATTCCATATCAAACTGTCATTAATTTGTTGATGTGGCGAGTTTCGATGCTTTTGACATAAGCTTCAGGGCGTTTGGCTCCAAAGTAATACCAAGCGTAAAGAATATTAATCGTACGGAACATTTCACCCTGCGGAGCTACACGGTCCAGCCATACTCGCTTGACTTTCTTGCAGCCCAAAAGTGGAAAGAGCTTATTAATATCATCAATATCGAGATAGAGCAGCACGTGTTCAATCAATGCCTCGTCGGAAATGGATTTCATTTTCGACATGTCGTAAGACCAAAAGCAATTTTCTTTCTTAAGCTTACGAAACAGTTGCTGGCTGACACTAACTTTCATCTGTGTGCAAAGATACGAATAAGCGTGCAATAATCCAAACTTTTTTGAAAATATGTCGTAACAAGTGCCCTAGTTAGGGAACAAAAATTCCCAGCTTGGGAATAAGTCGTTCCCAGCTTGGGAATAGAGGATTCCCATTAAGGGGAATAAAAAGCAATGAAAGGGCGATATTTTTGTTATTAATGGCATATTGTTTTTTTAGTTTAACTGCATTTTGGGCTAAACCTAACATCTAATTCACCAGAATGTCTTTAAATAAAGGCATTTTGGGCGATTTTGTAGAGTCAAATACCTAACATGAAACCTAACAAATACCTAACGTCATACCTAACATCATACCTAACATGATAAATAACATTTGAACTAAGTTCCTGTCTAAGCTGCATAGCCTCGATGTTAGGTTTCATGTTAGGTATTTGTTAGGTATTATGTTAGGTATGAAAGGCATGTTTTAGAACATAATCAGCTGATAATAAGATAGATACAAATTTGCTATGTTAGGTATAATGGAAAAAGGGTCATCACTTCATTTTATATGATGAAGCAAACTAGATCCGCATGATAGTCAGCTTTCAACCAATAACCTATGATGGTTTGTCATCCGATGAACTTCAGGAAAGCATCTGCCTGTGCTTTCAGCGATGCGATCTGCTCTTCTGTAAGAATCATACGACCTTCAGTCCATGCTTCCAGATTCAGTACGATGCCCGTTTGCTGTTCCATAACATCAGCCTTGAGGAGCGTGAGCAACTCCGTCAGTTTCTCACGACATTTCGCTGTTGCCATCTTGCCGCCAGCACCAGTTAGGGCAACTTTCTTCCCATTGATAACCGTTGGAGTCTCGTAGTCACCAGCCACCAACGGACGTGAGAGCCAGTCGAACAGGTTCTTCACGTGTCCTGGATAACTGAAATTATACTCAGGCGTGAACACCCAGATGCCATCAGCCTCTTTCACAGTAGCACGCAGACGACCAACAGCCTCTGGTTCTGGGAACTCGATGTCCTGATTGATAAGCGGCACATCAGAATAGTCCAGATAAGTCACATCGGCCTGCTTGCCAATCATCTTCTCCACCTCAAGCGCTAACTGTCTGTTGAAGGACTCTTTCCTCAACGACCCAATGATAAAAAGGATTTTTTTCATAACTTCGTGAATATTTTATAGTTTAAAATAACATAGAATTGTTTTATGACGGTTGGTCATCGCCTTTTCTAAACAGGTGGGTGAAGTGCTTAGAGTAGAGTTCGGAGAGACCTTGGCGGTTGTCGATGGCCTCGCCCACGACAAGCATCGTGGTGAGAGTCAACTTGTTGCTGTGGACAATCTTCGCGAGGTCCTTTAATTTGCCACGATAGATCTTCTGATCGGGCCAGGTCAGATGATAGCAGGCGGCCACGGGCGTATCCTCAGGATACTCCTGAAGCAGTTCGCGCTGGACATCATCGACAATAGCAGCACTGAGGAAGATACACATCGTGCTCTGGCTCTTGGCCAAGAGATGCAACTGTTCTTTCTCGGGCATGGGGGTCCGGCCTTCGCCTCGTGTCAGGATAATCGTCTGGCAACGTTCAGGAATCGTGAACTGACTCTGCAACTCGGCTGCTGCAGCGAGGAAAGAGGAGATGCCTGGTGTGATATGGTATTCCATGTGGTTGGCATCGAAGAAGGCCATCTGCTCCTGAATGGCACCAAAGATACAGGGATCGCCAGTATGGAGGCGCACGATGTATTTACCCTGGTCATAGAACTTTTTCATCAATTCGCATTGCTCTTCGAGGGCCATATCAGCCGACGAACGGACCAAGGCCCCAGGCTTATGGCACTCTGTAAGCGCCTTAGGCACCAATGAGCCTGCATACAGGATAAGATCGGCTCGTTCGAGCATCTTACGACCTCGAACACTCACCAAGTCTGGATCGCCAGGACCAGCGCCCACAATCTCGATGTGGCCATGCTTCTCGCGCAGGTATTTGTAGTCGATGGCGAGGGCTGCCGTCCAGTTCCTGCCCTTTACCTTAGGTACAATCAGTTTGCCATGGTTTGCCCCTAGGATGGCTGCAGCCTCGCAGACAGAGGGCGTTCCCACATGCTTCTCAACAGTCTTGCTCGGGTTAGGCACCTCGACCTTGGCGAGTTCCTCTGCCGTGTAGAAAACCAACTCCTCGCCTAAATCATCAACAAGCATCGCACAGAACTCCTCATCCTGCTTCACATCGATGGTGCAATAGCGCTTGTAACAAGGCAGCACACCAATCTGGCTCATGGCCTCATCGATCTCATCGTAGATATCCTCATAGTCATTAGGATGACTGGCGAGACCAAAGCCCAAAGACGCAATCATTGGCACGAAATGCAACTCGAGCACACCGTAGGGCACACAGAGGTTGTAGGGTGTCACCAGGATGACCAACTTAAACTTCTTGGGATCAACCTCTTCGAGGCTTTTGACGATGGTGACATGCTCAGGCAGCGTCTTCTCCAGATAGTCGGTACCCTCGTCGCAGATTTCCATCAGCAGGGCTGTAGGCTCGCGATTGACGAAGGCAAAGATGCACTTGTTCATATCGTCGTCGCTGGCGATGGCCCAGTTAAATCGCTCTGCAAACGTATCGAGCGCCCATAGACCCGCATTATCACTCTGAGTGGTAATCACCTCACGGGCACCCAGGATGGCAGCTACCTCACGAGCCAGACCGTTCGCCCCTCCGACATGTCCTGAGAGTACGGAAATGGCGTTCAGTCCCATGCTATCGACACAGACCACAGCAGGGTCAACGTGCTTATCATTGACTAATGGGGCGATGGTGCGCACACAGATGCCCATGGCTCCGATAAAGATAAAGGCGTCGAACTTCTTCCATTGTGTGCTGACATCTGTACGTTTGATGACCTTGGCACCCAATTCCCTTTTCAGCAGATCGGCTATATCCTGCCCTGCCTCACTGATCAGTATCATTGCTGTCTTCATACTTCTTCCTACTTTTGTTACTATTCTACGACAAAATTAGCAAAAAAATCTGATACCTCCATGTTTTATCCGAAAGAATCGCTAACTTTGCACAAAAATCGGTGCAACAAAGTATGAAATGGACTCAAAAACATCTTGCAATCGCCATCTGGATAGGTGCTCTGGTCATTATGGCAGGAGCCATGCTGATATTCGAGAGTGACCAACTCTGGAAGGTGCAAGAAAAGAACCTCTTTCTCTGTTCATCATTGTTTCTGAAAGAACAATTGACGGTGCCTGGCGGTCTGCTCACATGGATAGGCACATGGTTTACTCAGTTCCTGTATTATCCGTGGCTTGGAGTATCGCTGCTCTGTAGCTGGTGGCTCTTGCTAATGGCTCTTACGAAAAAGACTTTCCACATCCCAGACCGCTGGTCTATCCTCATGCTCATACCAATAGCTATCCTGCTGATTTCCAACATGGGCATGGGCTACTGGCTATATATCCTGAAACTGAAAGGCTATTTCTTTGTAGCGACCATCGGCACAACCATTGTTGCGGCTTTGTTGTGGGGCTTCCGATACGTGCCCGACAAATACTATCTACGGTCCGTCTGCATCTTCGCCACCTGTGCCATAGGCTATCCCCTCTTCGGCATTTACGGACTGGCTGCAACTCTGTTGATGGGTATCTTTTCATGGCGATTGTGTACCAGCAACATGAAGGCTATTGCCTACACCATAGTAGCTGCCCTAAGCATCATCGCCATACCATTGTTCTGCTACCGCTTCGTATATCACCAGATCAATCTAGCCAATATCTACTGGGCAGAACTGCCGCTCTTCTTCACCACTGAGGAGTATCACGCCTACTATATCCCGTACTATTTGTTGGCTTTATTCTTCATCGTCCTGGCCGTCACTTATCGCGCTGAGCGTCAAGCAGTCAAGCCTATGAAGAAACCCTATTACCTATTGAGCCAAGGAGCTATTGCCATCCTATTGGGAGGTTGTATCTACCACTTCTGGATGAAAGACGAGAACTTCCACCACGAACTATCCATGCAACACCATATAGCCAACCTGAACTGGGAAGGTGTATTGGACGAAGCCGCCTCTCAGGAAGACGAGCCAACACGCTCTGTCGTGATGATGCGCAACCTCGCTCTCTCACGTCTTGGCAGACAGGGCGATGATATGTTCCTCTACAAGAACGGTTCAAAGGCCTACGCAACCCCCTTCGGCATGCGACTGATGCTGGTGGTTGGCCCCATGATGTACTACCAATATGGCATGTTAAACTACTGCAATCGTCTGTGTATGGAAATGGGTGTGGAACTTGATTTCCGTACAGAAGATTATCAACTGCTGGCAAACTGTGCCTTGCTGGATGGCGATAAGTCTTTGGCCCGCAAGTATATCGGTATTCTGAAACAGACCATCTTCTATCATGATTGGGCAGAGCAAGCAGAGACGCTTTTAAACCATCGCGAACTCATGGCTAAGGATGCCGAACGCGAGCCTATCACCCACATGCTTCATTACGACGATGCACTCGGGGGTGATGAAGGTTACACAGAGCGCACCCTCATGACAATACTGGCGAGAAGCACTTATGCAGACGATCCCATCTTCTTGGAGCAGACCCTGCTGGCCTCCTTATGGACCAAGGATATCGGTCAGTTCTGGTATCATTTTAAAGACTATGCCAAATTACATCCCCAAGGGCCCATTCCACGCTACTATCAAGAAGCAGCCTATCTCTATGGAAAGATAGAAGGTAGGCAAGAAGTGGAGAGCATGCCTTTCAGTGCAGGAATTAAGGATAATCTCATGCGTTTCATGTCATCGGCATCCAATTACAACGATAAGGATATGGAAACAGTAAGACAGGCGCTCTCCCCCTTTTTCGGCGATACCTATTATTATGACTACTATGTCATGAATCAGTTACCAGAATATTAAGGTTATGAGCATCAGGAATATACTTTATATCGGATTATGTCTGTCAATGATGGGCTGTTCGGGTCCATCTGTGCCTGAGGTCTTCACCGAATCCAAGGACTTGCCAAAGATCTACCCCGATTATACCAACGTGACCATCCCCACGAATATAGCCCCACTCACATTTGAACTCGACGAGGCTGTGGATGAGATGATTGCACGCTATGCAGCAGGCGATAAGGAAATAGTATGTGAAGGCAAAGCCCAGCCACAGATGGACGATTGGCGCATGCTGACAGAAAATGCGAAGGGTGGTGCCATGACGGTAGATGTCTATGCCCGACGAGCACACCAGTGGACACACTATAAGCCATTCAACATCTTCGTGTCGCCAGACAGCATCGACAGTTACCTGAGTTATCGACTTATCTACCCCTCTTTTGTTGATTACAAGACCCTGACCATCAGTCAGCGTTGTCTGGAGAACTATGACGAAAGCGTGATTTACGACAATGTACTGTGTGGTCTCGAAAAAGACAGACAGTGTATCAACTGCCATAGTTATCAGCAGTACAACCCAGAGCGCATGCAGTTTCATGCCCGTCAGAACTTTGGTGGCACGATCATCGCCTATGATGGGCACATCAAGAAGGTGGACATGAAGAACGACTCCATCCTTTCGGCAGGCGTCTATCCCGCCTGGCATCCCTGGCTGAAACTGATTGTCTATTCTACAAACATGACCGCCCAAAGTTTCCATACCACCCATCACAACAAGATTGAAGTCTATGACTCTGAGAGCGACCTGATTGCCTACGACATTGACAAGGGAGAGGTGACAAACCTTGAGAACGATGCCAACGAACTGGAGGTTTTCCCAGCATGGGCTCCTGATGGCAAGACTCTTTACTACTGCAGCGCCCATTTTGAATGGAAGGATTCTGCCCTGACGAAAGTCGATGAGATCATCAAACGTTCGCAGGAGATAAAATATAATATTTACCGCAAGCGTTTCAACCCAGAGACCATGGCTTTCGGGCCCCGCGAACTTGTCTTCTCTGCTGACAGCCTCAACAAAAGTGCTACCTTACCACGCATCTCACCCGATGGACGCTACCTGATGTTCGCTCTTGCCGAATACGGTGTGTTCCATATATGGCACCATGATGCCGACCTCTGGCTGCTCGACCTGCAGACAGGTCAGGCAAGAGCCCTACAGGAAATAAACTCACCTGACACTGAGAGTTACCATTCATGGTCGAGCAATGGCAAATGGGTAGTCTTCAGTAGTCGCCGTGATGACGGTACCTATACCCGTCCCTTCTTTGCCCACATTGACAACAACGGGCACGGCACCAAACCCTTCGAATTACCCAGTGCAGACCCAGATTATCACCGTCAGTTCATGAGATGCTATAACATCCCGGAATTCATGCATGGACCTGTCACTACCAAACCGCAAACCTTTGCTGATATCCTCAAAGGCGAAGGCACTCCTGTGAAGTATGTGCAGAAGCTGACAAAATCTCAATAGGGTTATAGTCGTTGAGTTGTATATGTAATGGTGGTGCTTGCAGGAGATTCAGCTCCTGGCAAGCTTCATCCCAAAGTTTGTGACTATCTGTTGGCACCTTGGGCGAGGTAACACTGTTAAAGACCATGACACCGTTGGGAGCGAGAACAGAGAGGACCTTTGCCATGATGGCCTTGAGACGACCTCCGTGTCCTCCTATGAAAACAGCATCAGGACGAGGAAGCGAATTAATATCTGTCTCAAGGAAGTCACCGATATGTACATCGATGCCTGGAGCCCCAAAGCGGTGGGCATTATCTTGTATGATAGCCTCACACTCAGGACGTACTTCAAACGAGCAAACATGCAGATGAGGGAATTGCAGGCGGGCCTCAATAGAGACACTGCCTGTACAGAAGCCTATATCCCAGAACACATGGCGCTTGGGGAGTCCGAGTGCCTGAAGTGTCAGCAGGCGCACAGGCATCTTAGTGATCATCTTCTCTCGCCCGTCGAGTAGTTCAAAGGCTGATTCAGGAATGCCGAAAGGTCTGGCAGGAAGAGGTCCACATGCTTCCACAATCACACAATTGGGATGTGCGAAAGCCTTTGCTGCAGCCTCTTCAAGAGAAAGTGTTGAGACTTCTTCCAAAGAAGGATGACCTAAATGTTCGCCAATGATGATCCGATAATCAGAATAGCCATAGTCTATCATCCTTCGGGCTATAGCGGCAGGTTCATGTTCGCGGTCTGTTAATATACCTATCTTTGCCGCTCTCTCGATAAGGGCTCTGTCGAACTCTTGCCAGGGACGGCCTGTCAACGAGACAATGCGCATATCGTGGTATGGCATCACCAGTCTATGGGCCAACAGTTGCAAGGAATTGAAAGTAGGGTAGAGCACCATCTCTGCCTCAGGCATTTCCCGTTTGATAGTGTTGGCAAAACCGAAGAACAAGGGATCGCCGCTGGCGAAGACGATGAGGGTTTGAGGTTTGAGGTTTGAGGTTTGAGATTGATATTGGGCAAATACGTTGTCAAGGGGTACGGTAATGTCAATCCATTGGGCATCGGCAGGTAGCAAGTGCGCCACTATCTCATGGTGGCGTTTACCACCAGAGAAGACGCTCCCCTGCTGGATAATGTCCATTACCTCGGGAGGAAACCAAGGCTTGGGATGGTCCGTTATGCCAATGACAATAAACTTCATAGGTCGCGTCCGGGGTTCAGTTGTTCTGCATCGTCGAAAGTCAGAATGGCATTGCATAGTGTTGCAGCCAGATTACTGCCTCCCTTTCTGCCCTCAACAATAATCTTTGGGATATCGTGGAACGGCTTCACCATGTGTTTGGATTCCCTGACATGTACAAAGCCTACAGGGGCAGCAATGATACCGGCAGGCTGAGTTTTCCCCTTACGAATCAGGTCGCAGAGTTCCATCAGTGCTGTTGGCGCATTGCCAAAAGCAAAGAGGGCATCGGGATGTTCCTGAACTGCCAGACGGATGCCCGCTTGAGTGCGTGTAATTCCTTCAGAGACTGCCATTTCAGCCACGCGTGGGTCGCTGAGATAGCATTTGGCTTCTAAGCCCAGACGTTGTAGGGCTCCCTTACGAATACCGCTGGTTACCATCGTTACATCTGTCACTATGGTTTTCAGTGTTCCGTTCTTTACCTTATTATATATATTCTCCACAGCATGTTCGTCGGTATAGAGAATCTTTTCCATCTCGAAGTCTGCGGTGGTATGGATAGCATGGAGCAAAGCCCAAAGGTGGTCAGTAGGATAGTCCTGCCGGCTCAGTTCGCGCTTGATGGTATGGAAGGATTCAGTCATGATGCGTTTTCCCAATCCTTCCGGGTTTGTGTCTTCCTCACGATAGTATCCGCGTGGGGTTATCATCTTGCCGTCGGCAATATACGACTGTGAGTTGCCAATCAGGATGACGGTAAACATATCAATCTCTTCGGGATTGAACGCTTGGAGTGTAGTCATCTTGACGGTTTGTTCCTCCCGCCCCGCCTGCCGCACATATCCCACAGGTGTGTCGGGTGAGCGTTGGGAAAGGAAAATCTCCTGCAGGCGATAGAGTTGCCAGTAGCGTTCGTGTGATTTGGGGTTATAGATGGCAGTCACGAAATCGCCCATAGCAGCTGCCTGTATGCGGCGTTCTATCAACTCCCATGGAGTCATCAGGTCGGAAAGGGAAATGGTACAGAGGTCGTGTCCGATAGGGGCTCCCAATAACGAAGCAGCCTTTTGGAAAGCAGAGATACCAGGCAACACTGCAATCTCCACATCCGAATGGCGTGCCTGTTTCATTTCGTAGATGAGAGGGGCCATTCCGTAAATGCCGGCATCTCCGGATGAAATGACGACAACCGTTTTGCCCTGTTCGGCAAGGAGGAAAGCCTGTTCGGCACGCTCACGTTCCTTCTTCATGCCAGTGTCGATACATTGGCAATCCGTTCTTAGGTAAGGTTCTACAAACTGGAAGTAGTACTTATATCCCACTACCACATCGGCCACACCTACAGCATCCCTCACCGCCTGGGTGATGTCTTCTGGGCAACCTGGACCGATTCCTGCAACAATTATTTTCATCATATTGTTTGCAAAGATAATAAAAAGTTTAGAGTTTATGGTTTAGAGTTTAGAGTTTTTTGTAACTTTGCCAGTAAATTAGTTAATAGTACTAAAAGATGAAGCAAATAATCTTGATAACAGGTGGTCAGCGTTCTGGTAAGAGCCGTAAGGCAGAAGAGGTGGCACTGGGTATTGTTGACAATCCCGTTTATTTGGCTACTGCTCATATCTGGGATGACGAGTTTCGAGAGCGGGTGCGAAGGCATCAGGAGCGAAGAGGTCCCCAGTGGACGAATATTGAAGAAGAGAAATACCTGAGTCGTTACGACCTGACAGGTCGGGTGGTGGTCGTTGACTGTGTGACGCTGTGGCTCACCAATTTCTTTTTTGAGAATGCTGATGTTGACCAGACGCTTGAAGCCGTCAAGGCAGAATTCGACCGTTTCACCGACCATGATGCCACCTTTATCTTCGTAACCAACGAGATAGGCAGTGGTGGAGTGAGTGAGAATGCCATCCAAAGGAAGTTTACCGATTTGGAGGGATGGATGAATCAGTATATTGCTTCGTGTGCCGATGAAGTTATATTGATGGTTAGTGGAATAGCAGTGCAAATAAAATGAGAACGTTTAAGATAACATCGCCTGATGAGGCTTTACGCCCCCAGATACAGGAAAAGATTGACAATCTGAATAAGCCAAAGGGTTCGTTGGGCCGTTTGGAGGAACTGGCTATGCAGATATGTCTGATTCAGCAAACGCTTTCTCCGTCTTTGGCTCATCCCTGCCATTTGCTGTTGGGTGGCGATCATGGTATAGAGCGTGAGGGAGTCAGTGTGTCGCCCCGTGAAGTCACATGGCAGCAAATGATTAACTTTACCCGTGGCGGAGGCGGTGTCAATATGTTTTGCCGTCAGCATGGCTTTAAGTTACGGATTGTTGATGTGGGTGTCGATTATGATTTGAGTCACGTGGCAGGTATCATCGATAAGAAGGTGGCCCGTGGCACGCGCAATTTCCTCTACGAACCGGCAATGACGGCAGCGCAGTTTGATGAGGCTATCGAGGTGGGGGCGTCATTGGTTGACGACTGCGTTTCCGAGGGCTGTCGCATCCTGTGTATCGGCGAGATGGGCATTGCCAATACGTCGCCCTCCAGCATTTGGATGCACCTGTTCTGCAACATTCCCTTGGAGGAATGTATTGGTGCAGGTGCCGGTCTTAACATGGAGGGTATTCGCCATAAATACGACGTGCTCTCGCAAGCCATATCCAACTATCACAAATACAATAGCGGTAGCCAATTTTCCACTCTTCACTCCATTCCCGAGCAAAGCTCGCCTACCCGTAGCCTTTCACTCTTCACTTTAAGCTATTTCGGCGGTTTTGAAATGGTAGCAGCCATTGGTGCTATGCTTCGTGCGGCAGAGCAGCATCTCGTTATACTGGTTGACGGTTTTATCATGACGGCTTGTGCTTTGGCAGCAATCCAGTTAGAACCCAAGAGCAGAGACTACATGATTTTCACGCATAGCGGCGATGAAGTAGGTCATCGGAAAATGCTCGACGCAATGGGTGCCAGTCCATTGGTCAGTCTGGGTTTGCGACTGGGCGAGGGAACCGGTGCCCTGTGTGCCTTCCCCATTGTTGACAGTGCTGTCCGAATGGTCAATGAGATGAATAACTTTCAAAATGCATCAATCACTAAATATTTCTGAACGATGGAAGTACACATAGACCAGACGAAATGGTATCAGCGTATTTGGGCTGCCTTTATCTTCTTTACCCGACTGCCTTTCTGGCGAGTCTATCAACCTCCCAGGGAATGTTATAAGACGGTGGTCGAGCATTGGCCCCTGACGGGTTGGCTCACGGGTGGGGCAATGGCTGCCACCTTGTGGTTTGGTGCTATGTTGGTGCCTTATCCTATTGCCGTCATAGCAGCTATTCTTGTACGCCTGCTACTGATGGGCGCCCTGCATGAAGACGGGTTGGCAGACTTCATGGATGGGTTTGGCGGAGGCGGAACTGATAGGCAGCGCATTCTCGACATCATGAAGGATTCGCGCATCGGTACCTATGGGGTGTTGGGACTGATAGTTTATGAAATGCTGCTCTTCACGACGCTCTTTTCGTTGCCTCCGCAGATGGCAGCTTTAGCTATTCTTGCTGCCGACCCATATAGCAAGCTGGTGGCGAGTCAGCTGATTATCATGATGCCCTATGCCCGTAGCGAGGAAGATGCCAAGTCGAAGACCGTTTATCGCAAGATACAGCCCTCGGCAGGTGTCAGTCTGGCTATACAGGGCATGTTGCCGATGGTGGGGTTCCTTTATCTCACAGGATTGTCTTGGCAATACATTATTTTCCTGCCGGGATTGGTGCTGTATTTCCTCTACCTGTTTATCTGGCATCGGCTTCGTGGCTATACAGGCGACTGTTGCGGGGCAGTCTGTCTGTTGGTGGAGTTGACGGTCTATCTGGTAGTAGCCTGTTTAGTAACCCATCCAGGCGCATAGTCCTACTATCAGTATCATCAATACTTCTGCCGTTCTGTTCACCAGGACGGCTTTTTTCATGTCGTCGGTGGTGAGTGGCCTGTCGTTCTCACCGATAAACGGTTTGTCGAAGAGTTGTCCGAAGTAATAGTGCGGACCTCCAAACCTGCAATTCAGGATGCCGGCCAAGGCAGCCTCGGGATAGCCGCTGTTAGGCGAAGCGTGGTGTCTTCCGTAGCGACGGACGAAATTGACAATTGACAATTGACAATTGACAATTCGGGGCAGAATCATCAGCAGGGCGGTCAGTCGTGCAGGGATGTAGTTGGCTATATCGTCGATATGTGCAGCCCAACAGCCGAAGTCACGATAGCGCTCGGTGCGATAGCCTATCATCGAGTCGAGGGTATTGATCATTTTATAGGTCAGCATACCCGGTGTTCCTAAGATTGCAAACCAGAACAGTGGGGCAATGACGCCGTCGCTCAGGTTTTCTGCCAACGTTTCGAGGGCAGCAGTTCGCACTTCCTGTGCCGACAACTCAGAGGTGTCGCGCCCAACGATGCGACTCACTTGTCGGCGTCCCTCTTCCAGCGAGCGGTCTAAGGCTAAGAACACCTCACGGACCTCACGAATCAGGGTAGTGCCTGCCAGACAGTAGAAAACGATGATGGCATCTATGATAATTGATAATTGACAATTGAGAATTGATAATTGGTGGCGCACCAGCCAGGTGACGGCGAATACGGCAATGATGAGGGTGATGGCCATGAGGGCTCCCTTCAGTTTCCGGTGCAGTCCTCGGTTCAGTCGGTGTTCACCGAAGGCTATCATTTTGCCAAAGCCGACGACGGGGTGGGGTAGCCACTGAGGGTCGCCAACCAGCAGGTCGAGCATCCAACCGATGAGTAGTGACAGGAGTTTAGTCATGTGTCAGAATCTGGTAAATCTGGTCCATGTCCACATATTGGCGCACGTGGTCAGCCAGTCGGTTGTACTGTTCTTCCTTGTAGGCCTGATAGTCGAAGGGCTTTGCTGCCTCTTGCAACTTGTCGTGGAAGGGTGCTAAGAGATGTTCCACGAAAGCCTGGTTGTCCAGAATACCATGCACATAAGTGCCCAGACAGTGGTTCTGTTCCCAAACGAGTCCTCCGTCAGGTGGCAGCGGTGTGGTTTGTCCCATGTGAATCTCATATCCCTTCATGAGTTGTCCCTGATAGTGGAACTCCGTCTGTCGTGTCACTTTCTCGCCTTCCATCGTGGTTGTGATAGGCAACAGTCCCAAACCAGGCAATCGTTCAATGTCGCCCTCCACATGCAGGGGGTCGCTGACCTCGCGTCCCAGCATCTGGTAACCTCCGCAGATGCCCAGCACAGTCGCCCCGTCGTGATGCGCCTTGATGATGGCTTGTGCGCACCCATTGCGTCGCAGTTCATAGAGGTCGCTGAGTGTCGATTTCGTTCCGGGCAGAATGATGATGTCCGACTGTCGGATATCCTCTACGTTATTGGTATAGAAGAGGTTCAGACGGGCATCTTGCTCCAAAACGTCGAAGTCGGTATAGTTGGAGATGTGCTGCAACATGATTACTGCTACATTCACCTTAGAACTATGAACTATGAACTTTGAACTTTTCATAGCCAATGCCACGCTGTCTTCCTCCTCGATATGGATGTCTTTCATGTATGGAATCACACCCAGGACGGGGATGCCGCAAATATCTTCCATCATCTTACGACCCTCTCCGAACAGGCGCATATCACCACGGAACTTATTGATGATGATGCCCTTGATCAGTGCGCGGTCTTCGGGTGTCTGGAGTGCTATGCTGCCATAGACGGAGGCAAACACGCCCCCTCGGTCAATGTCGCCTACGAGGATGACGTCAGCCTTGGCGTGGCGTGCCATCGGCAGATTCACCAAGTCGGTATTGCGCAGGTTGATTTCCGAAATACTGCCAGCCCCCTCCATCACAATCGGATTGTATCGTGCAGCCAGTCTGTCGTAGGCGTCGCACACCTCTTTGCGGAAATCCAATTCCCCTCCTTTTTGGGAGGGGTTAGGGAAGGGCTTCCAATAATCATAGGCATCCTTGTTGCCGATGGGTTTACCATGCAGCACCACTTGCGATGTATGGTCCGACTGTGGTTTCAGCAACAGCGGGTTCATATCCGTGTGACAGGGAATGCCTGCTGCTTCGGCCTGTACGGCCTGGGCGCGGCCTATCTCCAGTCCATCAGGAGTGACAAACGAGTTAAGGGCCATATTCTGGGCTTTGAAGGGAGCTGGTTGATAACCGTCCTGTCGGAAAATGCGACAGAAGGCGGCAGCCACGATACTCTTGCCGACGTCGCTGCCCGTTCCTGCAAACATGATGGGATGGAGTCGTTTCATAGTGGATACAAATGCGTGTAACTGGCTAATACGTTTTTATATTTGAATACGGGGGTGGCCACAGGCTCGCCTTTGGCATTATAAACCTGCACGGCGGAAGGCGGTGTAGCGCCCAAGAACTGACTGTAGTGGAATTCGTGTCCACGATATTCCTTGCCGTCCAGTGTGAAGCGGCGATAACCCAGTGATAGCTTCCTGTCTGCCTTGCGAGCCGTTATCTTGTAGGGCAGCACACCGCACATCGGGTATTCGCCTTCGTCAGTCAGGATGCTCTCGCAGAGATACATCATCCCGCCGCATTCTGCTACTATTCTGCCTCCTCGCTCAGCATAGTCGCGAATGGCTTTTCGGCAGGCCTCGTTTCGGCTCAATGCCTCCGCATGTTTTTCTGGATAGCCTCCAGGCAAATACAGCAAATCAGTATGGTCGAGACAGGGCACATCCTGTTCGGGATTGAAAACCAAAGAGTTCGGGAAGGCATCGATAGTTTCCTGATAGACAAACGAAAAACTTTCCTCGTTGAAAGCCCGGCTCACGCAATATTCCCTCCCTGGGACTGAAATATTCCCTCCCTGGGACTGAAACATTCCCTCCCTGGGACTGTTATTCTCCCTAAGGGAAGAAATGTCAACGTGTTCCTTCAGCAATTGCAATAGCTGCCTGCTCTCTGCTTCTTGCGAGAAATCCAAGCCCAAGTAGCGCGAATCTTGTTCCAGGGCAGCGCTCTTGGGCAGATAACCCAAGCACGCTATCTGCTGTTCGTCGCACACCTGCCGAAGCATTGCATAGTGCTTTTCTGAGCCCACCTTATTAAATATCACGCCTGCGAAATGGACATCCCTGCGGAAATGGACGAAGCCTTGCAGCAATGCCGCCATGGAATAGGCAGCCGACTTGGCATCAACAACCAGAACGATGGGCAAATCCAGTATGCGTGCTATCTCGTAAGAAGAGCCGCGTTCCTTGTCGTATCCGTCGAACAGTCCCATCATCGCTTCCACGATACAAACGTCGGCATCAGCCCCATAGTGCTCAAACAGTTGGCGCACATGTTCTGGCGTAGCCATAAACGTATCGAGGTTGATGCTCGGTCTGCCGCACACTTTCTCATGAAATTTCGTGTCGATATAGTCGGGTCCGCATTTAAACGGTTGCACCCGATATCCCTCTTCCGTCAGCAGAGCCATCAGTCCTCGGGCAATCGTTGTCTTGCCCGAGCCACTCATAGGTGCCGCTATCATGAATTTTGCTTTCATCGTTGCAAAGTTACACATTTTCCTGTAAACTCATAGTTGTTACATGGGAAAAATGACAAATATGTTTCAGTACCAGTCCCTTGGCATAGCTCTATTGATAAACCACAAATTTAGCGTTTTAAGGCTATAAAAAGTTATTTGTATTTAAAATTATGGTGAGTATTTCACGAAATTTCAAATTATATTTGGTGTTTTCACTTTCTTGTAGTATATTTGCACTCAAAATTCAATTATTAAAAACGTGATGACTATGATACAGGAGTTTCAAGTACAGAATTTCTACAGCATCAGGGAACGGCAAACCATCAGTTTTGTGCCGACCAATGATGACCGTATGCGTGATCAATACGTCCACGAAGTGAGCGATGGTGTTGAGCTCTTGAAGATTGGTATTGTATATGGTAGCAATGCCAGCGGTAAGACCACCTTGCTCCGAGCCTTATCTTATTTCCGTAGCACGATGCTTAACAAACCGGAATCCAAAAATGAAGGCATGAGGTACTTCCGCTTCTTACTCGACAAGCACAGCAGGGATGAGCATTCACACATGCAGATGACATTCTGGTTAAATGGA
>JAEEGI010009103.1_pt1 | contig 21806 bp, 16 predicted proteins | sample 8958751 | NCBI WGS metagenome assembly JAEEGI01 (sample SAMN16246545, study PRJNA631951) | gut metagenome | biome: gut microbiome; feature: rumen; material: KS-attached | host: Bos | place: Iran: Karaj | collected 2018-10 | reverse complement strand
GCGTGTCGCGGCCCGTCTTACGGCGGTAGCGTACCAAAATGTCCTGGAGCGTATCGTTGAGCGCGTGTCCCAGATGGAGCGCGCCGGTAACGTTCGGGGGCGGAATCACGACCGAGAACGGTTCGCCCTTTCCGCTGGGTGCAAAACTGTTTTTTTCGGCCCAGGCGCTATGCCAGCGGGCCTCCACATCTTTAGCGTTATAACGAGTTTCCATAGTGCGGGCAAAGATAGAAAAATAGGTAGACGGCCGAAGGCTAGGGAAAGGCAAATAGGGCCGAAAAAAGCCAAAAAACGAATTTCGGCCCCAAAACTGAATTTTGAAAGAAATAGTATGTCGGTAGCCCATTCAAGCGGAAGGCTTTATCCAGATTGTTTAAGGCTTGCATTGATAAAAAATTACGTTATACGAAAATGAAAGGCACCTTTTGAAAGCAGTATGAAGGAGTCTTTTAAATGACTGCTCCAAAAAGAAAACCCCGACTCAATTGAGCCGGGGTAATTTCCTTGCAGACGACAGCCATCACTGTCTACCGTCAACTGTCTACTTCCTACTAATTACGCCTGCTTGTAGCTTTCCAGCGATTCCACGCTCAAGCTCTTCACGAAGTTGTAGTGCTTCGCGACTTTGCTTCGATAAACTCAGCACAGGCTCTTTCGGCGAGGTTCAGGTACACCTTCACGCTCTTGTCGAACAGTTCAGGCGACTTGGTGGCATCGCACCCGCAAAATCATGCAAGGCGAGTGCCGCAGCCATGCTCGCATGGCAATGGCCGAGCCGCAGGGGTTTCTGTAACGCCCGGCTCTTTTTGCTTGGAAACTCAATCCTCTTGCGAGTTATGATAATTAGATGTATATTTGTAACAACAGGACTCCCCGCACCTCTCGTTGAAGTGTCCCAGGGGAGACGTTTTTCTTGTGGGCTTGAAGCTATTGCAGCATGACGGAAAATTCTTGCAAACTCTTCAAGATTAGTTTCGGAAAATCTATTTCTCGAAGAACGCTGAAATGCGAATCATTCGATACGATGAAGGTTGCATTCCCGGCAATGGCGCAGTCGACAAACTTGTTGTCATCTGGATCATCCTTTATAAGGTCGAACCTGAAGAAAGTGTCGATAAGTTCAACGGAAGGTGCGTTCAATAGGGTTTGGATGACGTTCAAGGCGATTATTGAATTTGTCTTTTGTCCAATAATCTCTCCATATTCGTCAAGGATTTCGTTTGAAACGCAAAGGGTGTATTTGCCTTCCTATAAGCCACGCCAGACATTGAAATAAGCACCCCGTTTAGAAAGGGATGCTAAAAGGCAATTCGTATCAAGAACAATTCTCATATGTTCTTGTAAGGCGTCCGAAGGTGTTCGTTCAGGACGGCTTCATTTTTTTCGTTGTCCCACTCGCCGGACTCCCACAGAGCATCCATGCTGTTCTCGACACGCTTGGCGAAAACATCCGTCAAGGCAACACGAATCTCTTCCAAGGATTTAGAATCCTTGGCAAAGGAAAACATCTTCAGAAGATGCAATTGAGTCGGGTTCAGGATGGTTTCCATAGGTCGCTCCATGTTTCTAAATAGGAATATACCTTATTTATGTGCTATTTGCCAACCCTATTCCAAGTTGGAAGAGCTCTTTCCTTTTACGATTTGGCCTGAGAATGCCGTTTTGCTTGTAAAGTCGATGCTCTTGCGAACTTTCCAATAGCCTTCTTTATTTCGGCAATGTCCTCTTTTATGCTTTTGACCTTGGATTTGAGATCCCTTCTCTTGGCGTCTTGCTCCTCAAACGACTTGGCTTCGGGGCTGTCGCCTTGGCATAGATATTCCGTTACTACCTGGTCGCCTTTTCTTGAAACCAGGTAGAAGTAAACCTTCTGTCCGATTTTCTTTTTTCGCAGCGCCCCTTTGGGGAGAGCTTCGAGCATGGCGGAATACTTCGTTTGAAGCCTTTCCAGCCGATTGAGTTCTTCTTTCAGTATTTCGTTTACGATACTCATTGCCCTACAATACACAAAATTTTAGTGATTGTAGGGTAATTACTGGGCTTTATTTGATAGGAACGGCATCTCGAAACAAGGTCCTTTCGCCTCAGAAAACCCATCTTTCTTTACAATTTGGCTGAAAAATGCCGTATTTGGCACAAAATCGGATTCTTATGTGAATTTTCTGCGTGTTCGCACTGTATTTAAGTTATTTTTGAATTGGACATATTAGAGAGTTTAGCTCTTGTTCTCACCTTGAAATAGGGAAAATTTCAATAACCGAGGACAAGGCGAACGCTCACGCAGGTATGCCGTTTTACGGCGTATCTCGGTTTGTCGTACCAACTTTTAGCTGGTATGGGCAACAGCCCTTTTGGGGCGTGGGTCGTTTGCGTTTATCGGTTATAGGCTTTCCCTAGCCTCAAGGTGGTAAATGCAATGACTCGCGCCTTTTTATTTTTTCGAAAATTGGTGCCGTTCTTTGTTGAACAGGGGCGAACTCCTGAAGTGTAAACGATAGAGGCTGCATCCGATGAGTAATCAAGAATTGCAAATACAGCAAGGCTATTTTTCAAATCACCTTTTGAAAAATCTTCTGAATCTTGATGAAGCTGTTGCTTGTGTTTTGGGGATGGATCCGCTGTCCAAGGCAACAACTTTAATGCTTTCAAAAGGGTTCTCACAACTTTTAGTAATGAAACGAATGCCAAATAATATGGTATTGAGGGAACATATTGTAGGGGTGATTTCTTTGCGATCCATTGTTAGCCGGTTGGCCATTACCAGCATATCAATAGATTCTCCTGTACGCGAATTTGTTGAACAGGGGCAATTGTCGGTATGTACCGAGGATAGCACCCTATTATCGGTGTTGGAAAATTTGGGTGGAAACGAGTATATCACTGTGCTGGATAGCAAAGGGACTTTTGTCAAACGTATGATAACAGCCTTCGACATTGCTGTTTTGTATAAACAAAAAGTCATTCCGTATTCACAACTAGAATTCATAGAGTGTTTTATCCGAGACAGGCTTGTTAAATTCGGTATCCTGTCTCCTGATGATGCTTATGGAGAAAAGTATGTATTCAGTGATTTTATAAGTCTATTCTCTAAAAATTGGTCGAAATTGGAAATGGGCTCCCTGGATTATAATTTGTTTGTGCAACTGTTGGAGAATGTTCGAAATGCACGAAATGCCATGATGCATTTTAGAACATTGGATACTGCGTCGCATAAATCTATTGACGAAATGATTAGACTGTTAAACATAACAAAATAAGGAGATAAAGTATGCCTGTTAATTCTTCAAAAAAATACAAATGCTCTAAATGCGGCAAGATCTTACATAAAGGTGATTCTGTCTTTATTTGCATAGAGTGTCATCATCCCGTATGTGAAGAATGTTGGCGAGAAGGCCAACAACTATGTCCTCTATGTGATGGTGTTTTGGAGCCTAATGTAATTAAATAAAAAATCATATATAAAGTGAGGTGACACCATGAAGCGATTTAACAAAAAAAATAGTACGATGGTCAAAGCGGCTTTCTGTGTCGCCTTGTTTTCTGCATCTGTTTTCTCTACACCAGCCATTTGGGACGGTTCGGCAGATGTTTCTTGGTATGATGCCAGTGCCCAGACTTATAATTTGACTACAGCCGAACAGTTGGCGGGCCTTGCAAAGCTAGTGAATCAGGGAACATCTTCTTTTGAAGGAAAAACAATCACTTTAGGGGCTGATATTTTCTTGAATGATACCGCTGGCATAACTTCTAGCACATGGGAAAAATCTTCACGAAATAAGTGGACCCCTATTGGTTCATATTCTCGTCCTTTCAAGGGTGAGTTTGACGGTATCGCAGGCAAAAATAACCGAAAAATCCTTGGATTATACATAAAGAATACTTCATCAAATTATATGGGATTCTTTGGCTATACGAATAACGTTAAGATTAGCAATCTTGATGTTCTTGGCGGATACATCACGGCGAAAAATAATACTGGAGCCCTTGTTGGTTATGCTGATGGGGGGACTATATCCAATGTACATAGTGACGTCAATGTGACTGGAAGTAACCATGTTGGAGGGCTTGTCGGCTATTCCAAGGTGACGATTACGGCTAGTTCAGCAAAGGGAATTATTGCAGGGCAAGATTCTGTTGGTGGGCTAGTGGGCATTACGACTGGTTCTGTTTCTGGTTCTTCAAAAAATGATACTTATTTCATGGGAAGTGTAACAGGACGTAAGTACATCGGTGGCTTGATAGGGGCAGGCGAAAGCGTGTCAAAATGTTATGCGTCGGGAACCGTAAAGGGAGATTCAAGTTATGTTGGCGGAATCGCTGGAAATGCTAAGGGAAATGTAGATTCCGTTTATCACATTGGTGGAGATGTAAACGGATCTGGATATGTTGGAGGGCTGGTTGGATTAGCTGCTGGTGATGTGAAAAATTCCTATTCGGAAGGAACGGTTATTGGAAAATCATCATATGTTGGTGGACTTGCTGGATATGTATCGGGAACGATTGAAAATTCTTATCACATTAATGGCGATGTAAGCGGAAAAGGAAATGTGGGTGGAATTGCTGGATTGGTGGAAAAGGCTATTTCAAATTCTTATTCAGAAGGCATTATAACTGGAAGTGGCGATTATGTGGGCGGCGTTGCTGGCAATGTCTTAGGAACTATTGTTTCTGCACATCATGTTGACGGAAATGTTGAAGGTGTGAAATATGTAGGAGGTCTGGCTGGATCTGCTGCGGGTAATGTGAAAAATTCCTATTCAGAAGGAACTGTTAGTGGCAAGGCTTATGTTGGCGGTATCTTAGGGGCTGCTGATTCTAGTGCTTCGCTATCCAAAGTTTATTCTATTGGAAACGTTCATGCTGATTCTTCGTATGTTGGTGGAGTTGTCGGCTACGCAACAGGAACAATTGATTCGGTGCATCACAGTGAAGGTGATGTGACTGGAGATGATGATTATGTTGGTGGAGTTGCTGGTTATGCAAAGAAAACTATAGACTCTGCATATCATATTGGTGGAGATGTGAGTGGTTATGGGTATGTTGGAGGCTTAGCTGGAAGGGCTGATAGTGCCATAGAGCGATCATATGTGGAAGGAAATGTAACTGGAGGGCAACTTTCTTCTGATCGTAATCATAGAAATTATGTAGGAGGTTTGGTTGGTATTGGAAACCGTATTTCGTCATCTTATCACAAAAATGGAAAAGTTTTGGGTGATGGAGGTAATGTAGGTGGCCTTGCTGGTTATATAAAAGGGAATAATCGCAAAACATATTTTGTGCCACGCGATGAAATACCAGAAATATTCAATTCTTATAATATAGGTGAGGTTGAATGTTCTCATACAGGATCATGGTTGTGTGAGAAAACAGGAGGACTTGTTGGAGAACTGTATGAAGGAGAAATTGTTGAGTCATATTCAGAAGGTTCAGTTCGCAGTGATCGAAATTATGTAGGAGGCCTAATAGGTTATTCGCATTATCCATATAGTCCTATTGTAAAAATGTATAGTTGTGGGTCTTCTGGAAACCAAACAACATGTTTCGATAATGAGCCTGACGGCTCTCCGATTTATTTTATAAAAAATTCATATTTTAAAGGAGATGTCTACGGATATGGGTATGTAGGTGGCCTTGTTGGATATGATTCCTTGAGTACTTCGGCGTTCGATAATACAGCGAAAACAACGGCAAAGGTGTATAGAATTATTCTAAACTCATACTCAAAAGGTAATGTTTATGGAAAATCTGCGTATAGTGGCGGACTTATTGGCCAATCGGTATATTTAACCAGGGCAAAATTTGACGTTTACGCAAAAATAGATAGCAGCTATCATGTTAATGGTAACATCGGAACAAAAGGAGATTCTTACGGTTATCGTGGTGGATTAGCGGGAGAAACATATTACAGCATTTTTAACTCGTATTCGAAAGGAGATGTTTTTGGATATGAAATTTTAGGTGGATTGGTTGGTTTCTTTCATAATGCAAACTCATCTGTGAACGAAACAATAAAGAATTCGTATTCGGAAGGAAATGTTGATGGCTATGGATCGATGGTAGGCGGGTTAGTTGGAGATGCGTGGCATGTAAGTATTTATGATTCGCATTCTATAGGCAACATAAATGGTGGTGTTAAAACGGGTGGCTTAATAGGATATTCAACTAATGGTAATAGTAGTGTCTCTAATTCCTATTCTCTAGGTTCTGTTAAAGGCGGTTCTCACACCGGGGGCTTGATTGGATACGGACCCGGTGAATCAGTGAATAATTCCTATTCAATAGGAAATGTTTCTGGTGGGGATTCCTGTGTTGGGGGCGTAGCCGGATATGTTAAATCAATTAGCGGCTCTTATTCTTCTGGGGATGTTATTGGTAAAAGAAAATATATTGGTGGAGTGGTTGGTTATGCAACGGGAAATGTTACTTCGTCATACCATATTGCAGGGAACATCGAAGGGAAAACATATATTGGTGGTGTCGCCGGAAAGGCAGACGGTACAATTAGGATTGTCTCCCATACCGAAGGCGATATAAAAGGCGATGGTTCGTATTCATATGTCGGTGGAATTGTTGGTTACGCAGGAAGTTCCATAGATTCGGCGGTATTTAAAGGGGGAAAAGTAGATGGGGGCACATATGTTGGTGGCATTGTTGGTTACGCGTCTAAGTCGGTCAATCGTTCACATTCCGAAGGTGATGTGACTGGTACAAAAAAACATATTGGGGGCTTGGCTGGGCAGGTAGTTGATTCGGTGATGAACTCCTGTTCAAAAGGCAGCGTGTTGGGAACAAAGAATTTCGTTGGCGGATTGGCCGGTCAGATAGGCGGTTCAATAGTGAATTCTTGTTCCGAAGGAAATGTGACTACGCAAGATGATCTGGTTGGTGGATTGGTGGGGCAAATTGACGGCTCAATAGAAAATTCGTATTCAAGGGGAGATGTTTCTGGCGTCGATAGTGTTGGAGGTCTAGCGGGAGTTGTAAAAGGCATCGTAAAAAATTCCTATGTCGGGGCGACAAATGTAAAGGGCAGAAATGCTGTAGGAGGGCTTATAGGATATGCTCTTGAATCAATCAAGAACTCTTATTTTAGCGGAGACTCTGTTACAGGACTTTATCAGGTAGGCGGTTTCGTCGGTTATGCGGCAAAAGCAGTTGATAGTACTTATTCTACAGCCAATGTCAAGGGCGACGATAATGTTGGCGGCCTTATAGGAAGCGCTTATGGCAATATATCTAATTCCTATGCATTGGGCAATGTTGATGGTGATGTGGATAATTCCAGTGCAGGTAATGATAACTTGGGTGGTCTTGTAGGTTATCAATATAGCGGTTCTGTTTGCAAATCAATGGCGTTGGGAAATGTCAACGGAACAACAAAGTTAGGTGGCCTTGTAGGTCGATTTGATGGAACTTCTATTTCGCAATCTTATGCAAATGGCAATGTTGTTGGCGACTATTATGGTAATCCGGCCGACGAAGTTGGCAATTACTATATCGGCGGTCTCGTTGGTTATGCGAAGGGAGCTGTAAATGAATCCTATGCTAGTGGTGTTGTTAAGGGTATAGAAGAAGGACCTGTTTATACAGGCTGCATTGTAGGCTATGTAAATGGCTCTTTATCTGTGACAAAAACTTATTACGATAAATCAAAGTGCAATCTTGGGATTGATGGTGGTGAAAATACCGCGACGATAACGGGTAATCCCGCCAAGACGACCGAAGAAATGCAAACACAATCAACTTTTGTTGATTGGGATTTTACAAATACTTGGAGAATAGAAAAAAACACATATCCTTTCCTACAGATATTTGCCAATTCTTTGATCAATGCCGTAGTCCTAACGGAATCGCTCGAAGGATTTGAATATGATGGATTCCCCAAGGCACCGCAGGTGACAGCGGTAACGCTTTATGGAGATGCTCTAACCGAAAATGTTGATTATGCTGTCAAATATGAAAGGAATGTAAATGCAGGGACTGCAAAAATAAGTGTATGTGGGTTAAACCCGTATAGTGGATGCAAGGCCATTAAGTTTGAAATTGCCCCTAAGGCTATTCTGCCGACCATTTCTGCAATTGAAGATGTGGTTTATACGGGTTGGACGATGACTCCCGAAATATCTGTTTATAATGGGGAAACATTGCTAGATGCTTCGGACTACACTGTCGAATATAGTGATAATGTCAATGCAGGAACTGCATCCGTTGCAATAACAATGAAGGAGAATTATAGTGGCTCTGCAATCAAAACATTTACGATAGGGAAAGCGAATCCGGTTATTACCCAAAATCCCGGTGCAAGTGATATTACTGTTGGCTCTACTCTTGCGTTGTCGGACCTGGCTAATGGAACTGCAAATGTTCCGGGTTCTTTCGCATGGAAAAATCCTGAAATCATTCCTGCTTTAGAAAATGAGGGGTATGTGGTTGTCTTTACTCCGAATGATGGAGTAAACTACAATTCTGTTGAAATGACAGTGCCTGTAAAAGTTTGGGATGTTGCGTATGTCACCGTTCATGTTGGTGAAAGATCGCTTGATAGTGCTGTTGTTGTAAAGGGGACGGATTACACCTTGCCTACAGTTCCCGACAGCATCGGCTATGATTTTGCTGGTTTCTTCCTGGGTGATTCGGCGATAGGACTTTCTGGTGACGTGATTTCTGTTAGCGAGAATACTGTCATTGATGCAAAATACAGTATCAAGATTTTTGCTGTGAATTTTATGAATGGTGAAACAGAATTGCAATTAGATAGCCTGCCGTATGGATCTTTGCCTGAATATGTAGGCTCCATGCCTATTAAGGCAGCCTCAGCAAAATATACTTACCCCTTTAAGGGTTGGAATCCTGCAATTGAGACAGTTTCAAAGTCTGCAACCTATACTGCGGTATTTGATAGCGTGGTGAATAAATACGTAATTACCTTTATGGATGGAAATACGGAGCTGCAGAGTGGCGAAGTAGAATATGGCACAATTCCGTCCTACAAAGGAACTGTGCCGACAAAGAAGGAAACAAAGGAATATACCTACACATTCAAAGGCTGGAATCCAACAATTACGGCTGTGACCGGCAAGGCAACATACAAAGCGTTGTTTGATAGCACCCTTCAAAAGTATACAGTCGTATTCAAGAACGGTAATGACAAGTTGCAAACGATTTCCGTTGCTTATGGAGAGACTCCTAAGTATACAGGAAAAACACCTACGAAAAAATCGACTAACGACTATTCTTATGAATTTGTTGGTTGGTCACCGAAATTGGGGCCTGTTGCAAAAGAAACGGAGTTTTATGCGATTTTTGATAGCACAAAGGTGACCGGAATAATGGCGGGAGATTTTGCCAATTTGGGTATGTCGGTAAATGTTGTTTCAAGAAATATTCAAATATCTGCGGCTCCAGTTGGCAAGGCTTATGCACTCTTTGATATGCAAGGTCGTGTATTGCAAAAGGGACGCATTGAGTTTGCTAATTACAATATTGTAGCACCGCGTGCGGGATCCTACTTCATTCGAATAGGAAATCAAACTAGAAAGATTGAAGTGAAGTAAAAAGCAAAGGCCTCGACAATTCTTGTCGAGGTCTTCAAGTTTTATGGATTGCTTCGGGGCTTCGCCCCTTGCAATGAAGTGACGGCGGCGTTACTGCCTACCGTCTACTGTCTACTTCCTACTAATTATGCCTGCTTGTAGCTTTCCAGCGATTCCACGCTCAAGCTCTTCACGAAGTTGTAGTGCTTCGCGACTTCGGCTTCGGCGAGGTTCAGGTACACCTTCACGCTCTTGTCGAACAGTTCAGGAGACTTGGTAGCATCGCGGAGGAGCAGCTGGCTCATCACGCAGTTGGCGGCTATTTCGTACAGGTGGCGGCTGCAGAGGTCGGTGAATTCGTTGTTGTTAGCGGACTTCACGAATTCCACAGCTTCGTTGTACTTCGCGTCCATGGCCTTTGCACGGGCCTTGAGTGCTTCGTATTCCGGGCGCACATCCTGGGCTTCGAATTCTTCGAGCATCTGGCTGTAAGTTCCGGTGGTCACGTGCGGGAGAGCCGCAACCGTCTGCAACTGCGTCGTACCTTCGTAAATCGAAGTGATACGGGCGTCGCGGTACAGGCGCTGGCAAGCGTATTCGAGCATGTAGCCCGAACCGCCGTGAACCTGGATGCTGTCGTAGCTGTTGATGTTCGCGTATTCGGAGTTCATGCCCTTGGCAAGCGGAGTGCATGCGGAAGCGAGCTTCTGGTACTTCTTGAGTTCAGCCTTCTCGTCGTCGGTGAGCTTGCGGTCACGTTCGATGTCTTCGAGGCCCTTGTAGATGTCCACGTAGCTGGCGGTCAGGTACAACAGGGCACGGCCGGCGTCGAGGCGAGCCTTGATGTGAGAAATCATCTCGTAGACGGCCGGGAAGTTCACGATGGCCTGGCCGAACTGCTTACGGTCCTTGGCGTAGGCGAGAGCTTCGTTGTAAGCCATCTGGCTGATGCCCACAGACTGTGCGGCAATGCCGAGGCGAGCGCCGTTCATGAGGGCCATCACGTACTTGATGAGACCGAACTTGCGGCGGCCGCAGAGTTCAGCCTTGGCGTTCTTGTAGACAAGTTCGCAAGTCGGGCTTCCGTGGATACCCATCTTGTTTTCGATACGGCGGACGTCAACGCCACCGTCGCGCTTGTCGTAGATGAACATGGAAAGACCACGACCATCGCGGGTGCCTTCTTCGGAGCGGGCGAGCACCAGGTGAATGTCAGAGTCACCGTTGGTGATGAAGCGCTTCACGCCGTTCAGGTACCAGCACTTGTCTTCTTCGCTGTAGGTAGCCTTGAGCATCACGCGCTGCAGGTCGGAACCGGCATCGGGTTCGGTCAAGTCCATCGACATCGTTTCACCGGCGCAGATGCGCGGGATAAAGCGGGAACGCTGGTCTTCGTCGCCAAATTCATAGAGCGTCTCGATGCAGTCCTGCAAGGACCAGATGTTCTCGAAACCGGCGTCTGCAGAGGCGATCATTTCGTTGATGGCCGTGTAGGCGGTAATCGGGAAGTTGAGGCCGCCAAAGCGGCGCGGCATCGTGACACCGTTGAGGCCAGCCTTGCGGGTGGCTTCAAGGTTTTCGTAGGTCTTGGATGCGTAACGAACGCGGCCGTTTTCGCAGTGCGGGCCTTCGGCGTCCACTTCTTCGGAGTTCGGGAAGACGGTGTTCGCGGTGATGTCGCCAGCGACTTCGAGCACGCGGTTGTAGTTGTCCATCGCGTCGGCAAAATCTTCCGGCGCGTAGTCGAAAGCGTCCTTGTCGGCATAGCCTTTTCCTTGAGCTCGACAATGCGCGGCATCAGGGAATTGCTTTCGAGGTTGAATGGGGGCATCCTCGAAAAAATCCTTCTGAAAAATTTGGCTGCGACACTTCGCGCAAGTTCGTCACTCGACTTGGTAAAGACCTCCAGTATTCACCAAGTCTCGTTCCTTCTTGCACTCGGTCTCGCTCAAATTTTTCTGACGAAGTATTTTTCCTCGGCTGCCGGAATCTCGGGATGATCTGTATAAAAATTCGCCATAATATAAAGGGGGAAGAGTCCCCCTCGCTCCAGCCCTGGCCCCGCCCTTATAGTCATTCCCTTCGGGAATACGAACCTAAGCCCGCCTCGGCCAGGTCTTCCGCTACCCCCACTGCGGGTGCTCAGACGCCGCACCCGCAACGCCCGGCTTACCGCAAAAATGCATAAAAATGCAAAAAGTTCTGTCGGCAGACAGAACCTTTCTCAACAAATGGAAAAAACTACTTCATGTCCAGTGGACGGAAGAACCCCTTAATGCAGTTGAGATTTCTAATGCAAATTTGGATGTGGTTCTTTTCTTGGAATGTTGCTCCTTTGTAAATGGGGGCTCCCTCATAAAAGGCGGAACGAACTGTGTCGAAAGGCTTGATAACCTTCCCTTTCTTAATCCAAGGGTCGAATTTCTTTTCTGGGTTAGGATTGTCGGTTAGATAATGCAATCTCTCTAATACTGCAAAGTCCAACAGGCGCTTGCCCCTTATGCCTGTTTCATGATTATCGAATTCTTCGTTGTGTGGAATCGGTTCGCCAGCAATTTCTAGGGATTCCTTCAAGTTTGTGTAGGCTTGTGATACAAGATCAAGATATTTGGAATCCGTTAAATCCAGACATTCGTCAAGCGAATAAATGACGCCGACAACAAATGGCTTCTTGGTGGTCTTGTATTCCTTGGCTCGCCATTCGTAGGCTCGGGTATAATTATTTTCCCAAATATAAAAGCCTTTGCCCAGCCATTCGTAATCCTCTTCACTTAGATGAATTTTCTTACGGGTTTCTAGGCGTAAAAATGCTTCGCCGTGTTCTTTGCTACAGCCATGGTAGCCAACGTACAGATTTGGTCTGGATTCTAACATAGCAAAAACTTAATGAGATTTGGCGAGTTTGCCCTTACGGTTCAGAACGCCAATTTGTTTCAATTGCGTAATAGCCTCCTTTTTATTTTTCGGAGTTTGCTTTAGCAATTCAAGCAATGTTTTTATGTATTCCTTTTCCATAATGGGGCCTCCACCCTTAATATACATTTTTCGTTGCTTTGGGTCAATGGGATGGGGTTGGACCTTGTAACATCAGCCTTTGTTCCCGGAACACCCCATTCTCTCTACAATTTATCGCAAAATCGATTTCTTCTGTAAATTTTTCGTGCATTCAGACTGTATTTAAGTTATTTTTGTATTGGACATATTAGAGAGTTTAGCTCTTGTTCTCTAAACGAAATCAGCAAATTTCAAATTACCGAGGACAAGGCGAACGCTCACGCAGGTATACCGTTTTACGGTTTATCTCGGTTTGCTGTACCGACTTTTTAGCCGGTCTTTGGTCATATAACCAAAGAGCAACAGCCCTTTTGGGGCGTGGGTCGTTTGCGTTTATCGGTAATAGGCTTTGCTGAGCCCCGTTTAGGTAAATTGCAGCGATCTACGCCTTTTTGTATTCATGCAAAATTTGGATCAGTTCATTACGATTTAACAAGGGTGGAACTTCTTAAGACTTATCATATCAACCAAGGAGAAAAAATGAAATCAAGAATCATTGTACTGGTGGCACTTACTTCAGTGCTTTTGCTTGCTGGTTGCAAGTCTGAAGCCGAGCAAAAACTTGATGAAATTTGTAGCAAGGACATGAATGATAAAGACAATAGAGATGCTTGTGATCTCGCTCTTATGATAAATTGCGGCGGAGTAGTAGGTGTTGCTGCTGTGCAAAAATGCGCCAAAAATAATGAACGTAGTGAATGCGCTGCTATACCTTCTTATTGCATAAATAATTACACTAAAGCTTTTGGTTCTGAAAAAAAATAAGATGGACGGGAGATGTTTTCTCTCCTTTGCGTCAAAGATTTAAGCTTTCAACAAAGAGTAAAAAAAGAAAAAATATAAGGAATAAACTCTTATGGCAGGGATTCTCAATTATTTATGTGCAGTCTTACTAGCATTGTCTACTTTGATTGCTTTTGTTAATTTAGGAGGTTCTCTTTCGGGTATGGATTTGATGGAAATGTTTTTCCGGATGTTTCCGCATATTCCTAGCCAAGGAAGTGATGGCATTGCTATGTGGCTCCTGTTTCTCAGCCATTTGGGTATAATGGTAATGGGCGTTATAGGGTCTATTTTCTATGTGCTAAAAGGGAACGGTCTCGTATTCAGTATAGGGGTTACTTTCTCTGGCGTCTTAGGTTTAATTAGTGGAGTTATTGCAGGATGGAATGTTCTGGCAGAAGTTGTACCCCTAATTTTAGGCATGGTATGTGTTGTTATGCATTTTATCATTAAGCAAAAAATGTGACGCATTAGCTTACGGCATGTGGAATCTTGTTGAACTTATATACTTTAACTAGTCTATAAAGGAAAAGGGTGATAAAGATGCCTATTCAAAAATTTCTGTTGACGTATTTGTTCTTCCTTTCGTCTGTTGCCCTTGCTATTACGAGACAGGACTTGGAACAGATGAAATCTGAACTTGATAATCCTATTACGTTGGAAATGGTGGAAACGGTTCTTTTCGAATCGGGCCTTCCTTTTATGAAGGCGAAAGGGCAAAATAGTTGCACGTATTATTACTCTCATTCAGAACCACATGTGAAGACATTTAAGATAGTAGTTGATTTCCATTCGTATGCAGGAAAGGAAATCTTGCACAGAATAGATTGGGGTAGCGACTATGCGTACTACGAAATTGTAGATGGACGATTTCAGTTAAATGAATACTATTATCGTCATAGCAAAAGTTCTGATTCTGTGATAGAATCTCGTACACAACTAATGGACTCATTTAACTCAATATTAGATAAGATTGAAAATGGAAAGTCTCTTTATTGGCCTCATTCTGGTCGCTGCGAAAACTGTGCAATACAGATGATGTCTTCTTATTTATTATCAGAACAGCTAGGCAGTCGGGGTGTTTGTAGCGGAGGAAGATATAATTCTGAAAGACAAACATGTAATTACCGAGTTGTTTTAGACGATGATTCGATCGCTGATGTAAGTATAGAATATATGAAATCTAATCGTGGTAATGACTATACTCCTGTTTTTTTCGAATTCAACGATAACTTGAAAACGGAAAAAGACGATGAGAGTCAATTGCCAGTCACAACAATCAAAATTGGAAAGCAGGAGTGGATGGATCATAATTTGCTTTATGGAGAAGGGCTGACTGAAAAATATAGTGTGGATGTTGTGGTAAATAGGGATTTGTCAAATATTCGCGATATTGACTATGATTCTAAATCGATTGCCTTGCCAAGTGGAGAACAGAATGGTTGGCTTGTTTTTATGGATTTGAATTTGCGGCAAAGTGGTACTTTTGATTTTATTGAAAAACCAGATATAAAAGAAAATCATCAAGGACTATGCCCAACAGGGTTTCATGTTCCGACTCGGGCCGAATGGAAAGAGCTCTTCTCTTTTGTTGCTAAGGATAAAGTAAGGTTTCTAAAGTACGATTTATTCGAAGAGTACAATGTTGTGCTCAACGAGTATGAGAAACAAACTGGTTATGGATGGGGTGGTAGCTCCGATAAATCCCGGAAGTTGAGGAAGAAATTGGAGTCAATTGAAAATGAACTTGACGCTGCATATAACAAATGGAGAAAAGGAAAAAAAGATGGTTTTTATTGTGAAAATGGTGAAAAGTGCCGATTTAATAAATACGATATGCGAAATGTCATTGAAGGAGAAGTGATAAGGCATCTATGTTCAAAAGAGGCGTGGCCGCTTGATGAAAATGGAAAAGAAATGTGTTTCGACTCGTACGGTTTTTCTATGCCCTCAGATAGCAAAACAGGAGATGATATGTCTTATTGGACTGCTGATGTAGAGATCTCAAAGTGTAATGACCGCTATGCCGATGGTCGTCATCAATGTACTTATGATGTTGCTGGTTATGGATTTTCGGTAAAGAACAATTCGCGAGAATTTAGTCTTTTGAAATTTGAAACCATGTTGGAACTCGCCAATCTTCGTTGTTTGAAAAATAGGAGTAAAAAATGAATAGAATATCGGTTGTGGTCGCTTGTACTTTGATTTTTTTTATAGGTCAATCATTGGCAGTCTCTTTAAAAGAATTGAAAAAGTATCAGACTGAAATAAAAAATGCCTGCTTTCCGGAAGCATGTGAGAATGAAAGTCAAATGGTGCAACCTTCTGCTGACGAAATCGAGAAAAAACTTGGTGCCCAGGGTGCTTGTCGTAGTGGCGGAACAGCAATGTGTTCTACAAAAAAAGATAAGCAATGTAAAAAGTCTGAATTTGGAGAGGAATGCGAGCAGCCGTCAGAGTGTATAGTCATTGTTCATGGTGTAGGGAGGGATACATGTGGAGCTAAACCCAAAGGGGTGAAATGTTATGATGGAACAAAAGAAATTTGGTGGAATGACGACTTGAATGCGGAACTTCCTGCTGGGGTGTCTTTTGTTTCGGGACGAGAATGCCTTTATGTCGTTCCTTTAACTGAAAAAGGGAAATCCGCTTCTGCTCATTTTTCTTGCCGTGATGGCTCCTGCAAAACAAATGGTAATGCAATCGTATTTGTTCATTTCGGATGCTTTGAAGGAGCCTGTACTGCTGATGGTATGGAAATTTATTTAAAATAATAAGTTATTTCATTAAAAAAAGAGAATCAAGAGTCAAGTTGGTTGAAATACTTAATAGACTCGGCTATTTTTGTTATGGAGATGATTTTATATGCCTAGAACAAAAAAGCAGAAAATGTATATCAAAAAACTGATGAACTCATCTAATGAAATTGCTGTACGGAAATATAAAAGAATCATAATTTATTCTAATTCGTTAAAAAGAAAGAAAAGTGGTAGTGCGAATTCTCTGAAAAATATAATCCAACTATCAAAGAGAATATATGGCTTTGAAGAATTAGCAAAACAGTTGAAATTTACGCCCCCTGATTTTGATATGGAAATCAGTTTGCTGAATTCTTTGCTGCGGGATTATGTAAAGCTTCAAATGGAAAAGCGAAAAAGAAGCATTAAAATTTTCTTTGGTGAGAATTTGCTAAACTCCTATTGTGATGTGATTTTCTTGGCGACAAATCTTGACTCGGATAGGAAAAATAACATTCGTCCTAAAATTTTATGCAATCCTGAAACTGGTAGAAATTTGGAATATGACATTTTTTTTAATAATATAAGAGTTGCACTTGAATTTCAAGGAGAGCAACATTATACTAATGAACGAATAATTCGGACTGACCAGTTGAAATTAAATTTGTCAAAAATAAATTGCATAATGTTGAGCCCAATAAATCCAATACAGATGAAGGATTTTGCTCTTTCTAAATTGATTGCTAACTCAGTAAAAGATTTTTTGAAAATGAATGATTGTAATGGCAATCTTTATCCGAATTATAAAGCTAAATATATGTTGTTGTTTAAGATAATTCAACGGTTTGATTTGGCTAATAAGTTATATGCGGATGTTTTAAGATACCTAGATGAAATAACCTCAAAATATATTCAATCCATAATGAGGTGTTCCCCGATTTCAACTGGTTCGGCAGCTCCAAGAATGACTCCGGAAAGTGGCGATAAGGATGTTTCAGAACTGAATCGGCAAATTCCTAAAATTTATCGAGCAATCCGCGAAAAGAAACGAAAATAGATAAAGTGAATGGTTTAACGCGTCGCCAAAAGTTAAATGGTGTAAGTTTTTTTCATTTTTTTAGTTTCACTTGTATAGATCCGTCTTCAAAAAAAATGACGTTTGATGGAATAAATATTTCGGAATTAGAGCATTTTTGAATTATTTTTGACCAAAAATTTTTATATGCATTTATTTTGGAATTTTCGTGTTTGTGGTTTATAAAATTGTCGAAGAACGTTTTCGGGTCATTTAACCTTCCGAAATCATTTATTGTGCGTGAAAGAGAGGCCATCATACACTGGTCTGTTGAAATAAGAACTGGTTCTTCTAAGATCTCAGTAATTTTTGTATCAGTTTCACTTATTTTTTCTTCTTGTAGGTTGCTAAAATAATCGTGAAAAATTTCAACTAAAATAGATTTTTGCATAGAAGAACTGTCAATTAAGCAATTTGTATTGGTTCGTAATATATAGTGAATAAGATTTCCGTATTTATCATGTTGAATGCTTTGTTTATCTTTATGATCTTTGTTTGAAAAGATTGATTCTGCGACTATTTGACTATTTATGACATAGTAATCAAAACCGAAAAAATTCATAAAAATGGAATCGTTGAGATCTAATGGGTATGAAATTTTTCGGCCTTTTGATTTGAATGTGTTATAATCAAAAAGTCCCCATCTGTTTTCCATCTTTATTGCCAACAACCATTCTGCACCCAAATCTAATGCGAGATTAAGTCTTTTTTCTAGGTTTGAATTTGTTATATCAGAAAATTTATTTTTCGAACTACTTTTTACCTCTATGAAATATTTTTTTCCATCTTTTGCGTATAGTAAAAAATCAGGTGTTTTGGCGTTTGTTAATTTGGAGAAGGCCTCGTCAAATCCCAGGATATGTTTAAATTTTTCTGAAAAATGTGCGATTAAAGCAAATTCATATTCGCAATTTAGTCCTGAAATACGGCGTTCAAGGTTTTTCCGTATTCCTAGTTCGTCTATTAGTTTTTCGTTTAGTTCTGGGGGAAGGAATGATCTAATGCCATTGTATGCATGTGTTCTTGTTAATGAGCCAGCTTCTTGATTGCGTTCTTTTTTTGTCATTATGAAAATCTTTTATGGAACTGTGTGTTGTTGTAAAATGTAAGATAAAAAATGAGGAATCATCTAAACAAAAAAACAGATATTCTTGATTTCTTCAAAAAATCCATATCGAACAAGAAAACCCCGACTCGCTAGAGCCGGGGTAATTTCTTTGTGGATTGCTTCGGGACTGGAGTCCCTCGCAATGACATGTTAACAGCTTAAGCCTGCTTGTAGCTTTCCAGCGATTCCACGCTCAAGCTCTTCACGAAGTTGTAGTGCTTCGCGACTTCGGCTTCGGCGAGGTTCAGGTACACCTTCACGCTCTTGTCGAACAATTCAGGCGACTTGGTTGCATCGCGGAGGAGCAACTGGCTCATCACGCAGTTGGCGGCCATTTCGTACAGGTGGCGGCTGCAGAGGTCGGTAAACTCGTTGTTGTTCGCGGCCTTCACGAATTCCACAGCTTCGTTGTACTTCACGTCCATGGCCTTTGCACGGGCCTTGAGTGCTTCGTATTCCGGGCGCACATCCTGGGCTTCGAATTCTTCGAGCATCTGGCTGTAGGTACCGGTGGTCACGTGCGGGAGAGCCGCAACCGTCTGCAACTGCGTCGTACCTTCGTAAATCGAAGTGATACGGGCGTCGCGGTACAGGCGCTGGCAAGCGTATTCGAGCATGTAGCCCGAACCGCCGTGAACCTGGATGCTGTCGTAGCTGTTGATGTTCGCGTATTCGGAGTTCATGCCCTTCGCGAGCGGAGTGCATGCAGAGGCGAGCTTCTGGTATTTCTTGAGTTCAGCCTTTTCTTCGTCGGTGAGCTTGCGGTCACGTTCGATGTCTTCGAGACCCTTGTAGATGTCCACGTAGCTGGCAGTCTGGTACAGCAAAGCGCGGCCTGCGTCGAGGCGAGCCTTGATGTGGGAAATCATCTCGTAGACGGCCGGGAAGTTCACGATGGCCTGGCCGAACTGCTTACGGTCCTTGGCATAGGCGAGAGCTTCGTTGTAGGCCATCTGGCTGATGCCCACGGACTGGGCGGCAATGCCGAGACGAGCGCCGTTCATGAGGGCCATCACGTACTTGATGAGACCGAACTTGCGGCGGCCGCAGAGTTCAGCCTTGGCGTTCTTATAGACAAGTTCGCAAGTCGGGCTTCCGTGGATACCCATCTTGTTTTCGATGCGGCGGACGTCAACGCCACCGTCGCGCTTGTCGTAGATGAACATGGAAAGACCACGACCGTCGCGGGTGCCTTCTTCGGAGCGGGCGAGCACCAGGTGAATGTCGGAGTCGCCGTTCGTGATGAAGCGCTTCACGCCGTTCAGGTACCAGCACTTGTCCTCTTCGCTGTAGGTGGCCTTGAGCATCACGCGCTGCAGGTCGGAACCGGCATCGGGTTCGGTCAAGTCCATGGACATCGTTTCGCCGGCGCAGATGCGCGGGATGAAACGGGAACGCTGGTCTTCGTCGCCGAATTCATAGAGCGTCTCGATGCAGTCCTGCAAGGACCAGATGTTCTCGAAACCGGCGTCTGCAGAGGCGATCATTTCGTTGATGGCCGTGTAGGCGGTAATCGGGAAGTTCAGGCCGCCAAAGCGGCGCGGCATCGTGACACCGTTGAGGCCAGCCTTGCGGGTGGCTTCGAGGTTTTCATAAGTCTTGGATGCGTAACGAACGCGGCCGTTTTCGCAGTGCGGGCCTTCGGCGTCCACTTCTTCGGAGTTAGGGAAGACCGTGTTCGCGGTGATGTCGCCAGCGACTTCGAGCACGCGGTTGTAGTTGTCTATTGCGTCGGCAAAATCTTCCGGCGCATAGTCGAAAGCGTCCTTGTCGGCATAGCCCTTTTCCTTGAGCTCGACAATGCGCGGCATCAGGGAATTGCTTTCGATGTTGAATTTAATCTCGGGATGATCTGTATAAAAATTCGCCATAACGCCTACTTGTTGTTTGCCTTGTAATACTTGATCATCTTCGGGATGACCTCTTCGACGGTGCCGTTGATCACGTAGTCAGCGATAGCGTTGATCGGGGCGTCGGGGTCGGAGTTCACGGAGATGATGATTCCTGAATCCTGCATGCCGGCGAGGTGCTGAATCTGGCCGGAGATACCGCAGGCGATATACACCTTCGGGCGTACGGTCACGCCGGTCTGGCCAATCTGGCGGTCATGATCGGCAAAGCCCGCGTCGATAGCGGCACGGCTTGCGCCCACTTCGGCGTGGAGTTCCTTCGCCAGTTCGAACAGCATGTCGAAGTTTTCCTTGGAGCCCATGCCGTAACCACCGGCCACCACGATGGGTGCGCCCTTGAGGTTGTGCTTGGCCTTTTCCACATGGCGTTCGAGCACCTTGACCACGTATTCCGTTTCCGGCACGTACTTGGCCACGTCGTGCTTGATGACTTCGCCCTTGTAGTTCGGGTCCACGATTTCCTTCTTCATCACGCCTTCGCGCACCGTCGCCATCTGCGGGCGGTGTTCCGGGTTCACGATGGTAGCGACGATGTTGCCGCCGAACGCCGGGCGAATCTGGCAGAGCTGGTTTTCGTAGAACTTCTTCACGCCGCCGATGCTCATTTCGAAGCTGTCGATTTCGAGTTCGGTACAGTCGGCGGTAAGGCCGCTGTGCATGGCGCTGGAGATGCGCGGGCCGAGGTCACGGCCAATCACCGTTGCACCGAGCAGGCAAATCTGCGGCTGCTCTTCCTTGAAGAGGTTCACCACGAGCGATGCGTGCGGGTTGGTGGTGTAGGGGAAGAGCCCTTCGGCGTCAAACACGTGGACCTTGTCCACACCGTAGGGGAACACCTGCTTTTCAATTCCGTCGAGGCCCTTGCCTGCGCAGATGCATTCGAGCTGAACGCCGAGCGTGTTGGCGAGCTTGCGGCCCTTGGACAAAAGTTCGAGGGAAACATCGACAACGGTCGTGCCCTCAATTTCGCAATATACAAATACGTTATTCATAGGCTAGCCAATAATCTTCCCGTCTAAAAGTTCCTTGATAAGTCCTTCGACGTCGGCGTCGCTTGCGGTGAGCGTGCGGCTTTCCTTCGCCTTGAACACGATGTTCTTGACAGCCTTCACGTTCGTCGGCGAACCGGCCTTACCGATCTGGGCAGGGTCTGCGTCGATGTCGGCGGCACCCCACTGCGGAATGTTCAGGTAGGGCTTCTTCGCGATGAGGGCTTCGTACTTTTCGGCGTCTTCCGGCTTGCGTTCGGCAACCACAGTTGCGTTCTTGAACTTCATGAGGCGCTTTGCGTTGCGCGGACGGCACGGGGCCGCACTTCCGTTCACGGTCACGACCAGCGGGAGCGGTGCTTCCACCGTTTCCACGCCACCGTCGATGTGGCGGCGGATCACGACCTTCTTGGCCTTTTCGTCGAGGGAGAGGATTTCTTCGGCGTAGGTCACCTGGGTGAGGCCGAGCTTTTCTGCAATCTGCGGACCGACCTGTGCAGTATCGCCGTCGATAGCCTGGCGGCCACCGAGAATAATGTCGTAGTCGCCAATCTTCTTGACGGCCTGGGCGAGCGTGTAGCTCGTAGCGAGAGTGTCAGCACCACCGAGCGGGCGG
>JAEEGI010009101.1_pt1 | contig 21810 bp, 10 predicted proteins | sample 8958751 | NCBI WGS metagenome assembly JAEEGI01 (sample SAMN16246545, study PRJNA631951) | gut metagenome | biome: gut microbiome; feature: rumen; material: KS-attached | host: Bos | place: Iran: Karaj | collected 2018-10 | reverse complement strand
AACGGCGACATGCTGCGCATTGCAGCCACCGACCGCGGCGACAGCCGCAACATACTCCTGCACAGCGTGCCCAACTCGATGGAGCGCCGCGATGTAAGCATCTTCGTCAGCTACGACGAAGGCACCACCTGGCAAGACCCCGTGCTGCTCTTCAACGGCCCATCGGTCTATTCCTCCCTCACCCTGCTCAAGAACGGCAGCGTAGGCGTCTTCCTCGAGGAGAACCCCAACGGCGCCTGCGAGCTTTGGTACCAGAACTGGCCCCTCGACAGCCTCCTCCGGCAATAACCTGCATCCAATGGGTCTGCCCACAACCGACCCATAGCCCTCTTATTTTTTACCGTAAGATTACAGGCGGGGGTGCAACCCCCGTTCATTGATACGACAAACAAAGCCCCGAAAGGGCGACAGACTACCAACAATGCATAGCGTGTCACCCCTTCGGGGTTCCGTTTAATCATCACCATTTGTGCAGGGGTTCACACCCCTGCCTGTGTTCTGCCGTCCCCGTCGGGGACTTAATGGGCAAACAGTTCATAAATAATCATCGAACCACCACTCTGTCGGAGATTAATATACCGGGTTGCAAATTGCAACCTCTCCCTTACATACAACATACAAACAATCCAAAAGTCCGAAGGACTGGCAGATTACAGGCGGGGGTGCAACCCCCGTTCATCATTGCGACAAAACAAAGCCCCGAAGGGGCGACAGACCGCTAACAACGCATAGCGTGTCACCCCTTCGGGGTTTCGTTTAATCATTATCATTGTGAGGGTGTCCCAAAAGGCACCCTCTTTTTTTATAGAGCCAGGGCAGTTATTCCACTGTCACCGGGATTGTGAGGCGGCGGCAAGAGTCTGTCAGAAAAGACAAGGTAATTGTCCAAAGTGTCCCCAAAAGGCTTCTGTAAAGCCGAGAAAGGGCGTTTCCGATGTTACGGAGCATCCTCCTGATCATTTTCTGGAGGTTGAATGCGATGAAGAAGACACCAAGATCCATGTGGACTTTGGCCTTGCCGGTGTGGCGGAAGCGCTTGTACTGCTTGTCGTATTTCATCTGTCCGAAGACGGCCTCCGGCTCTATCGGCCTTCGGCTGCGCCGGAGTAGCCCGTCCTCCGAGGTGAGCATTTCGCGGGCATGGGCCTTGTGGCGGCGCAGGTTGTGGTTGACCTCAATCTCGCGGTCGCCCCTGCCCTTGAAGCATCGGGCGTGGAGCGGGCAGCTGTTGCAGTTAGAGGCGCGGTATGTGGTGATGGTGTGGCGGTTACCGGACGGGTCGGTGTCGAGGCGTTCGCCCACGCGGCGCATGTGTTGGCCGGATGGGCAGACAAGGTAGTCCCCCTCCTCGTTGTAGTGCAGGTTCTCTTGGTGGAAAGGGTCTTCGCGGAAGGTCTTCTTCTGCTCCTTGTGGAAGTAGTTGTACTTGACGTAGGGTGTGATGGAGTTGGCCTCCAGGAAGTCGTAGTTGGCCTCGCTGCCGTAGCCCGCGTCGGCGGTGCAGGCCTCGGGGTGGGTGCCGGTGAGTTCTTTGCCGTGGTCGAGGAAGGAGGGCAGCGTGAGGGTGTCGGTGGGGTTGGGGTAGAGGGCGTAGTTGGTGACGAACTGGTTCTCGGTGCCTATCTGTAGGTTGTAGCCCGGCTTGAGTTGCCCGTTCCCCATCGCGTCCTCCTTCATGTGCTGGAAGGTGGCGTCGTGGTCGGTCTTGGAGTATGAGTTGCGGTCACCCATGATATCAAGGTGTTCCTCGTACTCCTGCAGCTTGGTCAGCATCTTCTCCTCCAGCTCCTTCATCATCCTCTTTTCCTCCTTGCCCCACTCTTCGCGCTTGGCCTTGTTCAACTCGTCAATCCTCTCCTTCAGCCGTCGGCTGTCCATTGGCGTGGAGTTGTCGTCATCCGCAGCATTGTCCCCGGCGATGCCCTTCTCTATCTCCGCCAGCACGGCCTTTATCTTCCGCTCCAGCTTCGCCTTGCTCTTCTCCACGCTCTTGCGCCACACAAACCGGTACTTGTTCGACTTCGACTCTATCTTCGTCCCGTCCACGTACTGCTCCCGCAGGCTCACATACCCCTCCTCCACCAGCAACACCACCACCTGCGAGAAAAGCCCGTCTATGGTCTCCTTCAGGTGCTCTGACCGGAAGCGGTTGACTGTACGGAAGTCAGGGTGCTGGTCGCCCGAAAGCCACATGTACCGTACGTCCCACTCCATCAGAGCCTCTATCTTACGGCATGAGTATATGTTGTTCATGTACGCGAAGAACAGCACCTTTAGCAGCATCCGCGGGGAGTAGCAGCTGCACCCGCCTCCCTTGTACGTGGACATCACCTCCGTCAGGTCTAGCCGGTCCACCACATAGTTTACCACCCGCACCGGCGCGTTCTCAGGGATGCGCTCGTCAAGCGACTGTGGAAACAGCGTCGTCTGTCCCTGGATGTATTCTTTTATCGCTATCTTTGCCATGGATTATCATATTGATTTACAAATGCAAAGATACGAAAAATATCCAACATGGCAAAATAAAACTGCAACTTTTTGCAAAAAAAAGAGAGTGCCCCAAAACTTATGGGACACCCTCTTTTTCTTTGCCTTGGTTATTTGGCGAACGGTTTTTGCCGCTTCGCGCGGAAGTTACTTTTTATTCTGTGCGGGATTACGCCACCTTACGTCAACGTTCCTCACCGTTCCGAAAATGTCGCATATTTGTCCCCAACGTTCCTCTGTGAGCCTTCATGGCTCGATGTTGCGTCGTTCTTTATCATATCGTTTTTCGATATGTTTCCCTCATTTTTCCCTTTGTTAAAGGGAAAACGAGTGGAAAACGAGCGAATAACGAGCGAATAAATGACGACGCTTGATGGTTTCTATATACTCGGAAGGCCCTATTAAGAGTGCGTGTTCCTCAGTGGCGAAGGGATGGACTTCCTCGGCCACATCATATCAAGTGGCAATTAGGTATGAAACCCTAATGACCAATTTGGGTTGAAAATCATACAAAATGGAAAAAATACACCAAATAAAAAAAAATTGTATATTTGAAACTGATTTATTGAATGCCGTTTCTTTATAAAATATTGTATATCAATAGAAGAAATAAATATTTTCGGAAACAATTATTGAATAAAATGCAAATGCCATGAAAAAACATCTACATGAAATATTGCTCTTGGTGGCAATGATGGTAACCACTGGGGTAACCCAGGCCAAGTCATTGGGCGAGTACATCTACTTGACGGGTATCGACACAACGATTACAGTGGACAAGACGTCCTCATGTCCCTCTGTAGGCAACATAACGGTCACTCATATCACCTCCGATTCCATTGGGATAAGGTGGTTAGCGGTAGGAAGTGAGACATCGTGGCTGGTGAGCGATGGGGTCAACGAGTATGTAGCCACTGACACAATGTTCACTTTCGGTGGCCTGGCGCCCAACACCCAATACAACTTGACTGTGCGTGCCCTATGCCCTGACATTGCCGACACCAGCGAGGCTGTCACCGTCTCGGCAACCACCCTGTGCGCCAACATCTCTGTTCTGCCGTTCATAGAGAATTTTGACAGGTATGTGGGTTCAACAACCAATCCCATGTCGGAGAACAATCTGCCGCCCTGCTGGGATTATATCAACAGGGGTACACGGGCCAACTATATGGGCTACCCCATCCTATCCAACGGGAATGGCTACGCCCACAGTGAAGGCAACTGCATGCGGTACTATACGGCGCGCACATACGCCGACTCAAACCAATATGCCATATTGCCACCAACCGATTCTGTGCTGTTTCCCATCAACATCCTAAAGCTGAGCTACTACATGCGTGCCAGCAGCACGTCCAGCAATTCCATTGCCCAGGCTGTTGTCGGGGTGATAACCGACCCCACAGATGCCAGCACATTTGTCCCCATTGACACATTCAACACCAGTTGGATGACGACCTATTCGCTCCATACGGTTGATTTCTCCTCTTACAGTGGACCTCACGGTCGTATCGCTTTCCTCTTCCCAAAACCCTTGGTAACATACAGCGGCAACTCAGGCTATGTGGACGATATAGTGCTGGAGGCTATTCCCGACTGCATGCCTGCCATCAATATGACCGCCTCAAACATTACCGTCAATTCGGCCCAAATTACTTGGTCAGACACCACAGGCTTCACCTCGTGGAATCTGGAATACGGCGAAAGTGGCTTTGAGCTTGGCACAGGCATTCTGGTCTATGTGAACGATTCCAGTTTCTTCCTCAACGGACTAAGGTCTGGAACCGCATATGATGTCTACATCACCAATTCCTGTCCGGGAGGCGTGGCAGGAACAGCATATATTACCTTCAGTACCGAGTGCAGAGCACTTGACACACTGCCTTATTTCGAGGACTTCGAATCTTATAACATAGGAGCACCTTCGTATCTTCCGCCTGAATGCGGTATCCCGTGCTGGCATCGCATAGACAACGCCACTTCTGCCCATGTAGGCTATATCGGCAACCCCTCCCAGTGGCCCTCCGGTGCCCGTTCCGGTTCGAGATTTCTTTTCTACTATTTCCCGCCCACAGGCAATGCCTATCCCGATTGGGTCATCAGTGCGCTGCCACAGGTAGACACTTCCGTGTACCCAATCAACAACCTTAAATTATCCTTTTGGGCAAAAATGGACATCCCGTCCTCCAGTGGCCCAGTCATTGTAGGAGTGATGAGCGACCCCACCGACAACACCACCTTCGTGCCTGTCGACACTGTGACTGTAGGTGGAGTCACATACGAAATGAAAGAGGTAATTCTGGACAACTACACAGGCAATGGAACCTATGTTGCAATAAGACTTCAACGCAATCCCAGCCTCATAGCCAATTACTTTATCGACGATCTCCTGCTGGAGCCCCTGCCCACCTGTCCCGCCGTGGAGTTTCTGACCAAAGTCGGCAACGACTCCACCATGCTCACCCTGACATGGGTGGATACCGGCACAGCCACCTCATGGCAAATAGAGTACGGCCTCTCAGGCTTCACACCCGGGACGGGCACCCTTGTAACGGCGACTGCCGTGCCTTTCAACATCACCGGTCTCACCCCTGCAACCCACTACGACGTGTATGTCACGCCCGTCTGTCCCCAGGGGAACGCACTGACACGCATGGCCACCTTCCTCACGGCCAACAGGAGCGTTGAGCTGCCCTTCTTCTGCGACTTCGAAGATACCATCCAAAACGCCTTGTGGTCTCTCGAAAACGGTGCCAATTCCAACAAATGGTGTATAGGCACAGCCACCAACTACGGTGGCATAAACAGCCTGTATGTCACTGGTGACAACGGAGTGAGCAACAGCTACACAGTAGGAGCTGCCGATGCTGTTGACTATGCCTTCATTGATGTAGTAATACCCACTCCCGGCGAATACGGCTATTCTTTCGACTGGAAATGCAACGGTGAACGTACAAACGACTACATGCGCGTTGCCCTCATCCCTGCCTCCGAGACTCTCGTGGCCAGCACAAACCCGCCCGGAGGATACTACTTCTTTGCTGAGATGCCCTCAACATGGCTGCCACTCGACGGCGGAGTAAAGCTAAATCTCCAATCCTCTTGGCAGAATCGTACAAATGTAGTACACGTCCCCTCAGCCGGCACCTACCATCTGGCTTTCATCTTCCGCTGCGACAATATGGGCGGTACCATGCCCCCACCAGCTGTCGATAACATTCTGCTTGTCCACACCCCGTGCACCCGTCCCGACAGCCTTACACTGAACAGCCTTACACAGACCTCGGTCGACATCGGCTGGGTGGACACCGGCTATGCCATCGAGTGGCAATACCAGCTTGACAGCGGGAGCATCAACACTGTCCACACCCCCCATACCGCACTCAACGGCCTGACAGGTAACACCACCTATGCGTTCAGAGTCCGTTCCGTATGCGGTGGCGGCGACACCAGTTTCTGGCACGAGATAGCCTTCCGAACTCCTTGCGACTACATATCGGTGCCCTACACACAGGACTTTGAGTCGGCACCTGTCGGCTCGAATGTCAGCAGCGACTTTGTCGATTGCTGGTACCACCACAACAATGGCATCACTTACTGGGGCTACCCCTATATAAGCGACAACACCGCCTACAACCACACCCTACGGGGAGCCAGAGGGCTGAATTGGTACAGCTCCACCACTCCCTACACCTACGGCAGCTACCAGGCTGTCGTGCTGCCTCCGCTTGACACTGCCGTCAGCATCGGCACCACACAACTGAGTTTCTGGACTAAGGCCACTTCGACCACCTACACGCCCGTTTTCCTTGTCGGTGTGATGACCGACCCCAACGACATAGCCACCTTCGAGGCTGTGGATACCGTCACTATCACAGGCGTTGCATGGCGTGAAGTGACCGTGCCGTTCTCAGGCTACACCGGCAACGGCCGTTTTGCAGCAATCATGTCGCTGCGCGACACAAGTTTCTGGTATGCCGGTGTCGACGACATCACGCTCGACCTTATCACCACCTGCCATGTTCCCACCACGGTCTACTCCACCAATACCACCGCTACGCGCATCACCCTTGACTGGGTCGACATCGCGCAGACCACCGAATGGCAGATAGAGTACGGCCCGCAGGGCTACCTCCGCGGCTCGACAGAAGGCACCTTGCTCACCACCTATTCGCACCCCGTGGTCATCGACAGCCTTACACCGCTGACCGCATACGACTTCTACATCCGTCCTGTCTGCTCAGCCGACGACACAGCACGCTGGGAGTTCCCCACCACGCTCACCACAGGCTTGTGCGACAACAACGACATCTTCGCCATCGGCTCCGCCACCTCTTCCGGCACCACCTATAATGCCCCGGTGAACAACTTCTACAAATACACCCTCTCCGAAGTAATCGTTGACAGCACGGAAATCGGCGAGGAAAGGGACATTGACTACATCGGCTACTTCTACGACCACTACGTGCCCATGACCGACAAGACCAACTGCACCATCTATCTCCAGCCCACCACACTGAGTGCCTTTAACAGCAGTGCCGACGTGGTGCCCCTCGACCCCGCCACGGCTGTCCGCGTCTATACCGGACCGCTCAACTGCACGCAGGGATGGAACTACTTTGCATTCGACACCACCTACCACTACAACGGCACAGGCAACCTGATGGTCATTGTCGACGACAACTCGGGCGACTACAACAGCAGTTCTTGCGTATTCAAGACAGAGTCCTGCACGGACAACAAGACACTTTTCTACTATTCCGACTCATATAATCCCGATGCGGCGACCGTCTCCTCCTCCTATAGCGGCACCAAGACCGTGGCCACGTGGCGACCCGTCATGCAATTCGTCGTCTGCCTCCCCCCGATCTGCCACCAGCCTGTCGTCACCAATATTGCACAGACCTACAACACCGCCACCGTCAGCTGGACAACCGACGGCACAGCCTTCGAAGTCGGCATAAGGGAAACGTCCGACACCGGATGGACTTCGCCAAGCATGGCCATCACCGACACCTTCTACACCTTCACCGGGCTCCGTGCCGCCACCAGCTATACCCTGCGTGTGCGACAGGACTGCAACGCCGACAGCCTCGGCTACAGCGAATGGACGGAAGCCTCTTTTGTCACCGACAGCATGCCCTGCCTCACGCCCGACAGCCTTACCGCCACTGCCGTCACCAACACCACAGCCACCTTCGACTGGAATGCCAACGGCATTGAGGACATGTGGGACATCCACGTGTGGTATGGCTCGTTCGACAGCATCTACCGCACTGCCATCCGTCCTGCCACAGTGGGCGGCCTCACCACTGGCCTCACCTACAACGCCGCCATCCGGGCTCTCTGCGGCTCCAACCTGACCGAAGGGGACTGGAGCGACACGGTGCAGTTTGCCACAACCGTCTGCCCAGATGTGACGGGGCTCGCCACCGGCGATGTCACCACCAACAGCGTCGCACTAGGATGGGACAATGACCCGATGGCACAAGGCTGGACAATCGAATACGGCAACACGGGCTTCACCCAAGGCCAGGGCACTACCGTCACCAGCAATACCAACAGCTATGTGGTGACAGGTCTGGATAACGGCACCGCCTACGACTTCTATGTCAAGGCAGTCTGCGGCGACGACTGGACCAGCGAGAACTGGGTCAGTGCCTCCGCCACGACCATAGAAGACACGCTGGGCATCGAGGATGTCGACGGCATCGGCTGCCGCATCCACCCGAATCCAGCCACATCAAGCGCCACCATCAGTGTGAAGGGTGTGAACGGCAAAGTGCGCATTGCCGTGGTCGACATGAACGGCCGCACAGTGGCCGTCGAGACGCTTGAATGCAGCGCAGACTGTGAAAAGACCATGGAGGTCGACAAGCTGGCCCAGGGCACCTACTTTGTGCGCATCACGGCCGACAACACCAACATGGTACGCAAGCTGATAGTGAGATGAGATTGATTGCTTGAATGCTTGATTGTGTTAATGCTTGAGTGGCTGACGCAGTCAAATAACTCAAGCAATCAAGCAATCAAACAATAGGAACTATAGTTTTCCCTGAGGGGGCGGCGCTGCGCCGCCCCCTGCTTGTCCACTCCTGAATTTATTTAGGTGGTTGCACAATAAAAAATACTTTTTGGTGTTATTAGTTGCGAATTTTGTATCCTTCGCTATGGATGGCGGTGCAATAAAACGAGATAATACGATACAAAAGAGAAACATATTTAAAGCATCTGTACTATGAAAAAAATGGGCAAGGGGGCAGCCTTGTTGTTGCTGCTGGTGGCAGGCTATCTGCTGCTGGGAGTGGCTGCGTGGTTGATGCCCGATGCTTCAGTGCGTCGCCATGTGGAGCAGACTGTCGCCTTTGGCGATATGGGTGAGGATTATCCCAAGGCTATTGTGCATGACCACTACGGCGATATGGATCCCTATATGATGGACAATTACACCGATGCCTTGATATTGAATCAGGCGTTGTGTCTACGTAGTGAAGGGCTGAAAGGCATGCTGCTGCTGCCGCGACACGATGAGGGCATGGTGCAGAGCCAAAGCCTGCGCCATCTGCTGGAGGGGACCGATGGTGGGTGGACCTCCCATTATGCCCGCTATTGGCACGGCACCACATACGTGGCGCGGCTGCTGCTGGTGGTCACCTCCTATTCGGGCATCCGATACTTGCTGTATCTATGCTCATCGTTGTTGCTGCTATGGTGTATGATAAGGCTGTGGCGCACTTTGGGATGGGTGCGGATGGCGATAATTGCTTTCGCGTTGATGATGGTGAATGTGTTTGTGATGCAGTTTTCGTTGCAGTTTGTGCCAGTGTTGATGTTGGCCACGGGAGCAATAGTGTGGATGACCTACCACCCTGCGCATGACGGAGGGCTGGCGATGCTGACGGTGGGTTCGTTGACGGTTTTTTTCGACCTTATCACTGTGCCTACCATCACGCTGGGACTGCCGTTGGTGGTGTGGGTGGCAATGCATCGCGATGAGGATTGGCGGAAAGGACTGTGGCATTTGGTGCAGCTAGGACTGTGGTGGCTAGCAGGCTACATTCTCACTTGGATGGCCAAGTGGGGGATTGCCACGCTGGTGACTGGCGAGAATGTCTTTGCCGACGCATACGGTCAGAGCGTGTATTGGTCGGAGGGGGGTAATTCGTATATAGGCCAAGCTATCTCTACCAATCTGGAAATGCTGCATTGGAAGTGGGTGGTGGTGGCATTGGTGGCATTGCTGGCGATGGTGGTGTGGAAGCCCCGTGCCGAGGGTTGGAAGGAGGCTGTGAGGTATCTGCTGTTGGCGTTGATTCCTTTTGGCTACTATGTGGTAATGGCCCATCCGGCGATGCATCACGCTTGGTATAATTACCGGGCGTTGGTGGTGGCTGTAGCTGCGGTGCTGATGGCTGCTGCTGCTATGGTGGATTGGGAAAAGATTGTTAAATTGAAAAGTGAAAAATGAAAAGGGCATACCCCGCCGCTATCGGCAAACATCCACCGGAGGTTTGCTCCCCTCTAAAGAGGATTAAGGATGTCCGGTGGACATACGTTTGCTGCCCAACTTCTTAGTTCATAATTCTTAATTCTTTATAATGGGCAGAAACAGACCGTCAAAGAGGTTTTTTAAGAATTAAAAATTAAAAATTAAAATTTGGCTGCCGCCCTAACTTCTTAGTTCATAGTTCTTACTTCAAAAGCATTGGCTGTCGCAGTCAGCTAATCTCAATTTTCACTTTTTTTTATCGTTTGGAGAAGGGGTTGGGGGAGGAAATGTCGTATTGTGCTGCTGCCAACAGCATCTGAAAGCCTAATATGAAAGGCAGTACTGCCACCATGATGGTGCCGGTGGGGGCGGGTAGGTCGAGGCTGGCGTAGTGTACCCATTGGCAGATGCCAAATATCAAACCGAAAAGGAAGCTTGGGAGCCCTACAAGCAGGTATAGCGAGCAGATATTAAAATCGAAAACAAAGTAGCTGAGGTGCAACCGTCGCAGCCAAGCCGCTATCAACTTGGGCGGGAAAGAGATGAGGGTCTTCCCGATGCTGAGGTTAGACTTTTCGTTGCCATAGATGGCTGGCATTGATACTTCGTGGATGCGGGCACCCGTGTAGTGCATTTCTATCAGCATGGAGCTTTCGAAGAAGAAGCGGTCGGCAATGCGGGCAAACTCCATCTGACGCAAGGTAGAGGTTCGGATGGCGAAGAATCCGTTGACGGGGTCGCTGATGTTCCAGTAGCCCGAGGCGGTTTTCACCATAAAACCGATGCCCATATTGCCCATGCGGCGGGCGGCAGGCATACGTTTCAGCATTTGGCGGTCGAAAAGGCGGTTGCCTTTGGCGAAATCGGCATCAGTCAGTGCTTCAACAAGCGGGGCGATATAGGTGGGGTCCATCTGGCCGTCGCCGTCGAGTTTCACCACCACGTCGACACCTATCTCCATCGCTTTGCGAAAGGCGGTCTTCATGGCACCTCCAACCCCGCAATTCTTATCGTGGTGAAGAGGTGCGATGCGCGGGTGGGAGCTGGCAAGGGATTCGACCATGGTGGGCGTGTTATCGGGTGAACAGTCGTCCACCAACAGTATGTGGTCGACGAAATCGGGTATTCCGGCTACCACCTTTTGCAGGTGTTGCGCTACCTTATAGCAGGGAATGGCTACTGCAATAATGAGATTGTGATACATGATAAATTGAAAGGTGAAAAGGGAATGTGTGAATGTGTTAATATGAATTCGTTAATTCGTTAATGTGTTAATTCGTTAATCAATTGATAGAATTCGTTAATCAAAGATTTACACATTCACACATTAACGCATTACTATATCTTCTTACTTCTTACTTCATTATCAGCATCTCTCTCAGCTCGTCGAAGCGGAAGAAACGGTGTCCGCAATGGTCTTTCCACACCACGCTGCCGTAGTTGGGAAACATCTCTAGCAGGGGGCGGTGGTCATCCAGCAGCTCGTCGTCGGTGCTGAGGGCGAAATGTAGCTGTCCTTTGCGTGGTTTCAGCTGTTGGAACACTTGGCGGTCAAACTCTTTATAATTGGACAGTTGTTGTGCTATGTTGTCACCCTCGTGCGCCAAATGCCGCTCGATAGTGGCAACGATGTCTCGCACAGGGTTCACACACCATACTGTACCGTCGTAGAAAAGGGTACAACAAAGGGCATAGTAGCCGCCCGTGCTGCTGCCGAGGATGAGTCGGGGCTTCTCGTTGGCTATTATTTCTTGCAGCTGCAGGTAAACCTCTTGCGGCGGAAGGTGGTCATAGTCAAAAGTGGGGGCGACGAGTCGGGCATCGGGAAACATGTTGTGCATCAGCTGTGCCTTGGTGGCGTTGCCCGTGGAGCCGTAGCCGTGGATATACATGAGGGTATTGTTCATATATAGAGAAACGTCGGATTCTTAAAAATATTGCCTGCCTCAATAAAAAGAAATCGCCATCCCTGCACAATAAATCAGGCAACGTCGCGTTGTTGATTGAATAATCTTAATCGCTATGACCCGCCAGCAACGTCGCACACAGATAATCCAAGCCTGCCTTGAACAGCAGCAGGAGTTGGCCGCCACCGCCCGTCAGGAGATGGAGTCGGCACAGCAGCAGAGCAACGACTACGGTGCCAACGTGGATCGCTACGACTCCTACCGCACCAAGATGATGCGGGCTCGCGACATGTATGCCAAACAGCTGTCGAACGCCAACGCCGGCATCCGGGTGCTGCAAGAGCTGATAACCCTTGCCCCTTTCGACCATGCCGAACACGGTGCCATCGTCGTCACCAACAGGCAGCGGTTCTTCCTCAGTATCGGGGCAGGCAAGTTTCTGGTGCCACACCGCAGTGCAGAGTCTGTGCCGCAAGAGACCTACTTCGCCATCAGTGCTCAGACTCCCATCTACATGGCTCTCAAAGGCAAAAAGACTGGCGACTCCATCACCTTTAACGGCACGACACAAACCATCACAGAGATACTTTAACCCATAAAACATATACCACATGATTGATTTTGTACAAATAGTAGGCGCATTCCTGGTGCTCTTCGCCATTATCGACATCACCGGTTCTATACCCATCTTCCTGTCGCTGAAGCACAGCGGCAACAAATTCAACCCCCTCTTTGCCGCACTCATCTCCCTGTTGATTTTCGTCATCTTCTTCTTTCTGGGAGATGCAGCGTTGAAACTCTTCGGGGTGGACATCCAGTCGTTCGCCGTGGCAGGCTCCATCGTGCTGTTCATCATGGCCTTTGAGATGATTCTGGGCGTGGAGATTTTCAAGAACGACCCCGCAGGCGGCGGCTCCACCGTTGTGCCTATCGCTTTCCCGCTCATAGCCGGACCCGGAGCGCTCACCACCATCATCTCGCTCCGTGCTGAGTATGCAGACATCAACATATTGATAGCCCTTTTGGTCAACATCGTGATTGACTATCTGGTGCTGCGCTATATCGACCGGCTGGAGCGTCTGCTGGGCGGCACGCTCATCTCCATTCTGAGGAAGTTCTTCGGCGTGGTGCTGCTTGCCATCGGTGTGAAGCTGTTCACCACCAATCTGGGAAGCCTCATCCAAGATTTGAACCTTTAACGGGATAAAGGGTCAAAGGGTTAAAAGGATTAAGGATTAAAGAGCCAAAGAAATCGAGGAATTGAAGAATAAAAGAAACACCCTCCTTGCCAACCCATAAACGCCGAAAGGCTTCATGATATTCAGCAGCCACATATTCCTGCTCTGTTTCCTGCCGGTCTTTCTAACCGTCTATTTCCTTGTGCCTCCCAAAGGGCGCAATCTCGTGCTGCTGCTGGCCTCGGTGGTCTTCTATGCCTGGGGTGCACCCGACTTCGTCCTCATTTTGCTGGCCTCCACCGTTGCCAACTTCTACTTGGTCAAGGCCATGCACCGGGCGCAGCGCACCGCCATGAAGAAACTATGGTGCACCCTCGCCATCCTGCTAAGCCTGGGACTGCTGGCCTACTTCAAATACGCCAACTTCTTTGTCGAAAACGCCAACGCGCTGCTCGCCGCCCTCGGCCTTGGCACCATGACATGGACCAAAGTGTTGCTGCCCATAGGCATCAGCTTCTTCACCTTCCAGTCCATCACCTACGTCATCGACACCTATCGCGGCATCAATGCCCCCATGCGGCGGCTCACCGACTACATGGTTTATATTATCATGTTCCCGCAGCTCATCGCCGGCCCCATTGTGCGCTACACCGACATTGCCGACCAGATTACCGCCCGCCGCCGTCTGCGCTGGGAGGAATGCCTGCAGGGCTTCTACCGCTTTGTCATCGGTCTGGCCAAGAAGGTGCTCATCGCCGATGTCATCGGGCGCACGGTGGACGTGGTGCTTGCCGGCGACCTCGCCGCCCTTGACAGCGGAACAGCCTGGATTACCATCGCGGCCTACACCATGCAGCTCTACTTCGACTTCTCCGGCTACAGCGACATGGCCATCGGCCTGGGGCGCATCATGGGTTTCCGCTTCCCCGAAAACTTCGACAACCCCTACACCTCGGCCAGCATCACTGAGTTCTGGCGCCGCTGGCACATCACCCTCGGGGCATTCATGCGCAACTACCTCTACATACCCCTCGGCGGCAACCGCCACGGCACCGCGCGCACCTACCTCAACCTCTGGGTGGTCTTCCTCCTCAGCGGCCTGTGGCACGGCGCCAGCTGGAACTTCGTCATCTGGGGCGCTTACCACGGTTTCTTCCTGGTATTGGAGCGGCTGCTAGGCATCAACAAGCAGCGCAAGGCGTGGCGCATCATCCCCACCTTCATCATCCTGCTTGTAGGCTGGGCCATCTTCCGCATCGAGGACCTCCCCTCCTGCTGGACATTCATCCAACGGCTCTTCTCCTTCGACTTCTCAGGCTTTGCCCTTGCCGACCATCCGCAATATTATGCAACCCTGCTGGTGGCTTTGGTGTTTTCCTTCCTCACCCTTCTGCCTTTGGGCAAGCGGTTGGAGCGCTGGGTTTTCTACACACGGTACGGAAACACCCAGCTCACAGCGGTCTGGATTATAGCCTGCCTGCTGTTCGTTTGCTGTCTGGTGACATTGACCGCTACCAAATTCAGTCCGTTTATCTACTTCCGATTTTAAACCCATGCGCCACATTCCCAAGATACTCTGCCTTGCCACCATGATGCTCTTCCTGCTCCCCGTCGTGCAGAAAGTCAAGCCATTTGTCCAGGTGCAGCCCCTGAAAGGGGTGTATGTCCATACAGAGAAACCGCAGTTCTCCTTCTCCTCGTTTGTAAAAGGCGAGTGGCAAAAAAATGCAGACCGCTATATAAAAGAGCACTTCGGCTTCCACGAACACTTCATCCGCCTCTACAACCAGTGCCTCTGGGCAATCTGGCACCGCCCCGCCGATCCCAGCCCGGTGCTCGTGGGCAAGGACGACTACCTCTTTGAGCCGTCGTTTGTAAACGAATACTACACCGGCTGTTTCAACGAATTCTACCCCGACAGCATCCCCCTTTGCGAGCGCCCCCAAATATTCCGCCGCCGTATGAGTCGCCTGGCCAAACTGCAGGCCATACTCGAAGAGCAGGGCACCCATCTCTTCCTCGCCCTCCTGCCCGGCAAAGAACGCATCTACCCACAATACCTGCCCAACCCCAGACCCCGGACAGGCAACCACCCCTCCGGGGCACAAACACGCGCCTACGACCACTACCGCAACTCACGCTACAACTTCCACCGCATAGACCTCTGCCACTGCTTCGACAGCCTCAACGGCCACACCCCCTACCTTCTCTTCACCAAGACCGGCACCCATTGGAGCAACATCGCCAGCACCTACGCCTTCGACTCCGTCATGCGCTACATGCAGACATTCGGTCCACCCATCCACCCCGTCACCCTCGGCACACCCTACTATGCACCCACCCGTGAACCCGACAACGACCTCTACCACCTGCTCAACATAATGACACCCGTCCCCGCCGACAGCAACCTGTATGTGGATGTGACGCTGACCGGCACGCCCCCCGGCCGCAACCCCTCCCTCGTGGTCATCGGCGACTCCTTCTTTTGGAACATCCTCTACAACTTCCCCATACAGGAACTCTTCTCCGACTTCCGCTACTGGTACTACTTCTCCACCATCTACTACGACCCCACCCACGACAAAGTCGCCGACATCGACCTGGTCGATGAACTGCTCCGCACCGACTACGTCATGCTCTCCTACTGCACCGTGCAGCTCTACGATTGCGGAAACGGTTTCATCAACCGCGCCCTCCTCGAACTCTGCTACGACCCCGACGAGATACAGGCCGTCCGCGACAGCATTGCAGCCGACACCACATCCACCCTCACCATCGACCAGCGCATCGACCAAAACTTAGAACAATACTTCCCCGCCATAGCCGAGCCCCTCCCCACCAAACGCTGCACAAAGATAGCACAGCAGAAGTGAGACAGCCAAACCTCACATTTCAATTCTCATATTTCAACCAAAACCCAATATGTCAAAGACCTCTCAACACAACAAAAAGAAGAATATGTGAACCTGTTAATGAGTGAACAGGTTAGCCTGATTAACAAATTAACGCATTAACAAGACAAGAGGACTTCTAAAAATCGCTGTTCAAAGAGTCATTATTAAAACACGAATTGCCATGTAATGACCATAAATTAATGATTAATTGATGATAATTCGTGTAAAAACAAATACCATGAATTCTCATTGCAGAGCAATGATTTTTTTTGAATATTTAGATGTTGCCATAACACATTCACCTCTCTTCTTTCCAGCTGCAAAAGTACAAACAACATTTTTCACCCGAACCACAACTTACCCCAACTTTCGCATATTTCGAATATTTACTTCAACTCTCCAATAAATACCCCAGCCCACCTCAAACAAGGGACTAAAACACACCATTCCACCTCTATCAACAAAACAAATTTTGCCATATCGTTTATTCTTCGTATATTTGCAAACGAAAACCAAACAAACAAAAACCTTATGAAAAAGCCCAACAAACACTATTACAAAGCCATACTTGCTTTTATCGTAGGCTTTCTTTACACCATTTCAGGTGTTGCCCAAAACAATATCTCAGTAAAAATCATCCCTCTTGGTGACAATCAATGTATCACGTACAACTCAGATGGAGAACACACTATTCTCAACGATCAAGTAATCAAGGCTTGCAAAGGAAATGAGGTAGCATATGTCGCAACTGGACAAAACTTGACCAATTTCACATGGACTGTTACAGGGGGAAACTATTCCCTCTCGGCAAACAACAGTCAATGCACAGTGACTTGGGGGCAGGGTGACCTTGGCGTGGTGGAAGTGACAGCATCCAACACCTCTGGCGATGATTGCTCTGACCGTCTGGAAGTCATTTTGGAAAACAAACCAAAATGTCGTTCCACCTCTGTTCCCGCTTTTATCTGCAATTTATCCAATCCAGACCAAAAAGACCTTTATGTCTGTCTGGGCGACAGCATCACTTTTATCGACAACAGCTATTCCTCCACTACCCCGATAATAGATTATTATTGGGAATCTCCATGGGGAGCATCATCTTCCAACACCTATTCTTTCACCGCACAGTCCATCGGTGACGATTATAAAATTCTACATAAGGTCTTTAATGAATGCGGATGTTACGATTCCGAAATTATCTATATCCACGTAGCTCAAGCATGTTCAACTCAAATGAATTGCTACGGAACTGTCTGTGCCCACACCACCGTCGATTACCATGTATCACTCCCATCCTGCACATCCTACACCTGGGATGTCGATGGGGGTACTCTGGTCAGCGGACAAGGCACACAATACGTTCGAGTGGCGTGGAATGCTCCTGAATCCGGATACGGGACACTGACTTTGGATGAAAGCCGATGTAATTGCAATTGCCAAACCCTTAAAGCTATCAAGATCCCTGTCATCTCCGATGCCGTCCCCATCAGCGGTTCCGATGTAATCTGCAAAGACCAACCCGAACTATATTCCCTACCTTTGTGGGGCGGAACCGGCTACCACTGGAGCGTCACCCCGGCAACCAACGTAACCATCTTATCTGCCGACTCAACCAACGAAGCCCTTATCCAAATCTCCCAAACAGGCACCTACACCATTACCGCCACCTATGAGTGCCGTTTCCTGGGCTGCGGACCTTTTCGGGTTACCAAAGTTATTTCCGTCAAGGACAACTTGACAATCATCGACCCTCCATCCAGCATTGTCTGCCAAAACGAGACCGTGCAATTCAGCAGCAGCGCCACAACTGCGAGTCAATGGGAGGTTTTTCAAAACGGTCAGAAAATCAACAATTCTGCCACCCCATCTGTCACGTTTAACTACACTTTTAGCCAATGTGGCATTTTCACAGTGAAGGCAACCAACCCCGACTTCTGCAACACGGCTGAAAAAACGATTGAAGTGGCACCGTTACCTCCCACACCAACGAACGTTTCCGGACCTCAAGAAGTGTGTCCCAACAGTTCCGAATACTATTCCACTACAGCACCCGGCCCCGACTACTACATCCTTTGGGAATGGAACAACGACAACGGCACTGCCACCGCCACCGGCAATCGGGTGATGATTACTTTCGGCTCCACGGCAAGCAACATCAACGTTTACCAAGTAGATCGCCGCACCGGCTGCCGCTCAATTCCCTTGGTATGGCAAACCCATCTCTTCCAATTCGCCCCCTGGCCCTACAACTCTCCCGTCAAGGTTTGCGAAGGAGAAGAATTCCAGCTCAACCAGCTGCCCGACCACCCCGATGTCCCTGTCCTGTACGTGTGGACTTCCTCTCCCGAACATGCCCTAACCGTGAAGGGCGACCACCTGCAGCGCAATGTCACCGTCCAAGCCAACTTCTGCGACCCCGCCGTCTCAACCGCCTACATGATTCTGGAACGCAAAGCTTGCAACATACCATGTACCAACAGCGTCACCGTTCTTCTCGGTCAGATAGACCCTCCCGCCGTCAGCCTAGGTCCATTCTGCGCCAACATCCATGTCCAACTCAACGGAATGTCTGACGACGACCGCCTCAATGCCGACCAAAACCTTTCCTATTGGACAATCAACGGAGTCGGCACCGTCTATGGCATCCCCGCCGACATCGTTTTCCCCGCCGCAGGTACATACTCCGGCACCCTGCATTACGTATCGCGTTACGGGTGCGATGTCCAAGTACCCCTCTCCAATATCCAAGTAAACGACTTCCCCGCACTCTCTCTGACCACTTCGGGCGGCAACCTCTGTCTCACTGGCCTTACCATCCCCGACCCCAATTACACCTGCACATGGTCCAACGGGTTTACCGGCAAGCAATACATTCCTCTTCCCAATGATGAAGTGTACTGCACTGTGTGCAGCAATAGCAACGATTGCTGTACCACCCTGCACTATGTACCCCCTCTCCCCGAATGCACACAAGCCAGTGGATTCTCCTACACCAACCCCTGCTACAACATCGTGACAATATCCGTCAACAACAATGTAACTCTTCCTGCCACCCTCAACTTCTACTGCGGGACTACTCTGCTTACCCAGAGTGTCCGCATCACTTCCCCTTCCCAGAATGTGCTCATCCCTCAACCATGTGTCGACAGACTTAAACTCAATTGGTCTTCCGACGACACAAGGTACTGCGACAGCCATACACTGACACCTCCTTCTCCAGACAATTGGCTCAACTTCCAAGTTGGAAGCGACTGCAACGGCAACATCACCGTCACCGACAACTCCACCTATTCTCTCACCCCACGGCCCTACAGAGAGGTTACCGTCACCAACCTGAACACCTTCGCCTCCACAACCTCCAGTTTCCTGCCCGAGAGCACAAGCCTGTCCATCCACGTCCTAAACAGTCTCACCACCCAAACCAACTTTAATATAAGCATCACCATAGGCAACCAAACCGACTGCACAATCGAATACCAGAGAACTTTCGACCCCGTTCCACACATCACCAATTTCAACATCCCACCGCTCTGCCACCAGACCCCGGCACTGCTCTCTGCCACCGCCGTCGGCACCGAACTGGAATACAAATGGAACTTCGGCGACGACTCATACAACTACGGCGAAAGTATTTACCACACCTATGATTATCATAATTCACCCGTTACCATCACACTCACCGTAACCGACCGCAACGGTTGCCCAAAGACACAGGATCAGACAAAAACCATCTCTTCAAATAATATTCGTGACAACCGGGATATATTAGGAAGTACCGACCCGATATGTTACGGAGATACAAGAACAATAACTTACAGAGTACAAAATCAATATGATAATGCATTTAATAGTGATTTTTTCAACTGGACACCAACCATCACAGAAACAAGTTCATACCTCAACCGGAAAGAATACGCCCTGTATGCAGGAGGAGACTATCGAGTGTTAGAAACAAGCTCCAGCACCGGATGCAAAGGGGAATTCACTGCAAACATCAAATACCCCAACGAAATTCCCGCCAACATCCTGTGCGACGATGCTTACTGCCAAGGGGTGGAGGCTCTTGCCATAGGAAATGCCGGAAACCAGTATCGATACCATTGGACATTATCCTCCAGTGCCAACACCACACTTGGCACCTCCTCCGACAACAACTACCGTTTCACTGTTCCGCAGGATGTCAGTTGTACCCTCAACCTCGCCGTATCGGAAAACAATTGCACCACCTCTACCGCCAAAACCATACTCATCCACCCCCTGCCGAATGCCCCCGCCATCAGCTTCGGCAACAACGCATGCATCAGCGACGGCCCCGTACAGCTGACCGCCCCTGCCTCCTATCCCTACCTGCTGTGGAGCAACGGTACACAAGGCTTTTCCACTACATACTATACCGACGGCCCCGCTACTGCTTATTATATCGACAACAACGGCTGCCGCTCCCCATTAGGCGACATTACCATCCCCCGCGCCCCCAATTTCGACGGTCTGCTGACCGGATGCTACACCGTCTGTGCCAATTCCATCAGCCGAACCGCAATATACTCATTAGGCGTCGCCTATAACACCCCATGGACATGGTATAGAGACGGCTATACCTCATCCTACGGAACTGTCCCCCTCCGCCCTTCCTCCATACAACTGCCCATGCCCTCTATTGGGACATACCGTCTCAAAGTGAACGACTACGGCCAGGGCTGCTACGATTTCTCCCCCCCGCTCACCCTCTTGCCCATCGACTGTTCCCCTTCCATTGGTGGCGGCAGCATCCCCCTCAACCAAAGAATCGTTTGTTCTGTCGGCAAACTATCTTGCAGTCCCAGAAAATGCGGTGTAGAATATTCAGGCAACATCACACTTCGCAACCTCTCGACAGCACCTATTACCGTGACAAACATCAATAGCAACCCCGCAATACCCATCACCCTAAGTCCTGCACTGCCTGTCACCCTGCCTTCGGGGGGAACCACGACCATCTCTTTCTCCTTCATCTACGACTTCTCTGTCTCCCCGTCCGTGACCTACACCCTCTACGACAATACCGGACATCCTGCCGGCTCTGTCGCCCTCGACCTGTCCAACTCTGTCGAATGCCTCAATCCCGATGAATGCGACTTCGACATCGATGTATCGCTTAGTCTTAATTCCACCCTTAGTTCCGCTGGACAGGCCATGTATTTCGATTTCACGTGCACCTGCACATGTTCAAATCCCAATACCACCATCCTAAAGATATGGTGCGATGGCCCGGGTGAAATTGTATCCGCCCCAATGGGCTCATTCCCCTGCACCGGCACACTCATGATTGGATACGGTCGTCTAACCCAGATGGTGGCGGACACGGAACAGTTCTGCTTCCACATACTATGCTGCATTGACGACGAAAAGACCTGCTTGAAATACGTATGCATCCCTGCCCAGACATTATCACAGCAATGCCCTGACCCGCCACAAAACGGAAAACAATACTGGCACAACCCAACAGGCAATGCTTGGAATGAACCGGCCGGGACTCGATACAGTCTCTCACCCAATCCCGCTTCCAGCAAAGTAAACGTAATGGATGCAGCGACCAGCTCACCCGCACAAGACATAGAGGAAGTAGCAGTTCTGTCCCTGTTAGGCACACCACTGCTCGTACAGACAGACGGTGGACAGTTTGATATCTCCGCACTGCCACAGGGCAGTTACATGGTGAAAATCACCAACAGGCAGGGATTGGTGGAACATCTGAGACTGGTCAAAGGCCATTGACCCTGCAACCAATAAGTTTTTTTTCAATTATTACAATAGTAAGATACCATGGTTACACATATCAAAAAAACAATATTATTCCTTTCAGTCCTGCTTCCTTGCAT
>JAEEGI010009098.1_pt1 | contig 21813 bp, 15 predicted proteins | sample 8958751 | NCBI WGS metagenome assembly JAEEGI01 (sample SAMN16246545, study PRJNA631951) | gut metagenome | biome: gut microbiome; feature: rumen; material: KS-attached | host: Bos | place: Iran: Karaj | collected 2018-10 | reverse complement strand
CCATGGCTTGTGTCGGTGCAGTGCGGGTGTCCTGCAGTATTTTGATTACCATGTCGGGGGCCGGTTTGGGGCGGGCAACGTCGAGTGTGCTGACGATGCTGCTGAACAGGGACATCACCTCCATGTCGCCGAGCAGTTGGAGCAAAGAAGGTGTCGTGCGGCTACTGGCAACAGCCAGTTTCAGTCCGCGACGGTGGAGTTGGCGCAGGGTGTCGATGACGCCTGGGAACGGCGGCACAGCTCCGGGCACATTGTTTTTCGGAAACAATTCGTTGCGGTATAGTTCGGCACAGCGTTCGGCCAACGTGTGGTCGTGAAGAATTTTGAAAAAGCACCCGACCAACGGTAATCCGATCGTGGCAGCGCAGGCGGCCTCGTCGGCAACGGGAAGGCCGAGGGCCGCCAGTGTTTCCTGCATGGTGGTAACGATGAGGCGGCGCGAGTCGCCCAACGTACCGTCAAAATCAAGAATGAGTGTCTGGACGGAGGCGTTCATCAGCTTTACGTTTCCATGTGATGAACCATATCAGGGCAAAGACAAACGTCAGACCGCCCAGCACGTAGCTCAGCGTAGTGTCCAAATGGAGCGCCTGCTTGGAAATGAAGAGGAACGTGGAGCAGGTCACCGTCATGAAGAGGGCGGGCACGAGCGTCACGCAGTAAGGTTTCTTGTGGAGAACCAAATAGACCGTCAGGGTCCACAGCGTGAAGACGGCCAGCGTCTGGTTGGCCCAGCCGAAGTATTTCCAAATGACGTTAAAACCGTCGGGGTTGCCAATCTGCCACATCAGCAGGGCAATGGCGGCAGCGAAAAGCGGGATGCAGATGTAGAGGCGTTTCGCGATGCTCCGTTGTTCCAAATGGATGAAGTCGGCAATGATGAGGCGTGCCGAACGGAACGCCGTGTCACCGCTGGTAATGGGCGCTGCCACCACACCGAGCAGGGCCAGGATGCCGCCCACGATGCCCAGCCAGTCGTTGCACACCAAGGAAACCACGGCAGGTGCCGACGTGGCATAGCCGTTTTCAGCGGCCAACAGGGTGTGGCCCGGTTCCGGCGTATTGTAGAAGAAATACATGGCCACCGTAGCCCAGATGAGCGCCACGATGCCTTCCGTTATCATGGCACCATAGAAGATGGGGCGTCCCATACGTTCGCTCTTCATGCAGCGCGCCATGAGAGGGCTCTGCGTGGCATGGAAACCGCTGATGGCTCCGCAGGCGATGGTAATGAAGAGACATGGCAGCAGAGGTTCCGACTCATGGCCGGTTGCAATGGCCATATTATCCACACCTTCCCATATCTCAGGCAATGCCGGCCACTTCAGCAGCAGGCATACCATCAGGCCGGCGGCCATGAAGAGCAACGAGAAGGCGAAGAGAGGATATACCTTGCCGATGATTTTGTCTATCGGCAACATGGTGGCAATGATATAGTAAACAAATATGACAATAATCCAGAATGTGCCGCTACCCCACATGCCTTTCAGTATTTCGGCGGGGCTGTAGACAAAAACGGCGCCGACCATTGACAGCAGCAGGACGCTGAACACCAGCATGACGCGCTTAGTGCGGCCGCCCAGATAGTTACCCACCAGATCGGGCAAGCCGGCTCCGCCGTGGCGCAGGGAGAGCATGCCGCTGAGATAGTCGTGGACGGCACCGGCGAAAATGCAGCCGAACACAATCCACAGATAGGCCGCAGGACCGAACTTGGCACCCATGATGGCACCGAAGATGGGACCCGTGCCCGCAATGTTGAGGAACTGGATCATGAAAATCTTCCAATTGGGAAGTACAATGTAGTCGATACCGTCGGCTTTGCTTACGGCCGGCGTGACGCGGTCGTCGGGACCGAACATACGTTCGACAAAGCGGCCGTAAAGCAGGTAGCCCAATACGAGCAATGCCAGAGAAATCAGAAATGTTATCATTTTAGTACGGATCTTTTATTTTCAAGATGCAAAATTACAAATAAATGAGTGGAAAGACGAAAAGAAACACAAGTTTTCAATTTCGTGTTTCTGAACGAAAGTAATTTCCACGGACGAGCCGTTGTCAAAAATTTTTACACCGTATAAATTATATCCGTAACTTAATAATTATCACCCACTCTGACGAACAGGGCATTCGAGGCGCCGTTTCGGATTTTTGAGACGCCGTTTCTGCGGCCTGAAACGCCGCCTTTAAGCCCAGAATCTGACCTCTGACAAGAAATGTCAAGAATTATCACCCATTTTTCGACCTTTTCGGACATAAATGTTTTTTCTTGTAGCCTGATTTCATTATCACCAAAATGTAACACAATTGTAACCTGGTAAAAATGGCATATACCGACCATGGCCCGTAATTTTGCATGCAGGATCTTTTTATCAATATTGTTATTATGATGATAGCTATTAAACTGATTGGTGCTTTGGCATTACTCATCTATGGCATGAAGGTGATGAGTGAAGCTCTCCAGAAAATGGCCGGTTCCCAGTTGCGCCATGTGCTGGCGGCAGTGACGGGCAACCGGTTGACAGGTATACTCACAGGAACGTTGATTACAGCCACCGTCCAATCGTCGTCGGCCACCACGGTAATGACCGTATCGTTTGTCAACGCCGGTCTGCTGACTTTGGCTCAAGCCATTACCGTTATTATGGGAGCCAATATCGGAACCACGCTCACGGCGTGGATCATGACACTGGGATACAATATGGACCTTACAACACTGGTCTTTCCAGCCTTTGTTGTCGGCATTCTCCTTATTTATACGCGCCGCCACCGCTACACGGGTGATGCTCTGTTTGGCTTGGCTTTCATGTTCTTCTCGTTAGTATTGCTCAGCACCACAGGACAGGAAATGGACTTGGCGCACAATCCGGACGTGGTGGAGTTTTTTCGCTCTCTCAATACGAAAAGCCACTTGACCATACTCACTTTTTTGGGTATAGGTACTTTGGTTACGTGCATCGTCCAATCGTCGGCAGCCGTAATGGCACTCACCATATTGTTGTGCTCCACGGGCGTACTTCCCATCCATTTGGGCATAGCTCTGGTGATGGGAGAAAACATCGGAACCACGGCTACGGCCAATCTGGCGGCTTTGGGAGCCAACACCCAAGCCCGGAGGGCCGCAATGGCTCATTTGGTATTCAATGTGTTTGGTGTCATTTGGATATTGTGCGTCTTTTATCCCTTCGTTTCTTTGGTATGTCTACTTTCGGGATACCACGAAGGCGACAGCGCAGACAAACTGCCAGTAGTACTGGCTATGTTTCACACTTGTTTCAATGTGACCAACACGTTAATCCTTATGTGGTTTATTCCTCAGATTGAGTGTCTCGTACAATGGATTATACGGCCTCGGACACAAACCAGCGACGACGAGTTCCGTCTGAAGCATATTCAAGGAGGATTACTCAAAACACCCGAAATAGCAGTTCTCGAAGCTCAGAAAGAAATAGTTCACTTCGGCAATCGCATTGTCCGCATGGTGGGATATGTCTCTGACGCAGTAGAAGCCACAGACATCAAAACACAGAATTCGTTGTTGGAACGTATCGAAAAATATGAAACCATCTGTGACAATATGGAGATGGAAATAGCCAACTTCCTCGAACAAACCGGCAACGCCCATGTCAGTGACCGTACGAAACAGACAATACGGTCCATGTTACGCGAAATAAGCGAAATGGAAAGTATCGGTGACAGTTGTTTTAATATGGCACGCACCCTTCGCCGTAAACAAGATATGAACGAATTGTTTATCGAAAGTCAGAAAGGCTGTGTCCGACTTATGCTACAGGAAGCCACTCATGCAGTAACCAATATGACAGAAGCCTTGGAACAACCGCGTGATGAAGCCCTGTTGGTCCGTGCAACAGCTACTGAACAACGCCTCGGACAACTACGTGACCATATGATGAAAGACAACAGGGAACAAGTGAACAACAATGTCTATTCCTATGCTTCAGGCACCCTTTTCATGGACCTTGTCTGCGAGTGTGAGCGACTGGGGGACTATGTTATGAACGTCATGGAAGCCAGATACGAAAAATAATTCGCAACTTTGTAAGTGTAAAAGCATACTATATGACGAAACAACCGCCAAAAATACTTGTTGTGGACGACGAGCCTGATCTCTGCGAAATACTAAAGTTCAATCTGGAGGCATCCGGTAATGTTGTCATGACGGCTCACTCGGCCGAAGAAGCTCTTTTTGTCATCGCCCAGCACGGATATCCCGATCTATTGCTTCTTGATGTGATGATGGTAGGTATGTCAGGGTTTGAGTTCGCCGAACGATTGCGTGACAATCATGTTAATGTACCTGTCATCTTTCTTACTGCCAAAGACAGAGAAGACGATGCTTTAACAGGCTTTGCGTTAGGTGCCGACGATTACATTTCCAAACCTTTCTCGCTTCGGGAAGTCCAGGCCCGAGTCAATGCCGTGTTGAGACGCACTATTGAACACATCAAAACAGACATTGATGCCATTTACCACGGCATTATACTGAAACAAACTTCGAAAAGGGTATATGTTGACGGACGTGAAGTGGCGTTCACCAAGACAGAGTATGAACTGCTCCTGTTGTTCGTGCGCCATCCCGGAACTGTATTCTCACGCCAGCAACTCTTGAAAGAAGTGTGGCCGGAAGGCGTCTATGTATCCGACAGAACGGTTGATGTCAATATCACTCGAATTCGTAAAAAAATCGTTCCCTATGATTCGTGTCTTGTCACACGCCAGGGTTACGGCTATATCCTTGAAGTATGAAGAAACTTACCACTGGACGCCGTATGTTTTGGAGCGTCTTTATTATTTTCATTGTCTACGCTATTGTCTTTTTCGTGTTTGAAGACTTCGAGCGCCGTGTCATCAAGCACTTGCCTGCCGAGACAGACTGGCATCTCATATGGTTTTCCCTTGTGGTACTTGGATTGTTAGGATTTATATTGCTGCGCTATTCACGTCGGATGGACGAACGCATTGACCAGCAACAGACCAAGGAGCAAAACCGCATGCGGCGCCAACTCACCCAAAATGTCGCTCACGAACTCAAGACACCAGTAGCAAGCATACGGGGTTACATGGAAACACTGCTCGAGAATCCGCAGCTTGACGAAGAGACCCGCAATCAGTTTATCATCCGCAGTCATGCACAAACCGAACGGCTGGCAGCTCTGCTCACCGACATCGTTACGCTCAGCCGCATGGACTATGCTCCCGGAAGCCATCATCACAAGAGTGTCGACATCACCCAGATGGTGTGCGACATGGTACTGGAGCTCCAACTTCAATTCGAACAGCACCGACAGACGTTCCACAATCTCTTGCCTGAAGAAATCACCGTCGACGGCGACCCGTCACTGCTCTACAGTGTATTCCGCAATCTGGCCGACAATGCCATTGAGTATTCAGGCGAAAACACTACCATTACGCTCACAGCCCATCGCGAGAATAATGAGTGGCACTTTACCTTCAGAGACAATGGGCCTGGTGTCCCCGACAAGCATCTGCCGAGGCTTTTTGAGCGCTTTTATCGTATTGACAAAGGACGCAGTCGCAGTTTGGGGGGCACTGGACTGGGACTAGCCATTGTAAAGAATGCCATCACGCTCCATGGCGGCACCATATCCGTTTCCAACGCTCTTGGAGGTGGTCTTCGCTTTGATTTCACCATACCGGTTTCGATATAAGGGGAATAATAATTCATTTTAGTTTTCGCTACAAAAGAGACGGGACTTCGTTGTGAAGTCCCGTCTCAATTTTTGTGTCAACCGTTAGCGGAATACGCTCCATATGGGAACGCCGCGCCAGGCCTGGGGACGCTTGAGGCGGAAGATTTCGGCAATGGTGGCGGCGGTGTCGTATTGCATGATGACATCGTCGATTTTGCCCAGCCGTTTGATGCCTTTGCCGCAGATGATGAAAGGTATTTCCATTTCCAGAAGCGATTGGCCGCCGTGCCCCTTTTCTTTGCCACCGTGGTCAGCGGTGATTAGGATGACGGTGTCGTCGTAGATGCCGGCATCCTTGAGAGCCTGGACGATGCGGCCCACCTGGCGGTCGATATGTGACAATACCTTATAATAATCGGGGGTATCGTGACCCACATGGTGGCCCACGTGGTCCACCTGGTCGTAACATACGGCCATCAGGGTCGGGCGTTTCGTGCGGATGTACTCTTCGGCCATGCGCGTGAGCTGCTCATCGTCATTCTTGTAATTCGTAGCCACGTCGTAGTTGTTTATCGCCAAGGTGTCCACGAGGTGTTTGATGCCGTCCCATTCGGCGATGCAGGCGGTTACGACGTCGGGATACTGCTCACGCAGAATGGAGAAGACGGTGGGGAATATGCCGTGGCTGTTTGTGATCATTGACGGGATATCCGGCCGTTTGGAGCCCCACTGGGTATAACCGTGCATCTCGGTAGGCGCCCCGTTGAACATGGAGGCCCAGTTGATGGCCGATGACGAGGGGAGGACGGAGCGTTTCGTCAGTGAATAACAGCCGCCGTCCATGAGGGAACGGATATTGGGAATGTCTTGGGCCTTGGACACGCTATAGGCGCCCCATCCGTCGATACCTATGACTACCACGTGCTTGGCACGCCATTTCTTGGCCTCCGCAGCCGTTGCGAGAAGACCGATTGCCAGGAGTAAAATCAGATAACGTTTCATTATTAGGAATGTCATTTAATGTTTTGCACTGCAAATTTACAAAATACGAAGATTACGGCGGCGCAGCCAAGGATGAATTTGGTCTTTTTTTTGACATTTCCCGCCAAAGGTACGATTTCGACGCTCAAAAGCGGCGTTTCAAAATTTTGAGACGCCGTTTCTAACGTCAGAAACGCCGCTTCTGTCCCAGCACTTCCTGCGCGTGTTGAAAATCAGCAAGTTGCAAAGCGTCTGTTTTTAAGGTAAAAAATTTAGACAAAAAAAGTCCGTGTCGCTTCGCTTCGTGCGGAAATGTTTTTGGGAAAATGCTTGCCGTTTTCAAGAAATTTATGGAACTTTGTAACCACATAGTTTAATTCATATGAAGACAATATCCAGAAGTATAGCAAGTGTGGCCATTGCCGTGGCAGTGGCCGGTCTGTGGGGGTGCGCCCTGCGCGCCACCGCCCAAGTGGGTAACCTTACCGGTGCGCTCGACCCGTCGGCGTGGAGTGTTTCAAAGTGGATTTCGGTGGCCGACGCCCCTGTCGTCACCGGTCCCATCCGCGGAGACAACGAGCGTGCGGCCGACGGAGCCAGCTGGTTCACATCGACGGTGAAGAACGGAAAACGGGTGAAGTCGGCCAAATGGATGACGGCGGGCCTCGGCGTCTATGACCTGTATGTGAACGGCCAACTCGTGGGCGAGGAAATACTCAAGCCCGGTTTCACCCACTACGGGAAAACCAAACGTTCGTTCACCTACGATATCACCGATGCGTTCAACACCAAGGCCGGCACCGAGAATGTGCTGGCCGCACAGGTAACCCCCGGATGGTGGGGCGACCGCATCGTGACACCCGGCGGACACGAAGGCATGATCGGCAAAAAGTGCGCCTTCCGCGGCGTGCTCGAACTGACCTATAGCGACGGCAGCCGGCAGCGTTTCGGTACGGACCTCGACCACTGGAAAGCCGGCATCGCCGGACCGGTGAAACACACGGGCATCTTCGACGGCGAGGAATACGACGCACGACAACCGATGGGCTTCACGGCTACTGCCTACAGAGCCGCACCCGAGGAAAATACCGAATTTACGGGCGAGATACTGCCCACCAACGGTGCTGAAATCTATCTGCGCACCGACCTCAAGCTCACTCCCGTCAAAGCTTACACGTGGAAAGGCGTGGAAGGCGCCAAAGAAGGCGAAGGCGAGAAGAAAACAGGCAAAGAATACGGCAAAGTAGTTGTGGTCAAAGAATTTGCCAAAGGAGAAGTAATAACAGTCAAGCCCGGCGAAACGCTGGTGGTGGACTTCGGCCAAAACAGTTCCGCCGTTCCTGCGTTTGAGTTCAAAGCCGCCGAAGGCACGGTGCTCACCTGTCTGCCCGGCGAACTGCTCAACGACGGCAACGGTGCCAGAAGCCGCGGCATGGATGGTCCCGAAGGCAGCGTGCACCGCGAAAACCTGCGCATGTACCGCAACGCCATCCAACTCATCTACACGTTTGCCAACAGCAGGGACTATGTGACTTACAGCCCGCGCACCACATTCTACGGGTACCGCTATGTGTCGGTCACGGCGACGGATGAAGTCAGCATCAAGTCGATTGCGTCCATACCGGTCACATCCATTTCGAAGGAAATGGAGATTGGCACACTCACAACGGGCAATGCGTCGATAAACAAGCTCATCTCCAACGTCATTTGGGGACAACGGTCCAACTACCTCTCTGTTCCCACCGACTGCCCGCAGCGCAACGAACGTCTGGGCTGGATGGCCGACACGCAGGTGTTTGCCGAGACGGGCTCGTTCTTTGCCAACACTGACCGTTTCTTCCATAAGTGGACACGCGACATCCGTGACACGCAGAGCGAGACGGGTGCCTATCCCGGTGTGTCGCCCCGGGCGCAGTACGGTGCAGAACCTGGGAACATGATGCGGCTTGGTTGGGCCGACGCCGGTGTCATTGTGCCCTGGACGGTTTGGAAACAGTTCGGCGACAAGGCCATCGTGGACGAGAACTGGGTTTCGATGGAAAAATTCATGACTCTCGTCAACAACACCAAATACGACCACGAGACCCTCCGCAGTGAAAACGGCAATTACCAGTGGGCCGACTGGCTGAGCTACGAACCGCTCGAGAGTTGCAGCGGCAGGGCTTTCAACAACGGCCTGTTGCCCGAGGCTCTCGACTATTGGAACTACCTGAGTGCTTCCTACTGGGCCATTGACGCCGCAATGATGGCCGACATGGCACGTGCCACCGGCCGCGACGAGGCCAAATACCGCACGATGGAGGCCGAGGCCAAGGCTTACCTGCAAGAGAAGTTCCTCAATGACGGCACGTTCAAGACGGAAATTCTGAACACCATGCAGACGCCCGCGCTCTTCGCCTTGAAGAACCGTCTCGTCGATGGCACGGCCAAAGCAAGCATGATAGAGCGTCTGCGCGACAACTTCCGCGAACACGGCAACTGTCTGCAGACCGGATTCCTCGGCACCTCCATCCTCATGGCCACCCTGACCGATAACGGCATGGCGGACATTGCCTATGAACTCCTTTTCCAGCGCAAAAATCCCAGTTGGCTCTATTCCGTAGACAACGGCGCCACCACCATTTGGGAACGCTGGAACAGCTACATGGCCGACAAGGGCATGGGGCCGCAAGGCATGAACAGTTTCAACCACTACGCCTACGGATGCGTGGCCGAATGGATATGGGAAACCGTCGCCGGCATCGCTTCCGACCCCGCCGAGCCCGGTTTCAAGCACATCATCATGCGTCCTGTCCCCGACAAGCGGCTGGGTCACGTGGAGGCTGAATACCACTCTGCCGCCGGTACCATCAAGAGCGCCTGGCGCTACGACGGCGACCGCTGGACATGGCAATTCACAATCCCCAAAGGCGCCACGGCCACCGTCACACTGCCCGGAGACACCCAGTCCAAACGCTACGGCAGCGGCAAATACAAAATCGTGAGATAACCCATGTCGCCGAGAGGTCGCCCTATCCTGCCAAACGCGGGTAGAGGTCAGATTCCGGGACTCAAAAGTGGGACTTTTGTCCGCAGAAGCGGCGTTTCAAAATTTTGAGACGCCGCTTCTGTTTCCCTATGTCCCACCCGCCTGCAGTCGACGTTAGGTCGTGCAGCCGCGATTTCAAATTTTGCCTGCAAAATTCTCTATTCTCAATTTATTATCGTAACTTTGCCGGAATGAACGTAAAAAGCCAAATAACAATGAATATCGTAGAACGATTTTTGAACTATGTGAAGTTCGACACGCAGTCGAGCGAGGATGCACAGACCACTCCGAGTACGGCCAAACAAATGGTTTTTGCCAAGTATCTGAAGGAAGAACTGGAAGACGTCGGCCTGAAGGACGTGGAACTGGACGAACACGGTTATCTTTACGCCACGCTGCCCGGCAATACAGACAAGAAGGCCCCGGCCATCGGTTTCATTGCCCACATGGACACGAGCCCCGACGCCAGCGGCGAGGGCGTGAACCCGCGCATTGTGGAAAATTATGACGGCGGCGACATTGTGCTCAACGAAGAGGACGGCATGGTGCTGAGCCCTTCGGTGTTCCCCGAATTGCTGGGCCACAAGGGCGAAGACCTCATCGTGACCGACGGCCGCACGCTGCTGGGTGCTGACGACAAGGCCGGCATCGCCGAAATAGTGCAAGCCATGGTTTACCTGATGGAACACCCCGAGATTGAACACGGCGACATCCGCGTGGGCTTCAACCCCGACGAGGAAATCGGCATGGGGGCCCACAAGTTTGACGTGGAAAAATTCGGTTGCGAATGGGCCTACACGATGGACGGCGGCGACATCGGCGAACTGGAGTACGAATGCTTCAACGCGGCCGCCGCCAAAATAGCCATCAAGGGCAAGAGCGTGCACACGGGTTATGCCAAAAACAAGATGGTGAACGCCGTGCGCATCGCAACGGAACTGCAGGGCCTCATGCCGCAGGACGAATTGCCCGAGAACACTGAGGGCTACGAAGGTTTCTTCCACCTGCTGGGCATGGAAGGCAACTGCGAGCGTGCCTCAATGTCGTACCTCATCCGCGACCACGACCGCAAACGCTTCGAAGCCCGCAAGGACCAAATCACCCAACTGGTGGACAGCTTGAACGAAAAGTATGGCGACGGTACGGTAACACTGGAACTGCGCGACCAATACTTCAACATGAAAGAAAAGTTGGAGCCCGTGATGCACGTTATCGACATTGCCATCAAAGCCATGGAAAATACCGGTGTGTCGCCCCGCATCCAGGCCATCCGCGGCGGAACGGACGGCGCACAACTGAGCTTCCGCGGGCTGCCGTGCCCCAACATCTTTGCCGGCGGCATCAACTTCCACGGTCCGTTCGAATTCCTGCCTATCCCGACGATGGAGAAAGCCATGCAGGTGGTCGTGGAGATTTGCAAGATTACCGCACAGTTTAACGACTAGCCATTGACTTATGGGCGAACTGCAGCCACTGATAAGTGACCTGGCGCTGATACTGGTACTGGCCGGTGTGGTGACGATCATCTTCAAGCGTCTCAACCAACCGCTGGTACTGGGCTACATTGTGGCCGGCTTCATCAGTAGTCCCCACTTCCAGCTCATGCCGTCGGTGACCGACATGCAGAGCGTGCAAACGTGGGCCGACATTGGCGTCATCTTTTTGATGTTCACGCTCGGCCTGGAGTTCAGCTTCAAGAAAATATTGAAAATGGGCAGCAGTCCGTTCATCGCGGCCTGCACTATCATTTTCTGTATGATAGGAATCGGCTCCATCTGCGGCCATTTTTTCGGTTGGAGCCGCATCAACAGCCTTTTCCTCGGCGGCATGCTCGCCATGTCGTCCACAACGATTATTTTCAAAGCCTTCGATGACATGGGCCTGAGGCAGCAACGCTTTGCCGGCTCTGTGTTGAGTGTCCTGGTGGTTGAAGACATCTTGGGCATTTTGCTGATGGTCATTTTGGCCATGGTGGCAGCCGTCGGCAAGTTGGAAGGAACGGCTTTGATAAACAGCCTGCTCCGGCTCATACTGGTGTTGGTGGTATGGTTTCTTGTCGGTGTGTTTGTTATACCGACCTTCCTCCGCAAAAACCGCCGGTGGATGTCACGGGAGACACTGCTCGTAGTATCGCTAGGCCTGTGCTTCCTCATGGTCGTGCTGGCTGTGAAGATGGAATACAGTTCCGCTTTCGGAGCATTCATGATGGGCAGCATCTTGGCAGAGACCATCGAAGCAGAGCAAATCAACGCAGTCGTGGAATCAGTTAAAGACTTCTTCGGCGCTGTCTTCTTCGTGTCGGTCGGTATGCTGGTTGACCCGCAAATTCTATTACAATACTGGCTGCCTATTCTCTTATTGGTATTAGCTATCATTGCAGGGCAAGTGTTGTTCGGCACATTCGGCTACCTGCTTTCCGGTCAGCCCTTGAAAGTCGCCATGCAGTGCGGCTTCAGTATGACACAGATTGGTGAATTCGCCTTCATCATTGCCTCGCTGGGTGTAAGCCTCAAGGTTACGGCCGACTTCCTGTATCCTGTTGTTGTGGCCGTCAGTGTAATTACCACGTTCCTGACACCATACATGATAAAGTTGGCAGTGCCGGCTTACAACCATATTGAGCACCTGTTGCCGGCCCGACTGAAGCAGACTTTGGACGACTCGAACGGAATTCCGTCGGTCTCCAACGACAATGCCTGGAAGCATTTGATGCTTTCCTTACTGAAACAAGTGGGGGCATATTCGCTCTTGAGCATGGGCGTCATTGCCGTGTTCCTGACGTCAATATTGCCCGTTTTGAATCATCTTCTCGGCAAATGGTGGGGTAACGTGGTCTGTGGTTTGCTTGTGCTGTTTTCCGTCGCACCGTTCCTTCGGGCCATTGTGATGCGCAAGAATCATTCCGAAGAATTCAAAACCTTGTGGCGCCGTAACCGGTTCAACCGTTTTCCGTTGATCTTTACCATCCTGGCACGTTATGTGTTGTCTTCGGCTTTTATCTTTTACATCGTCAATTACCTCACCCCATTCTCTCCTGTGTTGCTTTGGATAGTGGCTCTTATCCTAATGCTGTTCATCATTGCTTCGCAGCGTGTAAAGCTGAACAGCATACGTTTGGAGCACCTTTTCTTGCGCAACCTGCATTCCCGCGAAATCCAAGCCGAGCAGCAGGGCAAGTTGGCGCCGGGCTATGCCAAGCGTCTGTTGTCGCGTGATGTCCACCTGTCCATCCTGACCCTGCCCATGAACACTCAGCTTGCAGGACAGACCCTGCGTTCGCTCGACCTTTCACGCAAGGAAGGTGTTCTGGTGGCTGCTGTCATCCGTGACGGCTCACGTATCAATATCCCCGGTGCTGACGTACGTCTTTACCCTGGCGATAAATTGCAGGTGATTGGCGACGACGAACACCTGTCTGCCTTTGCACGGAGAATCCAGAGCGAAGTGCACACGGACTTCGAGCGCACCGATGACCGCGAGATGCTGTTGCGTAGTCTCACCATCACCGCCACATCGCCCTTCTGCAACAAGACTGTGCGCGACTCTGGCCTGCGCGAAGACTTCCAATGCATGCTTATAGGCTTTGAAGATGGTGAAGAACACCTGGGGGCGCCTCAGGCCGACCGTGTCATTCGCGAAGACGACGTCATCTGGATTGTAGGCGAACGTGCCTCGTTGCAGAGCCTCTACCAACAATCATAAAAGAATCCATTCGCGTCACAAAAGAGTCGGTGCGGCAAACCACACAAGAGGGAGCGGACATCCGCTCCCTCTTGCATTTATAAATCTTCCAAATTGAAATCGAAATCGTCGTCGTCTCCCTCGTCCGAATCGGGCAGATAGACCGGTGCCGTAAAGTCCTCCAAAGCGCGGCGGTCCTTCTTGGTAGGTCGTCCCAATCCCTTGGCACGTCCCACGAAACCGCTGATACGGCTCATCTCCAAAAGTTGATATTGCTCCGGCGCCGTCACATTTTCCAGTATTTCGGGCACCAGTTTGGCCCCGACACGCTTTTCGATAGGCTGGAGCACGCGGAAGGAATAGGTCACCGGCGGTTTCCTGACCTCGATGATGTCGCCGGCCTTAATGGGGCGTGAGGCCTTGAGACGCACGCCGTTCATGGTGACGCGTCCGTTCTTGCAGGCGTCAATGGCGATGGAGCGCGTTTTGTAGATACGCGAGGCCCACAGCCACTTGTCCAATCGTGCAGTTTCTGCCATTGCTTATTTGCCGTTGAATTGGTTCATGGCCTGTTGTATGCCGCTGAGGGCATAAGTCTTGACCATTTCAACGGCTTTGTTTATGCGTTCGTCCATCTGTGCGAGTTCCTCTTCGCTGAAGTCACCCAGCACGTAGCCCACCTGTTGCCCGCGGCCGAAATCGTTGCCAATGCCGAAGCGCAGGCGGGCATACTGGTTGGTGCCCAGCACCGAAGAGATGTGGCGCAGGCCGTTGTGTCCTCCCTCGCTGCCCCCGGGTTTCATGCGCAGCGTACCGAAGGGCAAGGCCAGATCGTCGCACACCACCAGCAGGCGCTCCACGGGAATCTTCTTCTGGTTCATCCAATAGCGCACGGCGTTGCCGCTGAGGTTCATGTAAGTGGAGGGCTTCAACAGGATAAGCTTCTGGTTTTTCACGCGTACTTCGGTGACAAACCCGTAACGCTTGTCCTGAAAAACAGCATTGGACGCTCCGGCAAGAGCGTCCAATATGCGGAATCCCATGTTGTGGCGGGTGGCGGCATACTCGTCGCCGATGTTGCCCAGCCCAACAACCAGATGGTTCATGTCATTCGGTTCAGACGGCTGCGCGCCACGGAAGCACTGGAGCAAATAGCGGAGTAAACTCATGGGCATTGCCTTTTCCGTGCGTCACGCACCGTATGAGATGATTCGATACAGGCGAACTATTATTCTCCGGCAGCTTCTTCACCCTCTTCGGTAGCGGCGGCAGCGGCAGCGCTGGCGGCAGCACGCGTGGTCTTCACAGCGCATACGAGAGCTTGCTTCGGAGTGATGATCTCGAGATTGTCGTAGCTGAGGTCGCCCACCTTGATGCTCTTGCCGAGTTCGAGGTTGGAAACGTCAACATGCAACTTCTCGGGAATGTCCTGATACTGGCCGAGCACTTTCAGACGGCGGATAAGCGTCTGCAGGGCACCACCGGCGCGTACGCCGACAGCGTGACCGTCGTAAACCACGGGCACGTCCATCGTGATGGGCTGGCCTTCGGTAATCTGGTAGAAGTCCACGTGGAGCACGCTGTCCTTAACCGGGTGGAACTGGATTTCGCGCATCACGGCTTTGCATACTTCGCCGTCGATGTCAACGTTTACCAAAAAGATTTCAGGCGTGTAGATGAGCTTGCGGATGCCCTCGAAGGGTACTACAAATTCTGTGGCAACCACTTTGCCTTCGCTGTCTTTCTGACTGCCATAAATCACGCAGGGCACTTTGCCCTCTTTGCGCAGTTCGCGGGTGGCTTTCTTGCCCACCTCGGTGCGCTTCGTTCCTTGAAGATTGAATTCCTTCATTTCGTTTTCAATTAAATGTGTTACTCTAAATTAGTTCTTTGTGCTAATTCGCCATCACACGGATGCCATTTCGTTACCCTTGAGGGAAAAAGCGGTGCAAAATTACGCTTTTGTTTTGGAATACACAAGTCTTTGATGCTTTTTCCAACCAGAAAAGTAGGCTACCACTTAAAACAAGGCGGTGCTTCGTATGAACGAGACACCGCCTTAATCTTCTCTTTTCAACAGTCACTTTTTTATCTTCTTCCCTTTCTTGATGTAGATACTGCCCTTTTGAGGTTCGGTTATTCTTCTACCTTGCAGGTCGAACATCTCATTGTTCATTTTTAATTCTTTATTCTTAATTGAACGGATTCCCTCCAGTTCAATGTCATCCACGATGTTGTCACCATACTTGGCCCAGTTGTCTGTTGTGGCGTAGATTTCCTTATATCCTTTTGGCACATGGAGGGTGGCACCTTCAATGTAGATACCTTCTTCAGGTGGAACGGTGCCTTCACAATACACGTCCGCCAAATAGATTTTTTCATCGTGTGAATACGTCTTAAACAACTTGGAGGTAACATATCTCACTTGTCTCCCAAAGACCAATGTTCTGAGTTTGTTGCAACCCGCAAAAAGAACTTTGTCTATAGCCCCGCCTAAAAATGTGACTTTTTCCAATGAATGACATTGCAAAAACACATTGCTGCCGAGTGTATCAAGCGATGCGGGCAAACAGGCTTCTTTCAACACCGTGTTATGTGAAAAAGCCTCTTCGCCGATATATGTGACAGAAGAAGGAAGGTTTAATTGCGTCACCCGGGTGCCACTGAAGGCATGCTCTCCGATGTGTCTGACGGTATTTGGAAGGCGGATTTCTTTTAATTGATTGCTTAAGTTTTCCGTACGATACTCATAGCCATTGAAAAGATAGGAAGCAATGGTGGTGACACCGTCTTCTATTTCCACATACTTAAGGCTGTCGCAACACGAAAAAACGCCTGAACCATAATTCGTGTTTTTGTGCATAAAGATACTGTCCAATCCATTGTAACAAAAAGCCATGGGTTCAATAATCTCCAACGTTTCCGAATGGATAAATTTCTTCAAGACATTGCAACCGTAGAAAGCCCGTTGCTCAATCAACCTGACCGAAGAAGGAATGATGATTTCTTTTAATGACTCACAATACATAAAAGCACCCCTTCGAATAGTCACCAATGTATTGGGTAGTTCAACCGTTTCTAATTCCCAACAATTTTGGAAAGCCCCCGGATAAATCTCGACAACCGTATAGACCGTGTCATTGCAGACGACATGCGACGGAAGCACCACGCCGGTAGTGTCTCTGGAAACATAAGTGACACTAACCGTCCTGTCTTCTCTGGAGAAATACCTGTATTCTATACCTTGATATTCAAAGTCAGACCAATTACGCAAACCATAACCATCCAGTAAAAGGGAAGAGAGAAACAAAGCCATTATCCAACGTTTCATATTCATGCTCATTTTAGGGTTCAACATCTATTATAAATGTTTTTCGTTAGTCTTTTTAATTAATAACTATGAATGTCTTTATTTGCTGAAGAATCGGCACAACTCATGCAATTTTATAGATTGCAAAGATAGTAAAACCTATTATAATATCATCAAAGAAACTGTTTTTTTGATGGAGTGGATGTGGAGCAATACCGCATTGACGGTTTTAACACGGAAATGTTAATCCGTTAACATACGGGCGGGAGTTTGGTTTTTTGAAGTGGGACTTCGGGACGCAGAAGCGGCGTTTCGAAAATTTGAAACGCCGCTTCTGATTTCAATGTTCATTTTTAATTTTTCATTGTTCATTTTTCATTGAATCTTTGTACCTTTGCTTCAAATATAAAAAGACTCATCATGATTTTTCGTTTTCGCAGTTTATTATTGTCGGCCTTGGCGTTCGGCCTGGCCGCAGTCAACAGCAGTGCCTCCGGGTTCAGAATAGCCTCCGCCGAGATGAGCGGTCCTACCGCCGTGACGGTGACCTTCGCCGACGGCCAGACGTGCACTGTCGATTTCTACAGCGACCGCATCGTCCGCGTGTTCCTGGATCCGAAGGGCGGTCCCGTGCGCGACCCGCAGGCCAAGCCCGAAGCCAAGATTCTGGTGGACCAGCCGCGCGCGGCGGTGACGGAACTTTCGGTCACGGCCGACGGCATACGCACGGCGTGCATGGAGATTCTCTATAATGAAAACGGCACTTTCAGCGTGCGCGACCGGAAAAGGAACAAGACCGTCCTTACCGGAGTTTTTCCCTTTGAAATCACTGACAAGAACGTGCGCCTGACCCTTAAAGCCACGCCCGACGAATACTTCTACGGCGGCGGCGTGCAGAACGGACGTTTCTCGCACCGCGGACAGAAAATCAGCATTGTCAACCAAAACAGCTGGACGGACGGCGGCGTGTGCTCGCCGGCACCGTTCTACTGGTCGACGGCAGGCTACGGCGTGATGTTCCACACGTTCCGTCCGGGTCACTATGACTTCGGCGCCAAAACGGCAGGCACGGTCACCCTGGAACACGAGACGGACTATCTGGACCTGTTCCTCTGGGTGGCCGACGGACCGGTGGCCCTGCTCAACCAATACTACCAGCTGACGGGCTACCCCGTGCTGCTGCCCAAGTTCGGTTTCTACGAAGGACACCTCAATGCCTACAACCACGACTACTGGAAAGAAAGTGAAAACGGCATCCTCTTCGAGGACGGCAAGAAATATAAGGAAAGCCAACAGGACAACGGCGGCATCCGCGAATCGCTCAACGGCGAACTGCCGGGCAACTACCAGTTCTCAGCCCGCGCCGTCATCGACCGCTACGAGAAACACGACATGCCGCTGGGATGGATTCTTCCCAACGACGGCTACGGCGCCGGCTACGGACAGACGGAAACACTCGACGGCAACATCGAAAACCTGCGGCAGTTCGGCGAATACGCCCGCAAGAAAGGTGTGGAAATCGGCCTGTGGACACAGAGCGACCTGCACCCCGTGGACAGCATCAAGGCACTGCTGCAACGTGACATCGAAAAAGAAATCGGCGTAGCCGGCGTGCGCGTGCTCAAGACCGACGTGGCCTGGGTGGGCGACGGCTACTCCTTCGGCCTGAACGGCATCAGCGAAGTGGCCGGACTCATGCCGAAACTCGGCAACCACGCCCGTCCCTTCATCATCACCCTCGACGGATGGGCCGGCACACAACGCTACGGCGGCGTGTGGACCGGCGACCAGACGGGCGGCAAATGGGAATACATCCGCTTCCACATCCCCACTTACATCGGCGCGGGACTGTCGGGCATGCCTAACATCTCAAGCGATATGGACGGCATCTTCGGCGGCAAAAACATGCCCGTCAATGTGCGTGACTTCCAATGGAAGACGTTCACGCCAATGCAGCTCAATATGGACGGATGGGGCTCCAACGAGAAGTATCCGCACGCCCTGGGCGAGCCGGCCACCAGCATCAACCGCTCGTACCTGAAACTGAAGACCATCATCATGCCCTACATCTACACCATCGCCCACAGCGCCATCAAGGGCAAGCCCATGGTGAGGGCTATGTTCCTCGACTACCCCAACCAATACACGATGGGTAAACAGACGCAGTACCAGTTCATGTTCGGCCCATCCTTCCTCATTGCACCAGTCTACCAAAACACCAGGGCCGACGAGAAGGGCAACGACATCCGCAACGGCATCTATCTGCCCGAAGGCCGCTGGTACGACATGTTCACCGGCAAGACCTACGACGGCGGTTGCATCCTCAACAATTACGACGCGCCCATCTGGAAACTGCCCCTCTTCATCAAGGCCGGTAGCATCTTGCCAGTCACCTACGCCCACAACAATCCCAACCAAATCCGCAAGGGCATACGCTCCTACGAGCTCTTCCCCTACGGCGAGAGCGAGTTCACCGAATACGATGACGACGGCAAGACCGATGCCTATCTGCGCGGCGACAGCGCCACCACATGTATCCGCTCCAGTTTGAAGAAAGACGTCGCCACCGTTATCATCGAACCCACGCAAGGACACTACGAAGGCATGGTGACACAAAAGAGCCTCACGCTGACCTTCAACGTGTCGAAGGAGCCCAAGAGCGTCACGGCACGTGTGAACGGCAAGAAAGTGAAGTTGCAGAAGACCACCAGCATGCAGGAATTCGGCAAACACAAGAATTCCTACTTCTATCTGGCCGAAACCGACCTCAACGGTTACAGCACGCCTGGCAGTCCGGCGTCGAAAGTCAAATTGCCCGCCTGCCCCGTGATGTACGTCCGCATGGAAGCCTGCGACATCACCAAGACGACCATCGAAGTGACCGTCAAGGGCTACGAGTTCAACATTGACAATGGTCTCAAGCAAAAGTCGGGCACTCTCACCGCCCCGCAGAGCGTAACCGTAAGCGATAGCGCCCGCCAGGCCTACAGCCTCACGCCCTCGTGGCAACCGATGTCCAACGCCGACTACTACGAAATCCGTTACGACGGCATGACCTACACGGGCATCCGTGACACGTACCTGAAGTTCGAAGACCTGCAACCCGAAACCGAATACGCTTTCGCCGTACGCGCCGTCAACAAGGATGGCAGCAGCGACTGGACCGACTTCAAGGCCACCACGGCAGCCAACCCGCTCGAGTTTGCCATCCGCGGCATCACGGCCACTTGCACCGCACCGAGCCAGCCGGGCGAAGGTCTGAACAAACTCTTCGATCTTGACGAAAACACCATGTGGCACACCAAGTGGGACACCAAGGCCACGCCGTTCGAACTGGTCTGCGACCTGCACAGCGTCAACACCCTCGACCGCATGGAATACCTGCCGCGCCAAGTGGGCGTGAACGGCATGCTGCTCGTGGGCAAGGTGGCCTACAGCATGGACAAGGCCACATGGGCCGAAGCCGGCAACTTCGCCTGGTCACGCGACATGATGAAGAAGACCTTCTCCTTCAAAGGCCAGCCGCAGGCACGCTACATCCGCCTCACCGTGGAACGCGCTTACGGCGAATACGGGTCGGGGCAGGAACTCTACGTCTTCCGCCAGCCCGGCTCACCCAGTTACATCCCCGGCGACATCAACGCCGACGGACAGATCGACGAGAACGACCTCACGTCGTACCTCAACTACACAGGCCTGCGTCAGGGCGACAAAGACTTTGAAGGCTATGTGAGCAAGGGCGACATCAACGGCAACGGCCTCATCGACGCCTACGACATCTCCAACGCCGCCGTCGAAACAGGCGGCAAAGCCAGAACCAACGACAACGAGCCCGTAGCCGGCAAACTGCTGCTGGTTCCCGACAAGAAGACGTACCGCACCGGCGAGACCGTCACCGTCACCGTACGCGGCTTCGGACTGACCAACGTCAACGCCCTCAGTTTCGCCCTGCCCTACGTCCCCGCCGAATACGAATACCTCGGCATGGACCTCGGCGATGCCGTCAAAGCCATGCGCGATTTCACCAACGACCGGCTCCATTCCAACGGCCAAAAGGCTCTCTACCCCACCCTCGTCAACGTGGGCGACCGGCCCGCACTCAACGGCAGCGCCGACCTCTTCACCCTGCGTTTCCGCGCCGCCAAAGCCGGAGCCTTCACTCTCCAGATGAAAGACGCCCTGCTGGTCGACAAGAACCTCCTTTCCGTCTCCTTCTAGAGTACGGCACACAGTTGCCGTTTTCGCAACGGGAGCGAGCTCCAGCAGACGAGACTTTGACATTTCAGAAATATCTAATAATCATCGCTCCCCAAAAAAACGGAAATAGAAACGGCGTTTCAAAATTTTGAAACGCCGTTTCTGCGCGCCAAGACGCCGCCTCTGCAGCCCAAAGTCTCGCCCCGTTTCCCAAAATGTTAATTCTGATACGCCAACACCGTTAACACTCTTAACAATTAAGACAAAAGCCCCCTCCTGACGGGAGGGTGCTCACTCATTGTTTTCCAACGACGGCAGAACAATGTCGCGCCACTCGCTTTCGAAGTTAGGTGTGAAAATGCCTTTGCCGAGGTTCTCTTCTATCTCCTGGCGCGACCAAAAACGGCCGCCGGCCAATTCAGTAGTGTCGGGGCGGATGGGCCGGTCATAGACGGCCGTGTGGACAAACACCAGTTCGCGCTCGCGCTGCGAGTCATACACATACTGCGCAATGCGCCTGGGTTCGTAATCCGTGATACCCAGTTCCTCCCGCACCTCGCGCCGCAGCGCCTGCTCCACGTTCTCGCCCAGGTCCACGTGACCGCCGCAGGCCGTGTCCCACTTGCCCGGCTGGATGTCCTTCCACTCCGGCCGCTTCTGCAAATACACGTCGCCCGCCGTGTTGAACACGTGCAGGTGCACCACCGGATGCAGCAAGCGGCTGCCACCGTGGCACTCGCGCCGCGTGGTCGCCCCTGTCAAATTGCCGTTCTCATCCACCAGCGGGAGCATATCGTCAAGAGAATCTATCATGGAAATTGAGAGTTGAAAAATTACATCACGGCATGAGCAGCGAGCTATCGCCGTAGCTGAGGAAACGGAAATCGTGGCTGAGGGCGTAGTCGTAGGCACGGCGCCAGTCGTCGCCGATGAAGGCGGAGACG
>JAEEGI010009093.1_pt1 | contig 21823 bp, 9 predicted proteins | sample 8958751 | NCBI WGS metagenome assembly JAEEGI01 (sample SAMN16246545, study PRJNA631951) | gut metagenome | biome: gut microbiome; feature: rumen; material: KS-attached | host: Bos | place: Iran: Karaj | collected 2018-10 | reverse complement strand
CGGAGACCAACTTTTCGCCTTCGACGACGAAGAGGCCGGTCTCGTCCCGGAACTTCTTCTGCGACAGGGCGCGCACCTGCCGGAGTTCATTCTTGGAAATGCTCATACCTTGCAAAGTTATATATTATTCTTGTCGATTAATAGCGGAAAAGTGTTAATTTTGTAGGAATGAACTGCAAAAACCTCATACTCGCCGCCCTGGCCGCCATCCTGGCCGCCGCCTGCAGCACGACGCGCGTACTCCCGGAGGGTTCGTACCGGCTGACGGGCAACAAAATCAAGGTCGAGGGGCATCAGGTCCGCAGTTCGGAACTCTCCTCCTACCTGACGCAGAAACCCAACACCTCCCTTTTCGGCTACAGTCCCGCCGTCGCCATCTACAACTGGGCCGACACGTCCGACACCTGGTGGAACAACATCATCCGCTCCCTGGGCGCCCCGCCCGTCATCTACAGCGAGCGGGAGGTGAACGCCAGCATCGACAACATGGAGAACCACCTCGAATACATCGGCTATTACGGCTCCAAGGTCACCTACGAGGTGGAATATAAAAAGAAACGGGCCTACGTGACCTATTTTGTCCATCCCGGAAAACAGTATACGATCCGGTCCATCGAATATGAGCTCCCGCAAGACTATGAGTTCCGCAAGGAATTCAATATCGACCAGCAGCGCACCACCGTCAAGGAAGGCCAGTTCCTGTCCGAGGCTTCCCTCGAGGCCGAGACCGTCCGCTCCTCCGAGTTCTTCCGCAACCGCGGCTATTTCGGCTTCGACAAGAGCTTCTTCTTCTGCGAGGCCGACACCCTCTCGCACGATGGTACGGCTGCCCTGAAGATGGCCATCCGGGAATACCCCCGAAACGGCTCCCCGGAAGAAGCGCGGCCGCACCGGAAGTTCACCATCGGCGACGTGACCATCTCCTATCCCACGGAGATCCCCATCCGCACCGCTGTCCTCGAAGAGCTGAACGTCCTGCGCCCGGGCCGGCGATACAGTGAGCGCGCCGTGAACACCACGTACACGCGCCTGTCGAACCTGAGCGTCTTCAATAGCGTGAACGTCACCATGAACCCGGTCTCGGACAACGTCGTGGACTGTGACATCAACCTCCTGAACGGCAGCGTCCAGGGATTCAAGGCGAACCTGGAAGCCTCCGTGAACTCCACGGGGCTATTCGGCATCTCCCCGCAGCTCAACTACTTCCACAAGAACGTCTTCCACGGCGGCGAACTCCTCAACCTGGGTCTGAAGGGCAACTTCCAGTTCAAGCCCAAGGAGAACGTCCGGTCCACGGAATTCAGCATTTCCAGCACCCTCCGCATCCCGAAGCTCATCGGCCTGCCGAACTCCCTTTTCCGCGGACCCAACCTGCCCCACACGGACCTCACCCTCGGCTTCAGCTATCAGGACCGTCCCGAATACAAGCGCACGATGATCAACACGAGCTTCGGCTACACGGGCAACCTGGGCCGGAACTTCTACTACCAGTTCTACCCCTTCCAGGCCAACATCGTTCGCCTGTTCAACGTTTCGGAGAGCTTCGCGGAGCGGCTGGTGGAGGACATGTTCCTGTGGAACGCCTATTCAGACCACTTTGACGTGGGTGTGGGCGGCATGCTGTACTACACGACGGACGCCTCCGCCATCCCCAAGCGCACCTACCACTACGGCCGCCTGAATTTCGACCTGTCCGGAAATGTCCTCAGCCTCTTCAACTCCGCCATGCCTACGGACGATCTGGGCAAGCATACCATCTGGCAAGTTCCGTACGCCCAGTATGTGCGCGGTGAGCTGCAGCTCGGGCAGACTTTCCGCTTCGGGGACAATGACGCCCAGGCGGTGGCCTTGCGCTTCCTGGTGGGCGCCGGCTACGCCTACGGCAACTCCAACACGGTTCCGTTCGAAAAGCAGTTCTATGCCGGCGGCGCGAACAGCATGCGCGGCTGGCAGGCCCGTGCCCTGGGTCCGGGCGGCGTGGAGCCCTGGTCCGAATACTTCCTGATCCCCAGCCAGACCGGTGAATTCAAACTGGAAGCCAATGTCGAATACCGGTTCCCGATCGTGTGGAAACTGGAAGGGGCGCTGTTCTGGGACATGGGCAATGTCTGGAACCTGAAAGGCATCGACTGGTTTGAAAGGAGCGGCTTCTCCTTCGACACCATCGCGGCCGACTGGGGCATGGGCATCCGCGTGAACCTGGACTTCATCCTCGTGCGCATCGACCTGGGCACAAAGGTATATGAGCCCTGCCGGCCCGCGGACGAACGCCTGATCGGCCCGGCCGAATGGCTGAAACGCAACAACTTCGCCCTGCACTTCGGCGTGGGATATCCTTTCTGATTCTTCGAAACGAATCAGCGACCATACTTGAATAATTAACTGATAACCCTGACATATTTCACATGCCTGTATCCAGAAAAAGGGCGGGTCTGATGACATTCATGATGTCCATGATCCTACCCGGATGCGTCGTTGTCAATCCAATGGATGATGACGCAGATGCTTATCTCCGTTTCCCTTCGGGACAGCCGACCAGCTATTCTGTCGCATCAGACGGCGATGTGCTGCGTCTGAAGTTTACAGCCATGACGGAATGGAAAGTCTCCGCCGCGTCACCCTGGTTGGTCGTCGACCCCGCGGAAGGCATGACGGGAGACTTCACCATGAATGTCGGCATAGAAAAAAACGTGAGTGAAGCAGACAGGGACGGGACGCTAACCATCGTCGCCGACCGTTTTTCCCAGGTGTTCGACATTCATCAGGAAGGGTTCGTCTATTCGCTGGACCTTTCTCCCTCAACCCTGTCCTTCTCGGAGAAAGAGGAGGAAGGAGTGCTCCGACTGAAGGCGCATGGAATGTGGTCCGTCACATCAACAGGCGCATGGTGTACAGCGACGCCCGATTCCGGAGACAGCGCTGAACAGGACGTTGTCATCCGCACCACCCGGAACATGGAGGATAAAAGACGGACCTGCGAACTGGTGTTCAAGGTCGGAGGGGTCACAAAAAGCGTCTCCGTCACGCAGGATCCCGCGGGAACCATCCTCGATGTTTCCTCGGAAACACTTGACTTTCCGTGTGAGACGGGATCAAGCTCTGTCCGTGTGTCATCCACTTCCGGTTGGACGGCTCAAAGCGATGCGGAGTGGTGTTCTGTAAATCCGGCATCCGGTTCCGGTAACCAGGAGGCTCTGACGGTGTTCGTCCAGGCAAACGACGATATTCAAGCACGAACCTGCCACATCCGGGTGGACAACGGACTGAACAGTCGGACCATCACAGTCTCCCAAGCGCCTCCGGTTATCCAAATGGAATTCTCACCGTCCACCCTTTCCTTCTCCTGCAATGACGCATCGGACATCTCCAAGTTGTCTTCCTCCGTCCGGTGGACGGCGCAAAGCGACGCGGATTGGTGTACCGTGATTCCGGCATCCGGAGGCAGTGGAACCCACAACCTGTTCATCAGTGTGAAGCGGAATGAAGCCCACAGCTCCCGTTCCTGCCACGTCACCGTTATCGCGGGGGACAAGAAAAGCACACTGACGGTTTCGCAGGAAGCAGGCGCGGAAACCCTTCGTGTTGAAAGCGGCTCGCTGGAATTCGGACATGAAAGCGAGTCCGTGTCCATCGGTGTTTATTCCAACACGGACTGGACGGTTTCCAGCAGCGAATCCTGGTGCAAGGTGTCACCTACGTCCGGCGACGGAGACAAGGAAATCACCGTTTCTGTCAGCAAGAATGCCGGTCTTTCCGCACGGTCCGCCGAAATCATGGTCCGGACGGGAGATGCGGCAAAGATGATTCCCATCACCGTCTCTCAAAAGGGAGCCCCCGAGGAGATATCGCTATCGGTGTCGACTGTAAATGCTCCGAAAGCCGGATCGGTCTGTCAGCTGACGGTCCATTCCAACGCGGAGTGGGAAGTGATGGGCGGGGAGGAATGGGTGGACCTTTCGGAAACAACCGGAAACGGAAACCGGAACATCACCCTGACCATCCATGAAAATGAATGGACGAACACGCGATCGATGGATCTGGTATTCGTCACGGAGGACCGCAACGGAATGGCCGTTCTCTCAATCAGTCAGGAGGCCGCCCTTCCATTCCTGGAGGCCGGCGGCCCGGAAGTGGCGGTCTCATGGGAAGGCGAAGCTCACACAATTCCGGTCCGCGCCAATGTGCATTGGACGGCCGGAAGTTCCGAATCCTGGTGCATCATTTCCCCGTCCGAGGGTTTCGGCGGCGGGGATTTGGAGATTGACTGTCTGGAGAACGAGGACATTTACCGGAGAGAGGCCTATGTCACACTCCGCTCCACAGATCCGGTCATGGAAGTCTCTGTCAAGGTCGTCCAGTCTCCTACGCCTGTTTATATCTCGGCATCGGATGAGAGTCCGGAATTCGACAGTACGGAATCGTCGGTACGTCTCGAAGTGTTCTCCAATTCCACATGGCAGCTGGAAGAGGGGAGCGCTTCCTGGATCAAGGTCGGCAAGACGAAAGACGGAAAAGGTGTCGACATCCATGTGGACAAGAATCCCGCGAATACAGTCCGGACCGGTTCCGTCAGGCTCAAAACCGATGTAGGGGAGGTCACCTGTGAAATCCGGGTCACCCAGAAGGGACTGTCCGGAAACGAGGGATTCGATTCCGGAGAAGAGATTAATTGGTAATGGATCAAGGGGATGATTATGAAAAGGATATTTCAATTCTTCACGGCATTGGCGGTCACTCTCGCGGGATGTGTCAGCTGCAACCCCGATGAATCGTATGAGATCGAAAACGCCCTTCCCAAGTTTTTCCGCGGGTCGACGGAGACTGGCGATACCAGGACGGAGATGGGCGACGACCTGAAGGTGTACTGGCAGGAAGACGACAGCATCTCGGTCTTCGCGGGCAGCACCACCAACTTGTGCTACGTCGTGACCGAAGGCGCCGGGGCGACGGATGCGACCTTTGTTCGGAAAGGAGCGCCTGCGGATCATTCGTCAGCGCTTACCGGACGGTATGCATTCTATCCGTACCGGGAAGAGACGACAATCAGTCCGGAAGGAATGATTTATTCCATGATTCCGGGAATCCAGGCTTTTCAGCAGGGAAGTTTCGCAAGAGGTGTCAACCCCATGATGGCTTACTCTCCCGACGCTGAAACCGACACCTTTCTCTTCTGGAATGTCTGCGGCATCCTGAAGTTCACCCTTACGGGGATGTCCGCCATCACGTCCGTATCTCTCCGTGGAAACAATGGCGAACCGCTTTCCGGCGGCTGCACCATTTCCATGGATTCCGGGAAAGCCCCCGTCATCCGGATGCTGCCGGAGGCGTCTCCGACGGTCACCATGAATTGCGGCGACGGTGTTCACCTGTCAGACGAAGCGCCCGCATCTTTTCTGTTCGTGATTCCCCCGACCGCTTTCAGCAAAGGATTGACCGTCACAGTCAAAGGCAGGGACGGCGGCGTCATGGAATGTATCCTGGACAAGCCGGTCACGGTTGAACGGAATGTGGTCGTTCCGCTTGCTCCCATCCGGTTCAAGCCAGAATACAACGACGGCTACGTTCATTTCGAGGACAAACTGTTCGAGCAGTATTGTCTCGACCGATATGACCAGAACCAGGACGGAATGATTTCCACGAGTGAGGTGGAGCATGTGACTTATTTCAGCGTGCCGGACATGATGGAGGTGACCTCTCTGACCGGGCTTGAGCATTTCGTCTCGCTTGAGTCCCTTTACTGCAGTTCATCCCAACTGCATCATCTTGACTTGCATGAGAACACTTCCATACGGACTCTGTGGCTTTCAGCGCCCTCCCTTTCATCACTCATTCTCCCCGATTCCGCTCCGCTTACGGATCTCACTCTTTACAGTGTCCAGATCGGGAGACTCGATCTGTCCCGATATCCGTCCCTGCAAAGCGTCCGTATCGATTCTTCCACGCTGGTGGAACTGACCCTGGCGGAGCATCCGTCTCTTGAGTATCTGCAATTATTTGGTTCATCGCTGACCTCCCTGGACATTTCAGGAATGCCCAAGCTGGAGCGCCTTTACAGTGATCATCCCTTGCGAGAATTCATGACATCCGAGCATCCCGTCTTGAATACGCTTAGCTTGGGGAGTTGTGAATTGGAGTCATTGGACCTGTCAGGCATGCCCGCACTGGAGAATCTGTCTTATTCCTGGGGGACCATCCGCTGCCTGGACCTGTCTAAAAATCCGAGATTAAGTTCCGTCCATTATTATGGATACAGCCTGAAAATCGTCCTGATGACCGAGAACCAGACTATTCCGGATCTATTTTTGGGATACGACGAGGTCCGGGTCATCCGGGGAAAGGTTCTTGAATCCAGTTGCGAAACACTCGAAGCGGAGAGTTGCGGTGTCGCCATGAGATTCTCCGTCATTTCCTCATCCGATTACGAGATTCTCTCCGTCCCGGACTGGGTCACGCTGGCTCCCTTCTCGAAAGATCTGCTGTCCGACGTCTATTGCGAAGTCACAGAAAACAGCAGTGAAGCCCCACGGGAGGCAGAAATCCTGTTCAGGAACGAAGATGGATGCACGTTCACTTTCAAGATTCACCAGAATGGTTCCCTCAAGGCGGACGACTGGGTTCACCGGGAATTCTACCATCGCTCCCTGATCATCTGCCACACGATGCAGGGTTGCGGTTATTCCGACAATCTGCACCCGTTGCTGTACAGTTTCATTGACGATCCGTCAGACAAAGAAAGCATCCTGATGATATATTATCCGGGCGGTTCCGAAAGAAGCATGTGCTTCAACGGAGTGGAGAAAATGATTGATATGTACCAGTTTTCATCCACGCCATCGGGCATTCTGGACGGCAGGGAGTACATCGGCCTCTTTGTCATAGACCGGGACGACATTGTCCGGATGGTGGCGGAGACCGAGAGAGACCATGCGGTCCGGACCGGTATCGAGCTTACCTCCACCGCCACGACTGACGGACTTCTCAATGTCGATGCAACGGTTTACTGCAAGAAAGAAGGCGCATACAGGCTCTGCGTATTCCTTGTGGAAGACAACATCGTCGCCTGGCAGAATGGGAAAGGCAACGATTATCTGCATCGGAACGTTGCCAAACTGGCTGTCACCGACCCCTGCGGCGACAGCTTTACGGTATCTGAAGCCAATTCGGTCCAGAAATTCTCTTTCCATGCGGCCATTCCCGCATCCTGCCGTCGTGAGAATCTCAAGATTATCGCATATACCTTGTATGAATATGGACCGCCCGCCTTCATTCACTACCCGGAGGAATCCGGTCTGGAGTATTATACCTGGAAATACGAAGGAAGCATCGTGGACAACAGCGTCACCGTGAATGTCGGCACTTATAATCCCCTGAGACTGGAGGATAAGAAGAGCGGAGGAAACGAAGACATCCATACCGGGGACAGTATCACCTTTAATTGAGCGATATCCTATGAATATACGTTATTCCATCACCCTGACCATTCTGACATCGCTGGTCGCTCTAGGCTGTCAGCGACTTCCCGAGGAAGGATTGCAGATGTCCGATTCCGGGGACTTTCATCTTCTGGAGGCGTTTCTGGAAAACGGCGCACATTCGCGAACATCCCTGGGGCAGACTCCGGACGGGTCCTACAAGGCTTTTTGGAGCGAAGATGATGACCTGGGAGTCGTCGTGGACGGAAACGGCATCGTAATCCGTTATACCCTGGAAGAGGGGGCCAACACATCCAGGGCGGTATTCAAGGGGCCCGGAAGGGGAACAACCTATGAAGCCGTCTATCCTTCCGGAATCGTCCAGTCTTATTCGAAGGGAGCCTATCATGTCGAACTCCCGCAGGTACAGCTGTATACGGAAGAATCGTTTGCGGAGAAAGCCTTTCCCATGTATGCAAAAACCACGAACGGTTCCCTTCAGTTCAAGAATCTGTGCTCTGTCCTGAAGATTACGCTCAAGGGGAAGCTCCTCGTAAACTCCGTAAAGGTTTCCTCCATGGACGAAGAGACGCCCCTGAGCGGTCCCGCCACCATCGAAAATGGAGAACTCCGTTTCACGGAAGGAGCCGAAACATCCGTCAGGCTGAACAAGATCGGAGCCCGTCTTTCCGAAACGAGAGGTTCGGATCTCTATATTGTTGTCCCGGCCCAGCGGTACCCGAAAGGGCTTGCCGTCACCATCTATACGGACTGCGGCTATGTGACGATGCGTTCCGACAGTGACTTGGTATTCGGACGATCGGAGTTGCGGGGAACGGAAATCACCGTCAACAGGCTGGACGTCGGAACCTTTCCCAGTGAAAGGCTTGTCGGCAATGGAACGGAGGAAAGTCCGTTTCTCATCAACAATCTGGCTGACTTCCTCTGCTTCAGGGACATGACACATTTCGTCCATACCTCCGAAGGGCTGTCACCCCTGTACTTCAGGATGACATCCGACATTTCACTGAACAGTGTCTGCGGTCCGGAAATCGGAAGCTGGAATCCCGTCCCGGCATTCCAGGGATTCCTGGAGGGGGACGGACATACCGTCTCAGACCTGTATATCGATACGGATGAAAGCTATTCCGCCCTGTTTTATCAAGTGGGGGCGGATCTCTACTACGAAGCTTCCGAAGAAGTCGGAACCATCAGGAATCTGACCGTAGAAGGTATTGTCAGAAACAGCAATGCCAACTATGTAAACGCTGCGATCATCGCCGCCAGATCCAGCCGCGGCATCTTCATTCGCTGTGTCTCCAAAGGAGAAGTCCAGACTACGGGATACTCTTATGCGGGAGGTATTGTCGGCTATGCCAATCATTCTTATTCCTATAACGACCAGAGCCTGACATCCCTGATGGACGGATGCCGGAATGAAGCGGATATCATTTCCGGCTTTTCCGCCGGAGGCATCATCGGGTACATATACTCCGGTTCGGGCAGCAAGGATTCCGTCATCATCCGCAACTGCGAAAACTGGGGGGACATCTCCCTGGTAGAAGATGAATACCGCTATGCCGGAGGAATCGCCGGTTTTGCCACAAATGAGGGGTCGAATGAACTTCGGATCTACAATTGCTTCAATGCCGGAACCGTTTCAGCGAATTACGGAAGAGGGGTTCCCGCCGGAATCGTTTCCTCTTTCCCCCCGAACGGTATTCTGGTCAACTGCTACAATTTTGGTGAAATCGTCTCCACCGGTGTGCTTGCCGGAATTGCCGGTGTAAATGAAGGTGTCGTCCAGAATTGCTACAACGCGGGTCTCCTCGGAACCGGCTCACCGGATGATTATGACCTCGCTTCGATTGCTTACCGGAACCGCAATGTAACAGAGCATTGCTACTGGTTATATGATGAAGCGGCCGGTCTGGGGACAGAACCGGGCGTCGTCTATCCGGATTCTCCCGTCACCGGTCTGCAATCCATGACGAAGGCGAGGATGCAGGGGGACGACCTGCCGGACATGCTCAATGGATGGGTGGACGCATACTCCGGTCCGATTCCGGACCTGTGCCATTGGATCAGGCTCGAAGGGGCGCCTTTCCCGCTGCTTGCTTTTGAAAAGGAAGCCCATTCTCCGGACTGGGACGATGAAGATGTTTTCCATTTGGACAAAAACGAGTTCCTGGTCGATGCGGACGGCGGAACCGTAAAAATGACCGTCGCCTCCGGTTCAGAATACTCTTTGGTGTCCATCCCAGAATGGGTCACCATTCTGGAGACAAGGAGCGTTCTCCATTATGACCACGAGTTCTATGTGCTGCCCAATCCGGATACGGTGGAAAGGGAGGGGAGCATCGTGTTCAAAAACGCCTCCGGAATGGAAATCACCGCCCATGTCCGGCAGAAAGCGGCTGGCGTTTATTATTCGGAAGACTTCAGCCGGGACGGACACGTAACCGTCCTTCAGGACGCTGTCATAGGGGCGGGCGTCGACCTCGTGCTGATGGGTGACGGATTCTCGGACCGGCTTGTCCGGGACGGAAGCTATGGGTATCATGCCCGCCTGGCCATGGAGAGTTTCTTCGAAGAAGAGCCCTTCAAGTCCTATCGTCATCTCTTCAACGTCTACCAGGTGGATGTCATCTCCGAAAACGAGGGATATGAACCCGGTGGTCATACCGCCTTGGAAGGGACCTTCGGAGAAGGAACAAAGGTGGGCGGCAACATCAACACGGTCGAATCCTATGTCCGGAAAGCCATTCCTGCGGAGAGGATGGATGACGTGGTGGTGGTAGTGTTCATGAATTCACACCGATATGCCGGAACCTGCTACTTCTTCAGTCCGTCCGACGACTGCGATTATGGCGGAGGGACGGGAATCGCTTTCTGTCCCATAGGTCCGGACGAAACGACCTTCGGGGAGGTCGTCCGCCATGAAGCGGGCGGTCACGGCTTCGGGAAACTGGGAGATGAGTATGGAGGGAACGGCCCCATCCCTGAGTCGGAAGCGCTGCGGGCCGACAACCTCTTCGGCCGCTATGGCTGGTACGGCAACGTGGACTTCATCCGGGATCCGGCTTTCGTCCGCTGGGCGGACTTCATCTACGACACACGCTACTCGGAAGAGAAAATCGGGATCTACGAGGGAGGATTCACTTTTGACCAGGGCGTTTTCCGGCCTTCGGAGAACAGCATCATGCGGTATAACACGGGTGGATTCAACGCTCCTTCCAGAAAAGCCATCTGGTACAAGATACACCGGCTGGCCTACGGTGCGGAGTGGATCTATGATTTCGAAAACTTCGTACGTTACGATACGGGTGTTTCTGCGGCCCGTTCTTCCGCAAGACGGAAAGCGGCGGGCCGGACGGCAGATCGTCCATTTGTCCCTCTTGGCGAGCCCGTCATCATTGATAAGCCTTTTTCATCCATCAAGTAACATTGCAGAATAGAATCATTGTCATGAAACATACGCATACACTTTCCCCATCTTTTCTCAGAGTCATCGCCCGGGGTATCGTTTCACTGTCAGTCATCTGCTCTTTTACGTCCTGTGACAAGAAAAAGGATGATCCTGCCGGCGGAACCGAAGAAAACAAAGGTGTGACCTCCTCCGAAGCGCTCAAGATGTATCAGGACGCGTCCGACCTGTTCAGGGGAGAAGAGAAACAGGACCTTGAAAAAGCGTTCAAACTGTTCGAAGAAGCGGCCAAGGCCGGTTGCGACAGCGCCCAGACGGGGCTGGCCGTATGTTATGAATATGGCATCGGAACCAGCCAGAACATGCAGAAGGCGAAGGAGTGGTATAAGAAATCCGCCATGCGGGGCAACAAGGAGTCAGAACGAAAACTGGTAGTTCTGGAGAAATCCCAGTCAAGAATCCTGCTGCCGAAAGGGTATTCCACTCCTCTGTACAAACTGTACATCGTAGGCGGAGACAACACCCTCAGGCTTGTCAACGGCGACGGATCGTTCTACAGTGACCAAAGCCTGGTCTTAGTTTACAACAAGGAGAAGAACCCCGTTTTCTTCAGCTTCAGGAGCATGCAGGCGGAACAGATGTCGGACCCTTTGGAACTGAGTGCCAAAGAAACCGCAGAATCGATCCTCCTTCTGACCATTCCTTATGCCACGCAAATGGAGAAGTCCGCCTATGTGGGTTATCTGAAACAAATCGCGGCCTCACTTCCGGAAACGGATGCGCTCGCCAGTGCAATTGATGCGTCTGTCCTCAAGAATGGCGCCTTGGTGTTTGAGGACATCCGGCCGGCCGTCGCCAAAGCGTCCCGGAGAATTGCGGAAATACTGGGCTATGCCGAAATGCCGGACCTTCTCCAAGCAGCCGGACAAGCCGCTCACTCCGCCAGAAAACCGGTTGCGGCCGCCGCAAGCAACGTTCAAACCCAGGATTACGGCGGCATTCCCGTCTTCCGCAGTGCGGGCGAATCGGACGAATCTCTGTTCAAACCGGAAGTCGCCTGGAATCAATACTTCGACGGAGGCAACGTGAAAACCCTTGTCAATGATTATTATTCTTATTACGATAAGAAGTGGACGGTGACAGTTCTGAACAAACTGCCTTTGTACTTTGCCCTGAAAAGAGGGCGGATCACCGAGAAAGGAGAAGAAATCGACGATCCCGGCATCATTGATTTCGACTGCATCGTTCCTCCCTTGAACTCCTCCCATTATTTCGATCTCCTCGGAGTGAACGGAATGAATGAGGCGATTGAGACTTATAAGGATTTTTTCAACGATCTCACAGTGCGATGGAAAGGAGAAGACAAGGACAATCTAAGATTCGGTTACGAAGAAGGGACCATCCAAATGCCCCTGAACAGCGATTCGGAGATTCTCTGGGTCTGTTCGTCGGACATGCTGCCGAATCTGGAATACTACTCGTTGTATCAGCTTATTGTCAAACCGGTTCTCAAGATCGCCCTGGGAAATATAGGCGTATCGGTTCTGGAGGCGATGTTCCCCATTTTTCTGGACAACATCGACGAAATAGAATACAGGGACGCGATCCGGAAAATCAAGAATGAAGGGATGACGGCACTGCCGGGTTTGCTGAATGTCCTTCTGAACACCGTGCGTGGTATGTTTTACGATATCACAACTCCGGGGCCCGCCATGGCGGAAATGGTGGAAGAAATCGTTAAACTCTTTCCCGGGGGGGTGGCTGACTCGACATTTGATGCCGCTTTGCATTTGATTACAACCATGTTCGCCTGTTTCGAGGGCGCCGAAATTGCGGCAAACTTTACCTTATGGATTATTGACGAGGACTATTATAACTCTTACAATGTGGGTTTCATCACACACCCGCATGGTCTTCCTTCCGATTTGAATGCGGTGGACATGGGCCTTCCCGTAAAATGGGCGAACATGAATCTCGGGGCCGGCAGCATCCAGGGATCCGGTTTGAAGTATGCCTGGGGGCACCGTTACCCGGATGCGGCTTTCTCCTGGTCCAACTATCAATTCGGCGACAGCCCTTCCTCCATCTTCCGCTATAATGAAGATGACCAAAGGACTGTCCTCGACAAGGATCATGATGCGGCCACCGCACTTTGGGGTGACAAATGGAGAATGCCCACCCGGGAAGACTACGAGGAGCTGCTGGAAAACAGTACGCTCTCCCATACGACATACAAAGGCGTCAAAGTCCTCGCCATCACGTCCAGGATAACCCGCAATACCATCTATCTCCCCGCTGCAGGATCATCGTTGAACCCCGGTGACCGTATGGGGAGTTACTGGACTTCCACCCGGAATGAACCGGACTGTGCCACCGCTTACGCCCTCTCTTTTGACGAATCATCCGGTCATCGTTTGTCCGCCGACGACAATTTGAGGTTTCTGGGCTACAGCATCCGTCCCGTCAGGGAGCCCGACATGCCGTTCATGGTCATGTTTTCTGACATCATTGATTTTTATAATGTCAGGGTCGGAGATACTTACTCCAGTGATGTCACCATTTGTAACGAAGGTGACGGCGATCTGGAAATCACATTCATCAAAAAAACCAACAGCAATCGCTTTACGATCAACCGGGAGTTCAACAAGAAGTACATTGTTTCCCCCTCGGGTCGTTTTCCCGTAACATTCACGTACCAGGCTCCTCCCCGCATTGCGAATATGATCCTTGAGGGCATGCATGTCTCTCTGAAGACGAACTGCAAGGGAAAGGAGGACCAGACCATTTCCATTTATGCGCATTTTTCCAATTCGGAACCGACGGATCCTTCGGAGGCGGTTGACCTGAATCTTTCCGTGAAGTGGGCACCATGCAATGTCGGCGCCCTGGTTCCCGAAGCGGTCGGGAGCTACATCGCATGGGGGGAATGCGAACCGAAGGGCCAGTATGTCTGGAACACTTACAAGTATTGCTCCGGTTCCCAGACAAACATCAACAAGTATTACCCCCGTGATGGTCTTGTCTCCCTGGAGCTTACGGATGATCCTGCCAGAAGTGCCATGAAGGGCGGCTGGAGAATGCCAACCAGGGCGGAATTCGAGGAACTTCTTTACGGGTGTGACTGGTCAGAGATCACCGCCTATAACGGAGCCAGAGGTCGTTTTGCCTATAACAGGAAAGATCATTCCAAATTCATTTTCCTCCCCTATGCCGGACAGATGTTCAATCAGACTTCGGAGATGTTTGATGAAAAAGCACGCTATTGGACATCCGATCTTTTCTCCGAGTACAAGAACGCGTATGCTTTCTCCGTGGGAGAGACCGGTGATGTCGCCTTTGTCGGTGCTCCGAGAGCCTATGGACTTCCCGTGCGAGGCGTTCTCCCTACGGACAACATCCTTGTGACCGGCATCAGGCTGGACAAGACCAATGCCAGTGTTCCGGTAGGGGAGACCCTGTCCCTGACCGCGACGGTTCTTCCCGTCGAGGCCGCCAACCGGGAAGTCACCTGGTCTTCATCTGACATCTCCGTCGCGACGGTGAACAGGAACGGAACTGTCAGAGGTGTCAAGGAAGGGAAAGCCATCATTACGGCAACCACCGCGGAAGGCGGGTTCAAGGCGTCCTGCGTCATGACAGTCGTTCCTTTTGAATCGGATTTCACCGCCGTCGACATGGGCTTCCCCAGCGGAATCAGATGGGCCAACTGCAATCTGGGCGCTGCAAGCAAGGAAAGAATCGGCGGCCACTATGCCTGGGGCGATATTTCCGCCGACAAGGGCGGTTACTCCTGGAGCAACTATCGGTTCGGCACCAGTTCGGCACTCACGAAATACTGCTGCAATTCCGAGCTGGGAAAGAACGGCTTCACGGACAACAAGTACATCCTGGAATCCGGAGATGATGCGGCAACGGTGGAACTCAAAGGAAACTGGCGGATGCCTTCCCTTGAAGACGTCCGGGAACTGATTGACAACAGCATCGTTGAACAAAAGACGGAGAAGGGTGTCCAAGGACTCCAGTTCACCAGCAAGTACAACGGGAAAGTCCTGTTCCTGCCTTTCGGGGGAGAAGCCTCCGCGAGCAGTTCGTCCATCGGTTATTACTGGACGGCCGACCTGGCCGCTTCGTATTCCTATGCCAGCATGTCCAACCGGGCGGGCAGCCTGATATTGTCATCCTCCGGTGCGAGAACGGGATCGCTGGACCGTTACAGAGGGTTCCTGGTCAGACCGGTTCTGGGGGCTCGGGACGCGTCGCCGTATCCGGTGATCAATGCCTCGTCCCTTGTCAAATTTGAAACGCCGACGGTGGTCAACGAGACGTCGGCCAAAGCTTACCTGATCAAGAATTCCGGCAGCCAGCCGCTTGTGATATCCAATATCAAATGTCCGGCCAACTTCAAGGTCAGCAAGTCTGCCCGGACTATTCCCGCCTGGGGCAGCAGCTCCATCGACGTGTATTTCACGCCTACGATGTCCGCGACTTACACCCAGGAAATGGAAATCATATCGAACGCGCTCGGCGGAAACTTTGTCGTCACCTTGACCGGCACGGGGCAGAAGGCCAACCCTCCTCTCATTCTGGTCAGCCCGACCACCCTGGACTTCGGAACGGTCCGGTTCGGAGACAGCACGACACTCCCGCTGATCATCTCCAACAAAGGCGGAAGCGACTTGACGGTCATCGTCAACAACTTGCCCGGGGATTTCAAGACTGACTGGGAAATGAAGACCATCGCACCCAACAAGCATGAAATCCTTAATGTCACCTTCAATCCGTCCCTGGTGAAAACCTATGACGCAGTGTTCAAGCTGATCTCCGATGCCGCCAATACTCCCAGTACGACAATTTCCCTGAAAGGCAGCGTCTCCGCCCAGAGTGAGACGGTTTCCCTGACGGTCACACCCGCCCGGATCGATTTCCCCAACCTGTATCCGGGTCAGTCTGTCGAGAAACTCGTCACCGTCACCAATACCGGAAATGCGGACCTCCGGATAACGGACGTCAGTATATCCGGCGCAGGCGTCTTCAGAGCCGATGTCAAGACAGCCGTCCTGAAACCGGGATACAGCAAAACCGTATGTGTCACTTTCGCTCCGACGGATGTAGGTTCGTACTCCGAGAGCCTGTGCGTCCGGTCAAACGCCAGCCTCAGCCAGGATCAGAAGAAATACGTCGTTCTGAGCGGAGTGTGTGTATCATCTCCCATGAGCGATGCTGAGACCATCGCCTATCGGGAGTATTCCGGCAATGTCTATTGGATCAAGCGGCTCGTGGACAAGAACTACTTCCGGATCAACGCCGACGGCGATACTTTTTACAAGACGCAATACAGCGTCCAGTTCAATGGAAATGAATCTTCGCTTCCCAACAGTTTCTTCGCCAAAGGAACGTATGACAAGGATGCCGTCGGACCTTGCATGGCCATAGACAGAAGTGAAAACGTCGCTTATGTCTTTGTGCTTGAAAAGAGCGGCGGAAACGACGACAACGGAATGAGCGGATACATCTATACGATCCGGAACGGCTCGATCATGAAGAGCACCCTGTTCACCAGCCGAAACTTCGGATGGTATCCCTATTTCAGCTGGTCTGACAACCGACTGACCTTGAACTCGTATGCCCCGGATTCGGGAATCGTCATCAAGGCGGCCTATGATCCGACCTGCAGCGACTGGGTTTTATCCTCGGGAGGCAGCATCTCAAAAAGCACGGCGCAATCGCGGAAGGCTTCCAGCCAGATTATTTACATTTATTGAAAATAACGGATGCTGACACGACTTACTTTTTACCATAATACTTCGGCCAGCAGGCCTCCAGATAGGCGCGGAGAACGTTCTCGTGCCGGTTGTCCTGCGGTTCATAGAAAACGGTCCCCTTGATCTCCTCGGGAAGGAACTCCATGTCGGCGAAGTGCCCGGGGAAATCGTGGGCGTACTTGTAGCCGTCACTGTAATTGAGGTCCTTCATCAGTTGCGTAGGCGCGTTGCGGATGGGGAGGGGCACCGGCAGATTACCGGTTTCCCGGACGAAAGCCAGAGCTTTCTCGATCGCCATGTAAGAACCGTTGCTCTTTGGGGAGGAGGCCAGATAGACCGTCGTCTCAGCCAGAGGGATCCGTCCCTCGGGCATGCCGATTTTGGAGACCACCTCAAAGCAGGCGTTTGCCAACAGGAGGGCGTTCGGATTCGCGAGCCCCACATCCTCGGAGGCGGACAGGCACAGCCGGCGGGCGATGAAGAGCGGATCCTCTCCGCCGTCGATCATGCGTGCCAGATAATAGACGGCGGCGTTCGGATCGGAGCCCCGGATGCTCTTGATGAAGGCGGAGATGATGTCGTAATGCATCTCCCCGTCCTTGTCATACATCGCCATGTTCTCCTGGATGCTCTCAGTGACCGTCTTGTTGTCGATGACGATGGGGGAGCGGCCAGCAAAAGCGTCGACCACGATCTCCAGTACATTCAGCAGCTTGCGGGCGTCACCGCCGCTGTAGCGCATCAAAGCCTCGGTTTCCTCCACCCGGATGTCCTGGTCCTTCAGGAGGACATCCTCTTTCAGAGCCCGGTCCAGAAGCACCTTCAAATCATCCCGTTCCAAGGATTTCAGGACAAAAACCTGACAACGGGACAGCAAGGGGGTGATGACCTCGAAGGAGGGATTCTCGGTGGTGGCGCCGATCAGGACGATAGTCCCCGTTTCCACGGCCCCGAGCAGCGCGTCCTGCTGGGCCTTGTTGAAACGGTGAATTTCATCGATGAAGAGCACGGGAGCGCCGCGCTGGTTGAAAAGGCCGGTCGAACGCGCCTTGTCGAAGACCTCCCGGACATCCTTGACGCCGGAAGTGACGGCGGACAGGGTATAGAACTCCCGGTCCATCGTCTCGGCGATGATATGGGCCAATGTCGTCTTGCCCACGCCCGGAGGCCCCCAGAGGATGAACGACGAGAGGTTGCCGCTCTCGATCATCTTCCGCAGGACACAGCCTTCGCCCACCAGATGCCGCTGGCCCACGTACTGGTCCAGCGATTTCGGACGCATCCGTTCCGGAAGGGGAGGGAGCATGGAACTTGACGCGGACATCGGCTATATCTCCTTGCTGAAGACGCGCCGGCGGCGCTTGAATTCCTTCCTGTACTGGTTCCAGAGGTTCTGGACGCTGGTGTTGCTCTCCATCTCGGCGTTGGATTCCCCATACTTGAAGCCGTTCTTGATGAGCTGCGGGATGAGTTCGTTGAACAGCATCACATGGACCCCCTTGTTGCGGTATTCAGGGTCCACCGCGATCAGCAGCAGTTCCAGGGCATCCTCATACTTCCAGTACATGGAGCGCAGGAGACGATACCAGCCCGTCGGGAACAGATATCCCTTGCTCTTTTGAACGGCGTTGGCGATGGACGGCATGGACACGCTGAAAGCCACCAGTTTGCCGGCGGCGTCTTCCACGACCGTGAGGAAATTGAGATCCAGCAGGCCCAGATAGGTCTTGACATAGGACTGCATCACGTCTTCGGGCATGACCGTGAAGTCATACAGGTCACAGTAGGTGCGGTTCACCAGTTCAAAGACCTTGGTCCCGTAGTCTTCCTCCCGGACGATCTTCCGGGTGATTTTCCGGATATGCAGGCCGTAACGTTCGGAGACGATGGCTGCCATGCGGGTCACCTTTTCAGGCACCTCTTCGGGAACGAAGATCCGGTACTCCAGCCAGTCATTGGCCTTGCCGAAGCCCAGCGCTTCGAAATGCTCCGCGTAATAGGGATAATTGTACCGGAGGGCAAAGGAGCTGACATCGTCGAACCCCTCCACGACGCAGCCCTCGCTGTCGAAGTCCGTGAATCCGAGCGGACCGGAGATCTGCGTCATTCCGTGCTTCTTTCCGAAAGCGATGACCGCTTCAATCAGGGCGCGGGAGACTTCCTTGTCATCAATGAAATCCATCCAGCCGAAACGGACTTCGGCATGCTTCCAGTCGCGGTTCGCAATCTCGTTGATGATGGCGATCACGCGGCCCACGATTTCCCCCTTCTCGTTGTAAGCCAAGTACTTCTCCGACTTGGAATACTTGCCCATGGGGTTTTTGGACACGTCCAGCGTGGACATTTCGTCCATGTAGATGCCCGGAACGTAATAGGGGCAGTCCTTATACAGCTTCAGCGGGAACTTCACGAACGCGCGCAAATCCCTGCGGCTTTCAACGGTCTTGATGGTTATAGGCATAAGTCAAAGGTCACGTAAAACGTTGCAAAGGTAGTCAAATAATCCGTTATCTGTACCAGTAACGCCGCGCATAGTCCGTGCGCGACTTTCCGAACGCCAGATTAAGACCGATATAGAGGTTGAATTTCATCTGGTCGCGGGGGAGTATCGCGTTCTTCCGGATGAAAGAAGGGATGTCCTCATCCTTCAGCAGGGGAGAAAGGCTCACGCTGTGGATGGGAACGTAGTCACAGCCGATCACCAGGTTCAGGGCGGCCGGATGCAGATTGAAGGCGAAGCCGAAACTCTCTCCGAGGCGGCTGAGCGAGGTGCCGGCGGACATGCTCAGGAAGTCCAGGGGATTCCAGTTGAGGGAGACCCGGCCCGTCTGACGCCCGTACCCGGAGCCCATCCGGCCCGAATAAAGTGCACCCAGGCTCAGGCGGTCATAGAACGGCATTCTGAACTCAGCACCCAGATAAAACTGAATCGGAAGCATCTCGAAGGCGGCGCCCGCCTGGGAGGCGTCCTTGAAACGGAATACGCCCGCAAGTTCATTCAAGGCATCGTCCAGCTCCTGGTTCCAGTTTTCAGCGTCGGTCCCGTCGTTCTCGGAAGGAGCCCAGACATAGGAAGACTCCGGAGAGACGAACTGAACCTCCCGGTTCCAGCGGATCGCGCCGAGATCCAGTGCGGACGCGGAAAGGGTCAGGTACGGCAGGACATTCCAGCTGAAGCCCAGGTCAAGCGCTCCGCCGAAACCGGCCGGCCCCCAGGAACCGCCGTTCAATTTGACGGATGCCGGATCCGGATTCCCGTTTTCGTCCAGCGAATAGGTGAGGGATGGGGAGGATGCATAAAGGAAACTTTGGGACTCGACCTCCCAGCGCTCGTCGGACATCGCGAGTTTCATGTTCTTTGTCAGGGTGTTCAGTTCCAGTCCGCCCACAAGCGCCTTGACGCGGAATCCGACGTTGAACACGTCATCATAGTTCCTGGACCATCCGAAGGCGGCTTCCGCAAAAGTCTGGGAGCGAAGCCCCAGCCGGGAAAAATCGAACTGGCTCCGGTTTTCCGCCCCTTCCTTCCAGAAGCAGAACAGGTCGTAAGGGACGGCCAGGGCGTTCAGGGAACGCACATTGAAGTCCAGCGTGAAGAACTGCTCCCGGGACCAGAAACCTAGCGTAAGCAGATTCACGCGGGCATCCGCGTCGAGCCGGTTGTTCTTCCGGATCTTCTGCAGGAATTCCCCCGTGCTGACCCGGTCATTCAGGAAGGTGTAGAGACGGCCGTCGGAGGCGTCCGGATAGAACAAAGTGCTGAATCCCAGATTGCTCCAAGTCCCAAGGCCTGTCTGGCCCAAAGCGAGGGAGAAGATGTTCCGTTCACTCTGGAACGCGGGGTTCAGACGGAAGGCGTAGGGATTGCCCCCCAGGAAATACCCGGTTTCCAGGTCCTGGGCGGAGACTCCGGACTGGAGACAGAGCAGCAGGACGGTGACAAGGACAGATAGTTTTTTCATGGTCAGGATGGTTTATTTTTCCGAATCTTCCAGCTTGACCTGGATGCCGTCCGGAAGTTCAAGATAGAGGTTGCTGAACCGGATGACCTGGGAGCGGTTGAAATGGACGCCCGCCAGCGCCGGTTTAGAAGAAGCGGCCAAAGTGAGAACAAGGCTCTTGAAACGAAGGTCGCCGGAGGTTGTCAGATTCAGGCAGAGTGGAGTGCTGGAGCCTCCCGGAACGGACACGGTGCCGGAATCAAAGAACTGGATGGAGTCGATGCGGTTTCCATCACCGTCCAGGGGATACAGGTCGACCGTGAAGTCCAGCGGGATCGTATTTTCGACATCGAGATGGAGTGCCGCCTTCTTCAGGCCTACCTGATCGAGGTTCAGTTCGGCCTCGAGCGGGGCGGACACTTTGAAATGCGAGTTTTCGGAGAAGGAAATCGGCGACCGGACGGATGCCTGGCAAGTGAGATCGTAGACAACACCGGCTTTCACCAAAGCCAGCTGGTCATCCGTGGCATATACATCCAACGCACTGATTCTGAATTCATCCGGAACGGGAGAAAGCAGATTTCCCAATTCCGGAACCCAGATGGAGCCCGGGGTCCCGTCGGGATGCTCACTCAGGACATAATCGGTATTCCCATACGGAACTAACAGATTTTCAACAAGATAACTCCGTTGAAGAGACCCGTTTCGGAACGTTTCCAATCGGCTGGATACCGTAAAATCAGCCGGAATGCCGCTGTCGATGGACAGTCCGAGCTTCATTTCGGACAAGTCCGGCTCGACATGCTGTCCGTCCGACGAAAGGAAATCCGGGACGCCGCCGAAGGAATAAGTCTCCGGCTCATAACCGGTGGGAATCTGACCGCCGGTAACTTCCGGGGGAATCATGACACTCATTTCGACCGGATCCAGATCGAAAGAGATGAGATAATCACCGTTCTCATCGACGACGATGTACGGAAAGCCATCCAAGTCGAGAATGTCCGCCAATGAAATCGGCGGCGGACTGGGAACGGGAAAAGTGGCGCCCTTGAGAAGCGTGATTTCCGTGTCGAGGTTTGAAAGATCGTAAAGCGGATCGACTTTGCAGCCCGTAGCAGCGCAACAAAAGACGAGCAAAGTTCCGGTCAGAATCAAATTCCGTTTTTTCATGGATAATACATTTCCAATACATGCAAATGTACTAATTTTTCTTCGAAATCGTATGAAGGCAGCTCCCCCGACTGTTTCGCTCATTTTGTTACACAATTTATATTATGTTAA
>JAEEGI010009091.1_pt1 | contig 21825 bp, 19 predicted proteins | sample 8958751 | NCBI WGS metagenome assembly JAEEGI01 (sample SAMN16246545, study PRJNA631951) | gut metagenome | biome: gut microbiome; feature: rumen; material: KS-attached | host: Bos | place: Iran: Karaj | collected 2018-10 | reverse complement strand
CCACAAAGAAAGTGCGCAACGCACGCCGAGTGTTGTACAATGGTTCCATGCTTGCAACCGCAGATTAGAACCTGCTGGTGTTTGATGATTATGAATAAACGCAATTGCTTAAGGGCCATCACATTGATTGTGGTGTTAGCCATCGGTGCCGCATGTTACATCATCTGGAAGATGCAAAGGATGGGTGAGGCGACAAGCCCTGATAGCTGGGGTAAAAAGGTGTGTGTCACCTCCGGAGTCGGCATACGTTCCGTTTGCGAACCGGGCATGCGGATTTCGACAATCTTAAGGCGAATTGGCAGATATGTGAAGTATCATGATTCAGGAGATTGCTATGCCAAGTACGAATGGGGACTGGATATTCCCGTTGAAAAGGGAGGAGGTGGGGCTCGGGTTGACACCATGGTGTTCCGGGTTCGCCCAGTTGAATATGGCGTGTTCCAACCTTCCGATCTTTGTTATCGGCCAGATTTTTCAAATGAGTTTTCCTTGTTTCGCGGAAAACTGGATGAGACAGTGGATTTTTCGAATGGGGAAGTGTCTGTTGAAGAGATTATCCGTAAGTATGGTGATTGTCAGGTAACTTTTCGGCAGGGGGAGTATTGGAGTAGTCTTGAAGGGGTGGACTCGTTCAAAGTAGAGGGGGTGAATGGAGAAGTCATGTGCCTGAATAACAAGGCTCGTGGAGTGTCATTTACCTTTAAAGGCGCGTTGGTTGAAGCCATAGTGATATTCAGGCCATGGTAGGTAGTTTGTTTCATCATGCATGGAACTGCGGCGGAGCGTTAGCGTAGCCTGACACCAATCGGAGTTTTCTTGCCCCCAACCCCATCGCCCTTTTTGTGGTATTATTGTCAAGAGGTTTAAAGATACCATGAGAATCAAGATTTTCTCCAAATCCAACGACCTTCTGGCAGAAGGTGTACTGGACAAATCTTTCATCATAGACCCTTCCGTGCTTCGCCGCGCGGGCGGGAAGTTCACGGCCAGATTCTCCGTCCCCATCCGCGACATCGCCGGCTATTTCCATCCGGCTTCAACGAACGGGCCGGTCACCAAACTGGAGTGGACAGTATGGTTCGACGGCCATTCCAGCCGCAACTTCCCCGCACTATGCTTCTACAGCCAGTCGGGCGAAAACCGCTTCACGATCTTCTTCGACGACCTCGTCGACGACTTCACATGCAGCGCCAGGATGAACCAGGCGGCAGCCTCGTATGACATCGAATGGACTTTCGCGGTTCGGACGGTTCGTGGAAACGTCCCCACTCCGGTGACCGTGCACCTCGACACGCGCGGCGGACACTGGACCCGCGCCTTCGCGCGCGTCTTTCGCGCCTTGCGGCCGCAAGGTCTTCCCGCATTCCCGAAGGACGCATTCAGGCCCGTCTACTGCACTTGGTACGCGGCCCACGCGTGGCTGACAAACGAATTCCTCGACGAAAACGCCCGCCTCGCCGCCGAACTCGGCTGTGGCACGTTCATCGTGGACGACGGCTGGTGCTACGATGAACTGAAGCGCGTCACCCCGCAGACAATTGGCCCGTGGTATGACGACATCGGCGACTGGGAGCTTTCCGAGAAGAAACTGCCGGACTTCCGCTCGCACGTCCGCAAGGCGCAGGCGCTCGGGCTCCGCTACCTGCTCTGGGTGGCGCCGTACTTCTGCTTCAAGAACAGCCGCTTCTACAAGTCGCTCCCGCCCGAAAAGCGCGACATCCCCTGCTCGTACGGCACCTTCGTCTACGACGTCACGGACAAACGCCTGAACCTCTCGGTTCTCGGGCGCATGCGCCGCATTGTCCGTGACCTCGGGCTCGACGGCCTCAAGGTCGACTTCCTCGACATCATCCAAGGCAATCCCGACAAGCCAATCGGCCGCCACTCGGCGGAATTCATACGCCAACTTGCGAAGGCCATCCGCGAAGAGGCCGGCCCCGACGCACTCATCGAGTTCCGGCAGCGCTACGCGACGCCGCAGATGCTCGACTACGCCACGCAGTTCCGCGCGGGGGACGCTCCATTCGACTACCTCGTCAACCTCTCGCGGCTTGCCGCGATAAGGGTCCTGCTCGGCGACGGCGTGCCAATCCACGCCGATCCTCTCTACTGGGCAAAGGACGAGGGGGACGTCACCGTGGCGCGACACATGATCGCCTCCCTCTCGGCGGTGCCGATGCTCTCAATGGACCTGCGCGAACTCTCAGACGCGCACCGCCGGGTCATCTCTCACTACCTGGGCTTCTACCGCGAGAATCTGGACATCTTTTCAAAGGGGCGCTGGGATATGCGCTTCACAGGTTCAATGCCGTCATGGTTGTCCGTCACCCGCGGAAAGACGCGCATCGTCATCGTCGTCGACGCCTTCCACCTCGACGAGGCCATCGACGGCTTTGGCGGCGTCTGCCACGTGCTCAACCTCTCGGATCGCCCAATCAAGTGCCGCGAGGCGTACAACCAGCGCGGCGAAGCCGTTACGGGTGGTCTCGTCCCATGTGGCGGACGCGGAATCGTCGGTTGATCCCTATCTGTCTGGGAAGACCGGGAAGAGCAGTTTGCGAGTGTCGTCGTCTACCAGCGAGAAGCGGTTGCCGTCGTTGGGGGTGGAGAGATAGTTCCAGACGCAGTACGGGATGCCCCACTCGCGGCAGATGGAAATCACGTCGCGCATGTAGGCCACGCGGCATGCCGGGTCGGCGTGGCGTATGGTTCCGAACTCGCCGTTCCAGAGGATTTTGTCCGGGTGGGCAAGTACGAAGTCATGGGCGCCCTTGAGGCATGACTTGAGAAAGTCCTTGTCGATGGCCGTGACGCCTTCGTAGGCATTCGGGTTGCCGTGGAAGCGGTGGTAGTCGCGGTAGCGCTCCACGTCGGTTGTCGGATAGGACATCGCGCGGTTGTAGGCGAGCGTGGCGGCCATGAGGACGCCGCGCTGGTGCGTGAACTCGAACGGCGCGTACATGTGGAACGTGTAGACGACGCACGGGTCGTCCCAGATCTTGAGGTCCTTCAGCGTCGCGGCGGAGTTCCAGCATGTCGAGCCGACGACAATCCAGCGATCCTTGTTCCGTGCGCGAAGGGCGCGGATGGCGCGGTCGGCAAGCGAGTTCCACTTCGCGGGGTCGACATTCCGCACTTCGTTGAGGAGTTCGAAGGCGATGGCGGGGCGATCGTGGTAGCGGCGTTCGATTTCAAGCCAGAGGTCGAGGAAGCGCCGCTGGAGCGACTCGTCGTCGAGGAGTTGCACCTTCTCCTCGATGTCGCAGTAGTTCCCCACGGCCTTGTGAAGGTTGAGCACCAAGTTTATACCGTACTTGGCGCACCAGCCCGCGAATTCGTCGATTTTGCGGAACGTGCGCTCGCGGTAGCGGCCAGGCGCCTCCTCGAGAACGATCTGGTCGAAGCCGAGTCGGATGTGGTCTGCGCCCATCGAGGCGATGTTGGCGACATCCGCCTCGGTGATGTACGTGTCAAAATGCTCGAGGTCGCCCACCGTGATCAGGAGGCGCTTGTCATCGGGCAGCACGTTGAAGCGCTTGTAGTTGGTGAGCCAGCCGCCGATGCCCATGCCGTGCGAAAAGCCAGGCCAGTCCGCGCCGCGCGGTTTTAGGCAGGCATTCGAGGGTTGAAAACACTGGTTTTTGGGCTGAAAAGGGTGGGAAATGGTTGCATTCATGTAAAAAACGTTTTCCAAAATGGCGTCGCATACACTCTATCACAGTTGGCGGCGGGAGACAAGCAAAATGCCTGAAAAAGATAATCTGACTCGACAAGTCATGCAATATGCGGTATCATTATATTGTAATGCGTTTTTTCCGTCTAATCGCCCTTGCGGTGACGACATGTGCGCTGATTGCGTTGTGCGCCCATGAACCGACCGCCCCCATAGAAGACCTCGCCTCCTTGGCGAGCGCCGGCGCCAAATCGCATGCATCGACCAACGTCGTACAGGGTGTTGTCTCCCCTAACGGCACTACGAACACCTCCCCGCATCAGGCGCTGATTGATGCGTGGAAAGACGTTGAGAGCGCGGGCGACGCCACCCCGCTGCAAAATGTCTCGCTGCCCGTCGCCCACTACCCGGAAGGCAATGTGCGAGTTCAGTTTCAAGCGGAACAGGCCTTGCTGCCAAAGGACGAAAAGGCCTACTTGCGCGCGAAGAAAATATACATGGAGATGTATGCCCCGCCGGCGGAAGGCGGTATAGTCGAGGGAATCCTGCTTGCCGACAACTGCATCTACGACAGAGTTTTGCGCGATGGTTATTGCGAGGGCTGGGTCCGGCTCCAGTACCGGAATGTCAAAATCGTGGGAACGAACATGACATGGAATCTCGATACGCGCAAGGTCAAGATAACCGGTGGCGGGCTCGTCACCATTGAAAACGGACTTATGAGAGGAATGGGGGGGATTTTCCAGAAATGAAGACCAGATTTTCCTATTTGGGCACACTTGCGGTTTTTACGCTTGTCTTCGGCTTTGCCGCCTTTGTTGTGGCCGACGAGACAGCCAAATCAGTCAACGAGCCCGCAAAACAAGCCTCACAGACTAAAAAGCCTTTCAAGAGGAAAAAGTCCCAGAAGACCGACATCACATCGAGTCGCATGGAGTACGACTATGTGGAAAGCACGATTGTCTTCGAGGAAAATGTCAAGGTCGTCGACGAGGAGTACACCCTCACCGCCGACCGCATCATCGTCTTCCTTGAAGGGACAAACGAGGTGCGCCAGATTCGCGCCATTGGGCATGTGTATATTGTTTCCGGCGATAGGACTGGCCGCTGTCCGGAGGCGGTCTACACCAAGAAAACCGGCGAGATTGTCATGTCCGGTCCCAATGACACCGCTGTCCAGCTGACGAACAAAGAGGACAAAATCTGGGGCAGGAAAATAACAATCTGGCTCGATGACCAGCGCATGGTGTGCGTCCCCGCCCGCCTTACGCTAATCGACTCCAACCCCGCCAAAGCAACTGGCACCGATGAGAACGGGGATGAAAAGCGGGTACTCCCGTAGGTGGGCGCCATGGCCGAGGAACCACAGGGCATTCAACTGGAGAAAACCGCGCCGGCGTCAGGCGTCCCCGACCTCGAAGCCGTGGGACTCGTCAAGCGCTATCGCGGCCGCACCGTCGTCAACAATGTCTCCATCCAGGCCCGCTGCGGCGAAATTGTCGGCATACTCGGCCCGAACGGGGCTGGCAAGACGACTTCCTTTTACATGATAGTTGGCCTGGTACGCCCAAACGCCGGCAAGGTGCTGTTCCGCGGCGAGGACATCACCAAGCTGCCCGTGTACATTCGGGCTAGGCGCGGCCTCGGCTATCTTGCCCAGGAGGCCTCCGTTTTTAGAAAGCTAAGCGTCAAAGACAACCTTCTCGCGATTCTGGAGTCGATGCATCTCGGCAGGTCGGAGCGCCGTTCGCGTTGCGAGGAGCTTCTTGAAAGCCTGCGCCTCACCCACGTGGCCAAGCAAAAGGCCTACACCCTCAGCGGCGGCGAGCGCCGCAAGCTTGAAATCGCCCGCGCCCTTGTGCGTCGCCCGGCGATCCTCATGCTGGACGAGCCGTTCAGCGGCGTCGACCCCCTCGCGGTGCATGACATCCAGCAGATTGTCATAGGGCTCAGCTCGCAGGGACTCGGCATAATTATCACCGACCACAACGTCCGCGAGACGCTCGCGGTCGTCAACCGCGCCTATCTCATCTACGAGGGATCGGTGCTCCGCGAGGGCAGCAGCGACTTCCTCGTGAACGATCCGGAGGCGCGAAAACTTTATCTTGGCGACGGTTTCAGGATGTAGTCCGCGTCGGACTCCGTCCCTGCCGTCATGGCTCAAAAAGAAAGGAAGAAAACCATGAGCATTGAAGTCACCGCAAGGCACAAGGACATTTCAACAAGGCTACAGGACTACGCGCGCGGCAAGGCCGCGGCTATCGAGGCAGAGTATCCAAAAACGACGTCAGTCAAGGTCGTCCTCGATTTCGACCGCCACATCTACCGCACCCACGTCACGGCCACCGTCAACGGGTTCCAGTTCGACGGCGAGGCGGACGACACCGACAACATCGTCAAGACAATTGACGAGGCATCGGACAAAGTCGACCGCCAGATCCGCAAGCAACTCGACAAGATCGGCGACAACCGCAAGTAGACGACTGTGCCGCGCCGGCAAACTGGCGCGGCGCAGAGTTACCCCATGCCGGGCAAATTCCCAGAGGCCGCGACTACGGTCCGCAAGTTCTTCGAAGGGGGCGCAAAACGCCTCCTTCTACAGCTAGTGGCGGGCGAGAACGGCTTGGATCGCCCAATCCGCGAGCCGGCGATCAACCGCCCCGGACTAGGCCTCGCCGGCTTCTTCAAGTATTTCCCTGACAAACGGATACAGCTTATCGGCTACGCCGAGTACTCCTATCTGCAGACCCTGTCGGAGGATGAGCGCGGTGCGCGGATGGAGGGGATTTTCGCCCGCCACGTGCCATGCGTTGTCTATGCCCGCAACCGCCATCCAAGCGACAAGGTCCAGGAACTTGCCGAGAAGTATTCGATTCCGCTCCTCCGCACCCAGATGATCACCGGCCTCTTCACAAACGCCGCGACCATCCTGATGGAGGACCTCTGCTCGCCGCGCATCAAGGTCCACGGCACTATGCTCGAGGTCGCCGGGATGGGCGTCCTCATAGAGGGGCCGCCCGGAATCGGCAAGAGCGAGACGGCTCTCGGGCTCATCAAGCACGGCCATGCGCTTGTGGCGGACGACTGCACCCTTCTGGCGCGCGACAGCAGCGGGAACATCATCGGCTCCGCCCTTGACGTCACCAGATACTACATGGAAATCCGCGGCCTCGGCATCATATACGTCCCGTCAATCTTCGGGGTCTCGGCCGTGCGCGGCGCAAAGCAGGTCGACCTGGTGGTGACGCTCATGCCCCAGAATTCGGAAACCGACGGGGCCGACCTCGACCGCACCGGCGCCAACGAGCTCAAGCGCAACATCCTCGGCGTGGACGTCCCGCAGGTCGTACTGCCCGTGGCGCCGGGCCGCGACCTCGTCAACGTGGTCGAAACGGTGGCGCAGGAATACAAGCTGCGCCTCGCCGGACAGTTCGCGTACCGCAACCTCGACGCGCAAATAAAGCGGCTCAACGGCAGCGCAACGTAATTTCAGGAGAAAAAAGTGGCAAACACGGAAACAAAAACACGCAACATGGTGCTTCTAAACCGCTACGGCATGCACGTGCGGCCGGCGGGGCTCTTCGCAAAGGTCGCCTCGCGATTCAAGGCCGACGTCAAGGTCGAGAAGGACGGAGACGGCAACGTGGTCTCCGGCAAGAGCATCATGGCCCTCATGACTTTGGAGGCCGTCTGCGGCTCGACGCTGACAGTCACGGCCACAGGCCCGGAAGCGGACAACGTACTCGACGAACTTGAAGCGCTGGTGAAGCGCAAGTTCGACATCCCAGATGAACAATAGGCCCCAGCAAGCCCCGGCATCCTACCTCCGCGGAATCGGCGTCTCTCCCGGAATCGCGGTGGCAACCGCCGTGCTATACCGTTCGCGGATAATGAATCCGCCGACGGTCACGATCGGCGCCAACGAAGCCACGGCCGAATGGGAGCGCCTTGAGGCCGCGAAGGCGGCCGCGCGCAAGCAGCTCGCGGAACTGCGCGAGCGCCTCGGGGCCTACTCGCAGGCCGGCGAAGCCGGAATCATCGACGGCCATCTCATGGTGGTGGACGACGAAATCCTCGTCGAGGAGTGCCGGAAGGAGATCTTCGAACTCCACCACAATGCCGAGTGGGCCACGCGCAACGTGGCCAACAAGTACATCGCCCAGTTTACGGAGGCGGACGACGCGCTTTTCCGCGAACGGGCCGACGACATTGCCGATGTCTCCCGGCGCATCCTCCGCAACCTCATGGGCATCAAGGACGAGCTTCCCGGGCAGTGGGACCGTCCCTGCATCGTCGTGGCCGAAAATCTGACGCCTTCAGAAACCCTGGCCCTGCCACGCGATGTCGTGAAGGCCGTGGTTCTCGACAAAGGCAGCCTCACTTCGCATGCCGCGCTCGTCGTGCGCGCAATCGGCATACCCGCCGTCTTTGGACTCGGCGACGTGTCGCGCTACGCCGTCTCGGGCCAGCAAGTCGCGGTCGACGGCGGCAAGGGGCTTGTCCTTCTCAACCCGGGCGAGGCCGACCTGGCCCGACTCCTCGGTCTCGCCGAGCGCCGCCGCGAAATCCTCGCCTCTCTCAAACCCCTGCGCAACGCGCCAGCCATCACTCCGGACGACTTCCGCGTCCGCCTTCTCGCCAACATCGAGAACGCCGACGACCTCGCCCCGCTCGACGAAAACGGCGCCGAGGGCATCGGCCTCTTCCGAACCGAGTACCTCTGGCTCGCCTCGGGCCGCCCAGTCAGCGAGGAAGAGCAGATCGCGGCATACCGCACCGTCATCGACGCCATGGGAAGCCGCCCCGTTGTAATCCGCGCGTATGACCTCGGGGGTGACAAATTCATGGGCGGCATTGGCCTCGGCAGCGGCGAGAAGAACTCCTTCCTTGGACTGCGTTCCCTTCGCTACCTTCTCAAGAACGAGGATGTCCTGAAGATGCAGTTCCGCGCCATCCTCCGCGCCTCCGCCGGCAGCGCCGACATCCTGCTTCCGATGGTGACGGAACTGACCGAGATGAAGCGGACGCGCCGCATCCTCGAGGACTGCGTCCGCGACCTTTTGGCATCCGGCGCCCAGTGCCGCATGCCAAGGCTCGGCATCATGATCGAAGTGCCGTCGGCCGCGCTCATCGCGCCCTTCATGATGAAGCACGCCGACTTCGTCTCCATAGGCTCAAACGACCTCACGCAGTACACGATGGCGGCAGACCGCACCAACCCGCTCGTGAGCCACCTCTACCAGCCGGCCCATCCCGCCGTTCTGCGCCTCATCAAGATGAGCGCAGACGCCGCCCACGCCGCTTCAGTCCCGCTCTGCCTCTGCGGCGAGATGGCCGCGAACCCCGTCCTCGCCGTCCTCCTGCTTGGAATGCGCTTCGACTCGCTGAGCATGGCGGCGTCCGCCATTCCCGTCATAAAGGCGCTTGTGCGCGGCGTCCCCGTCGCGGACGCCGAAAAGCTTACCCAGGCCGCCCTTGCGGCCGGCAGTGCAAGCACCGTCATCGAACTTGCGCGCGGATTCCTCGCGCGCTACGTTCCGGACCTCCTGACCGTCTAGTGACAAGGTGCCGGAAACATGTCCGATTCAATCACATTTTCGGTCTTCGCCGATCTCCACTGGCGCGAAGGTGACTGGTCCTGGTGCGAGCAGCGGCTCGACGACATCTTCGCGCGCGCCGTCCGTGAGCGGGCCGAGTTCGTCATCCACTGCGGCGACTTCTGCCACGATGTCGTCGCCGCGCGCGCCATGATCGCAAAGTACGCCGCCGCCCCGCTGCCCGCCTACCACGTGATGGGCAACCACGAGTTCGAGTGCTCGGACTCGCTCGACGAGGTCCTGCGCGCCTTTTCGATGCCGCGCAACTACTACTCCTTCGACGTGCGCGGATTCCGCTTCGTCGCCGTCGACAACAACTACCACCACGGCCCCGACGGGAACCTCAAGCACTACGCCGACGAGTCCGTCTGGTCGAAGTGCCACCAGGACGAAGTCGTCCTGCCGTCCGACCAGGTCGCGTTCCTCCAGGAGGCCATTGCCACGGCCCCCGGCCCCGTCTGCGTCTTCTCCCACGCCAGCTTCCTTCTGCCACCCGACCGTGGTGGCGTCGTCAACGGGCGCGAGGTCGTGCGCATGGCCGAGGAGGCCCGCAAGGGCCGTCCAGTGATGTTCTTCAACGGACACTACCACCGCAACGAACTCATCGTCCGTGACGGCATGGCCTTCTTCGATGTGAACACGACCACATCCACATGGTCAGACAAGGAGCACCACGCCTATCCTCCTGAACTGATGGCCAAATGCCCGACCGCATGCCACTCTATTCTAAATGCAGTCCCCGTCCACGCCATCGTGCACCTAGACGCCGAAGGCAATGTCGAAATCGAAGGCATGAAGGGGGCGTTCTACCTTGGCATCTCCCCTGAAAGCCTCGGTATTGACAGCGCCGACAAAGCCGGCCGCAAGTTCACGGTAAACGTCCTGTCGGCAAGATTCTCGCTGACCGCGTCATGAGATGTTTTCCGCGCGGCGGATGTAGGCGTCCTGCTCGGCGCGGGAAAGGTCGTTCCAGCGGACGTTCCAACCGCAGACGCGCACTTGCAGGTTCTCGTATTTCTCTGGATGCGCCTGCGCGTCGCGCAGTTCCTCGGCGCTGAAGACCGTGAACTGAATCACGCTGCCGCCGTTCTTGTGGAAGAGGCGGACAAGCGTCTTCATGACCTGCAGGCCGTCGTCGCCGGCGCAGACGGAAGGGTGGAGCATCATGTCGAGCGGGTAGTCGCCGGGGAGGTGCACGACGTCCGACGATGCAAGCGTCAGAACGAGCGCCGTTGCGCCTTCGGTGTCCGCACCCATCGTGGGCGAGAGGTTCTTCGACATCTCGTCGCCTGCCTTGCGGCCGTCCGGCGTCGCCCCGGTCTTTTCGCCGAGGTGGATGAACTGACGCGCGCAGTGGCCGCTGGCGAGGAAGATGCCGCCGCGCGAATTGGGCTTGCCGTTGATCTGTGCCGAGAAGCAATCGATGAGTTCCGCGCCGAGCGCGTTGGCCTCCTGGTCGTTGTTGCCCCACTTGCGCTTCGAGCGAAGCATGCGGAGGCGCAGTTCCTCGTGGCCTTCCCAGTTCGCGGCCATGATGGCGTCAAGTTCGGCAAGGGTGAATTCCTTCTTCTCGTAGACGAGTTCTTTCACCGCGAGAAGCGCGTCGACCGCCGTACCGAGGCCGACGGAGAGGATTGCCGTGTTGTTGCCTCGCGGACAGCCGTTCGCGAAGCCATCGCGGCGGGTCTTGAGCGCGTGCTCGGTCGCCAGCGTCATCAGATTGGCCGGATTCACTTCGGGCAGCACTTTCTCGAACTCGAATGCAATCTTGCGGCACCTCTCGGTCGTCTCCGCGAGACGCCGCAGGTACTCTGCCTTGAAGGAGTCGAAATCGGGCAAGCTCGATTTCGACTCCTTCAGCATCTTTTCCACGATCTTCAGGAAGTTGACGTGTCCGACGCCGGTGCCGTTGCAACCGTCGCGAAGGGAGAACTCGTAGCAGCCCTTGACGACCATTTCGCGGCAGTCCTGGTCGGACGCGCCGGTCCACTTCTTGAGAGCACGTGCCGTCGGCTCCTCGCCGATGAAGGCGATGGAGCGGTGGCGTCGCGCCATGTCGAGCATTTTGTCCCAAGCCCAGTCCGGCGTGTTGTCCGCGACCTTCACGAGGAACTTGGGCGTGGTCAGCGCGCATTCGTCCATGACGTCGAGGATTATTTTCGAGACATGGTTGAATTCGCTCGAGCCATCGGCCTTCGTGCCGCCGAGGCCGATGGGCTGGTTCCAGTAGTTGGAGATTGAGCCCCACTGCCAGAGGAAGTGCTTCAGCTGCTCACGGAACTCCGCCTCCGTCGTGCGGCCGGCGGCGATGTCGGCGTCGTAATAGGGCGTGATGAAGACATCGAGTTCGGTGAGCGAACGGCACTGGATGCCGTCGAGGTGTTCGGAGAACATGAAGTAGATCCAGACGAACATCATCATGTCGTAGGCCGTCTGCGGCGCTCCGGAGCGCAAGCGCTCAAGACAGGCGATTTGAGACGCGAGGCGTAGCTCGCGTCTCAAATCGCAGTGACGAGTGACGAGTGACGAGTGACGAGTGGATGCCGACTCTGACAGCCGCTTGCGACCTTGCGCGATGAAGCGGTCGATGCCGAACAGTATCGCGTCCGCCGCGATAAAGCACGACAAGTAGAACGAGTCGCCCCATTGCGCATTGTGCATTGCGCATTGTGCATTCCCCATTCTGCATTCTGCATTCTGCATTCTGCATTGCTCGGCTATCGCAGATAGCCGAGCCTTCATGCCCGGGAATCCAAGCGGGAGGATGACGCGCCAGTCGGGGACGGAGTGGTCGAAGTCCTGCCACATGTTCCACGAGCCGTCGGCGTTTCCGGCGGCCCATTCCCTCTTCACCCACTCCGGGAGTTGCGCGGCATTGACCTCGGCGGCCTTGTCGCGCTTCGCCACTTTCGAGATTGGAAGATTCAGCCTGTCCCAGACGGCGATTGCGGGGAACCAGTCGAGCGGCGAGACATCGATGGACTCCTCGTTCACCTCGGCGGCGAAGCACTTTGCCTTGGTGACGCGCCAGTCCTCGCCTGCCGCCTTGCCTGCGGCGGCGATTTCCACGAGACGCGCATGCAGGGCCTCCTGCGAAAGGCCGGTCGTTCTGTCCGTGACGTCCTGGCGGAACTTACGGCGGAGGTAGGTGTCCTCGTCCGTGATGGACGAGGTCTCCACGTGGGGGTCCCACCACGTCATGTCGAGGTAGTCGCGCTGCCTGCCTTTCATTTCAGGTTTCCTTAAAACAGCACTGTCGCGGACAGTCCCACGACGCGGACCTGATACCAGTCACCCGTTTTCCGCTCAATGTCTCGATACTGCCAATATGCGGCGAGCGAGAGGCAGTCCAGCGGGCGGAGACGTAATCCGACGGTAGTGTGGAACTGGCTGAAGCGGTCGAGTCCGTCGTAGCCCTCGCGTCCCGTGAAGTAGGCTTGCTGCGTGAGATACGGTCGCGATTTCCACGGCGCGTCAGGAATCGCAGGGGCGGTTACGGTAAAGAGGTTGCGATAGACGAGCCAGTCGCGCTCGCCCTTGCGGAAATACGTGTAGACGCGGTTCGAATCGTAGAAGTACCAGTCACCGTACTTTCCGGCCCAGTCTAGCGCAATGTTCTCTGAAGGCCGGTTGGAAAAGTCCCAGTAACGGTGCCCGTCTTCGTTTTTCCGATGGCTCTGGGCGAAGGTGATGCCGGCCCCGACCGACCAGTTAGTCGCAAACGTCCAGCGAATCGACGACGACTCCTCGTTGTAATATGCTCCGTCATGCTGCAGGTAGAGCGTGTTGAAAAACGAGCAGCGGAACGATTCCGTCGCGCGGGCGGATACCCCTTGCGTCAGCCAGATTTTCTCTGCATGGACGGGAAGCGCCGCGAGTAAGGCGCAAAGCCCATAGGCAGGGAGTTTGTTCAAGAATGAAAGAGTTCGAAATTGGTTCATGACTTACCCTTGTTCGGAAAAGAAGCGCGATGCGGGGATGATGAAATCGAAATAGCGGTCTGCCGCGACCGACGGGGAAAGCCTGCCGTCGTAGATCAGCGCTGTGCGCAGCGAGAGGCGGTCTCCAAATTTCAGTTTCTTCACCTTGGCGTCGAACTCGTCGATTATCCCATGGCCGATTTCGCTGCGCCGCTTGATTTCGACCGCCATCAGCATGCGCTGGGTCTGGATCATCAGGTCAATCTGGCAGCCCTCCCGGCCGGAAGCCGCCCGCTGGCAATACGGCGCTGCCGAGAGCACCAGCGAGGCTTCAAGACCAAGCATGGGGAACAGCACCTGGAGATTGTTCAGCACCAGGTTCTCAAATTGAAGCCCGAACATCGATTCCAGCCCTTTGAGCTGTTCAAGCGACGAGAATTCGAAAAGGTCGTCTCGGACCATACGGCGTCTCGGCTCGATGTAGTGGAGGTAGAAGCGGGTGTAGTTGTCTGAAATCCTGAAGCGCTCCTCCCTGAGCGGCTCCCCCGTAAGCGGATTCAGGCCGCCGTCGCCGGCGACATACCCGGCCATGCGCAGGTCTTTCAATGCTCGCGCATAACTTCCGTTTGGAGCCTTCCCGTCAAGCTTTGCCAATTCAGCCGCCGATTTCGGGCCGGACATCAGCATCCTCAGGATACGCCCCCGCACCTTCGCCTTGCGGCCGAAAACCCCGTTGAACGTCTCGTCGAACTCGCGGAAGAGGATTCCCCTCGGCATGAAGCACATGCGTCGGACATTCTCGTCGACGGAGAGTTCCGGCCTTACATCCTCCAGGTACTTGGGGACTCCGCCGGTGACGGACAGCAAATCGATTTTCTCCCTTACGGACATCCGCTCCGCAGCCGGACCGAGCAGTTGCTGGCACCGGAACGGGGGCAGTTCCTTAAGCTCTATGTCAAGCGAATCCCGCCCAACGAAGCCGGTGGAATCAAGGATGTTTTCTGCAATCCATGCCGACACAGACCCGCACAGGACGAAGACCAGGCCGGGGTGTTTCCGGAACTTGCGATCCCACGCCTCCTTCAGGTATCCGGGAAAGTCCGGGTTGTAGCCGCCGAGCCAGGAAATCTCATCGAGGAGTACTACCGTTTTTCTTCCTCCGCCAGAGGCTATCAGTTCGTCCAGCTGCGCGAATGCAAGTGACCAAGTGGTGGCACAGACAGGTTCTTTTCCCGCATATTCGGCAACCTTCTCGCAGAACCAGCGCCGTTGGGCCGCATCGGTCATGCCCTTTCTTGGAGACAGTCCTTCGATGCAGACGAATCTGTCGGCTGTCCTTGCCGCGAACTCCTCGATCAACGTGGATTTGCCTATGCGGCGCCGGCCACGGCACGTTACCAATACGCCGTGGTCACGCCCCCACAGAGCTTCGAGATCCTTCAAGTCGCGTTCTCTGCCAACAAACATGACGCCTCCTTCATTTCGTATGCAATCATTATTCAAAAAACCGAGGGAAAAGTCAATTTAATTTTTCTTCTAATCAAAAGTTTTACGATTAGGAGAAAAATTCAAGACGAAAAATAGCTTCGGTTTTTCTTCTATTTTTGGTTTTATTGATTAGAAGAAAAATCAACAGAGGCACCTTAAGGTGTCCCTTTTCGGTCTCAAAGGGCCTTTGCAAGACCGCCCGTTGCCAGGGCCTTCCGAATCAACGGCACCGTCCCCCAGCGCAGCGCACCATCGGGAGAGGCGAGCATGTGCTGGACGAGCATGAGGGTGAAGCCGTATTCGCGGTCAATGACCGCGAGGGCACCCGCCGCGCCGCCCCAGCCGAAATCGCTGTCGCCGTCGGGAAGGACGGCGGATTTGCAGCGCACCCCGAGTCCGTAGCCGTAGGCCAGGTTCCAGAATGTCTTCCTCGATTCCTCCGTTAGGCGGTCGGTCGTCATGAGGTCGATCGTCTCCTTCTTGAGGATGATGTCGCCAACGCGAAGCGCCTCGAGGAGCTTGATGTAGTCTTCGCAGGTCGAGATGGCCCCCGCCCCGCCGCTCGCGTACTCGGTGCCGAACTTGTATGGCTGTATTGTCGGCCCGCAGAAGACCGGCTTCTTCGTCTCGGCATTGTAGCGGTATTGTGGCGCGATGGTGCCGAGTTCCGAATCGGGCATGAGGAAGGTGGTGTCCGCCATGCCGAGCGGTTCGAAGATGTGGTCGCGCATGTAGTCGGCGAAGAGCTGGCCTGAAAGGACCTCCACGAAGGCGGCGAGCACGTCGTGGCAGAGGCTGTAGTTCCAGAGCGTACCGGGGTCGAAGTGGAGCGGATCGTCCGCGAGGGCGCGGATGAACTCGCGCGTCGGGCAGGCTGGGTTCTCCTTTCGGTAGGCGGCGATTGACGGCGAATTGACGGCGTACGAGAAGCCGGCCGTCATCGTGAAGAGATGCCAGATGCGGATCGGTCCGGCGGCGGGGCGCACCTTGCCGTCCTCGAGCACATTCATGTCCGCGAACTCCGGCATGTAGTCGGCAAGGGCGTCGTCGAGCTTGAAGAGGCCCTTCTCGAAGAGCTGGAGCGCCGCGACGCAGGTCGCGATCTTGGAGCAGGAGTAGAGGTTCACCCGCTCCTTGCCGGTCATCGGCTTCCCCGCCTCCAGGTCGGAAAAGCCGGCCTGATGGCGGAAGACGGGTTCGCCGTTGAACATTACCAGGATGTCGTTGCCCGGCCAGCCCCCGCGCGAAGGGAGGGTGTCGAGAAATGAAGCCAGTTCGGAAAAGTCAAGTTTCATGGAGTTCCTCGCGTTCCATTATAGCATAGCGGCTTTCACCGGACCTTGAGCACGACCTTGCCGACGTTTTCGCCGCGCTCGAGGATGGCGTGGGCGTTGGCGGCGCGTTCGATGGGCAGGACGGCGTGAATCGTCGGGACGATTTCGCGCGATTCAAGCTTGGGCCAGACGTCACGGACAAGGCGCTCCAGAAGCTCGGCCTTTTCCTTTGGACTGCGCTTGCGGAGCATGCTTCCCTTGAGGTTTATGCCGCGCGTGAGGATGGCCCTGAGCGGAATCGTCGCCGTCGTTCCGGCCAGCGTCGAAATCAGCACCCAGCGGCAGCCTTCGTTCACGAACGGCAGAACCTGTCCAAGCGTCTCGCCGGCAAGGCAGTCGATGGCGACGTCGACGGGATGCCCCTTTTCGGCTTCGCGCTTCAGGACCTCCGCGACATCCTCGGTCGAGGTGTCGATCACGACATCGGCCGGGAGGTGCGCGATCTTGCGTCGGAATTCGTCCGTGCGTACGGATGTGATGACGTATGCGCCGAAGGCGTGCGCCATCGGGATTCCGACGGAGGCGAGGCCGCTCGCCCCTGCGGGGAAGAAGAGCGTTTCGCCAGGCTTGAATTCGCCTTCGCCGAAGAGGTTGAGGTAGCAGGTCGCATACGCCTCGGGCAGCGATGCTGCCTCCTCGAAGGAGAGCCCGCGCGGGATGGGCATCGCCATGCCCTCGGGGACGGCCGCATATTCGGCGTAGCCGCCGCCGCCGAGAAGTGCGCAGACCTTGTCGCCGACCTTCCAGCGCGTCACGCCCTCGCCGACCTCGTGCACGATTCCGGACACTTCAAGTCCCATCCATTCGGGCCAACCTGGTGGCGGAGGATACTTCCCCGCTCGTTGCAGCAGGTCCGCGCGGTTCAACGCCGCGGCATGGACTTCGATTACGATTTCGCCCGCCTTCGCGGACGGAGTTTCAACATAGCTCCAGACGAAGTCTCGTGCCTCGCCTTTGATTAGCATTGCCTTCATGATTAATCGCTCCCTTTCATTGCAAGGCTGCGTCCGCCATCGACGACCCACGTCTGGCCCGTGACGAAACGGGCGGCGTCGGAGCAGAGGAAGAGAATCGTCTCCGCGATGTCCGTCGCCTCGCACTTTTTGCCGAGGAAGTTGGTCTTCAGCGCGTAGTCGCTGTCGTCGGCGCCGGTGCCGGGACGCTGCACGACGCCGGGGGCGACGGAGTTGACCGTGACGCCGTATTCGCCCATCTCCTTGGCGAGAGCCCTGGTCATGGCGATGATGCCGCCTTTCGAGGCGGCATAGTCGACGCAGCCTTTCAGCCCGTTGAGGGCCACGATGGATGAGATGTTGATTATGCGTCCGCCACGCCCCTGGCCGCGCATGACGCGCGCCGCCGCGCGGCTCGCCCAGAAGGCGCCAAAGAGATTGACGCCCAGGACGCGCTTGATCACCTCGTCGCTCTGGTCGGCGAGGCGCTGTATGTCCTGCCGCGCGCTGCCGCCTGCGACGTGGACCATAATGTCGAGGCCGCCGAAGGCCTCGACGGTCTTCGCCACCGCGGCATCGACGCTGGCGGAGTCCGTAACGTCCGCCGGCACCGCGATGGCCGTGTCACCGGCCTCGCAGATGTCGCGGACAGTCTTGGCGCAGGCCTCGTCCGTGATGTCGCAGACGGCGACTTTCGCGCCCTCGGCTGCAAGCATTCTGGCGGTCGCGCCGCCGATGTAGCCGCCTGCGCCTGTGACGAAGGCGGCTTTGTTCTCGAAACGTTTCATGATTAATCTCCCAAAATTAAATACTTATGCCGCACGCGCGGAGAACCGTCCGCTCGACGGCGAGTTCGTAGTCGTAGCCGAAGGGGTTCTCGATTTCGCCGCGCACAATGCGGGCGAAGTCAATCAGCTGTCCGTCATAGCGGCCGCCGAAGTCCGGCACGTCGATCCATTCGCGCGTGTCGGCCGCGCCGGCCTGTCCCTGGCCCCCCGGGGCTATTGGCCGGCTCCAGGCGACGGACATCTTCGTGGGATTCTCCATCGGCTTGATTTCGACCGTTCCCTTGGTGCCGCAGACGACGAGCTGCCGACGATGGTAGCCGTTCGCCTCCAGCGAGGTCGTGCGTACGGTGCAGGTGGCGCGCGGATACTGGAGGACGGCGAGGCCGTTGTCGATGCACTTGGCGACTTCGGGAAAGCTGTTCATGTTGAGCGGCACGATGTTGTCGGGTTCGCCCATCATGTAGACGATGAGGTCAATCAGGTGCGAACCGAAGATGTACATGTCGCCCGCCTTGAAGTTCGAGAGCCATTCGCGGTACATTGCCGAGTGCGTGGTGCTCATCTGGCAGTCGATTTCGAAGATGTCGCCCAGCTGCCCGCCCCGCGCCATGTCCAGGCACTGGCGGATGGCCGGGTTGTAGCGGTACATGTAGGCCATCTGGAAGGCCTTGCCGCCCTTGCGCTGCATTTGAACCAGACGGACGAAATCGGCGTAGTCCTCGCCGCCGGGCTTGTCCATGTGGATGTGAAGCCCACGCTCGGCGCACCGAAGGGCGGCCGCCTCGTTGTCCGGCACGTCCTTCTCGACGCAGACGGCTTCAAGGCCGGGCGTGGCGAGCAGCTCCTCTTCGCCCATGAACCGAAGGCCCTCGTATTGCTTCAGCCCGTGACGGCGCTCATACCATTTGGCGTCGTCCTCCGCGACGCCGACGATGTCGAAATACTGCGGGAACTTCCGCATCGTGGCCATAGTCGCGTCCGCGTGGTTGTGGCCGATTCCAATTTGCGCGATTCTGACAGGCTTCATCCTCTTCTCCAAAAGCATTCAAATGATAGTCAAAGCTTGAAGGCAAGTCAACCATCAATCTTTTTGGTTGACTTGCCAGCCAAGGTGATGTATCATTTTGATAATCACTTCTTTTGACAATACGAAACCGGATTATTTCCTTGTTTTGGAGTAACCATGACGGACATTAACGATCTTGACATCTGGCGTGGCAGCACGACGACGGCCTGGGCGCGCCGGGCCGCCGAGCGCTGGGCGCTTCTCATGGAACGGGCCGCGCTGCTTTACATGGGCCTTTTCTCGGCCTCGCTGCTGCCGCGGACGGAGACGGAAATACTGATTATTCTGTGGAGAAACCCCGAAGAGGGGGAGGCGGCAATCCTGGCGGATAAACTCCATGTCTCCCGCCAGACCATGACCGGCATTCTCGACAAGCTGGAGACGGGGGGATATGCCCTGCGCGTTCCGCATGAAACCGACCGCCGCCGCAAGGTCATCCGCCTCACGGACAAAGGCAGGGAAATCGTCCGTTCGTTTGTCGGGAGCATGTTTCGCCGCGAGGGGGCCCTTTTCGAGCGCCATCCGGAGGTCAATATCGATACAACCCTTGACGAACTGGACAGGATGCTTTCCCTGGAAGAGGCCTGGATGAAGGAGTACCCGCTACAGGGCGAAAGCAAAAACGGGGTGGAAGAGGAGAGTTGAACCATGTGTGGCTTCCGGCCCAGACACCGCCGCCTCTCGAACGTGGCGGCCATTGGATTCGCATCGCTTTTGGCGGCATTGCTTTCGGCAATGCTCGCGGGATGCGTGTCGTTCGACGCGGCCGATGCGCGGCGTGCTCAAACCGAGACCTACACGAACAGCCTGTCGCAACTTGAGGCAATCTTGCTTTCACGTCCGTTGACGCTGGATGACTGCCTTGCCATCGCGATGACGAACAACTACGCCGTTCGCAAGGCCGAACTCGACCGACAGCTTGGGCGCTTCCGCCGCGACATGGCCTTTTCGGCTTTTCTGCCGCAAGTCTCCGCCACCGCCACGCGCGTCGACTACGACAAGGATCCCGTTCTCAACTCGCAGCATTTCACTTCGGGGGGCGTCGACGTTGGACTCGCGCTTGTCATGCCCTCCACCTGGTTCCTCTATGACGAGGCGCGTCACGGACGCGCCGCCGCCGACCTTGCCGCCGGCTACGTCCGCCAGGGCGTGACGCTCCAGACCACGGCCGCCTTCTATGACGTCGTGGTCCAGGAACGGCTCGTCGCGGCGCGGGAGCGGCAGGTCGCCGCCGCGAAGGAGACGGCGGAGCGCATCGCCGGTCTTGCCCGCGAGGGCTATGCGCGTCCGTGGGAGAGCGACCAGGCTAAGCTGCTGGTGGAGTCGCGCGAGGCGGAACTGGGCGTGGCGCGCCGTGCGCTCGCCGTGCGCCGTGGCGACTTGCTTCGCGCCCTGGGCCTTTCCCCGCTTGCGCGGATTAAGCTCGCCGGGCCGCAACCAACGGAGGAACCGCCTTTGGAACCGCTTGAAACGCTTGTCTTGCGCGCGCTGGAGTCGAACCCGCAGCTGACCATCGCCGACCGCCAGGTAGTCATCCGCGAAAACGCGGTGCGCCGCGCCTTCTGCGATTTCCTGCCGAACCTCTCGGTCTTCGGGCAGTGGACCTTCACCGGCAACAAGGTCATGAACCCGCCGAAGAACAACATCGACTGGGGCTTCAAGGGGACGTGGGACCTCTTCAACGGATTCCGCTCGGTTTCGCAATATCGGACCGCGAAGGTCGAACGCGAACAGGAAAAGCTCGCGCGTGAAAGCACCTTCCTGTCCGTGATGGCGGGTGTCATCGCGGCACGCGCGGCGGTGGAGGACGCCGCAGCGGCGGCGGCCGTGAGCCGCCGCGCCTACGAAGTGGCGGCCGCGAAGGCCGAGGATCTGATGGCCAGGTCGAAGGAGGGGCTTGAGTCGGTTTCCGACGCGCTCGACGCCGAAGCCGCGCGCGACATGGCCGAGGCGGAATTCCTCCGCGCCGCCTTCACCGAGCGAACCGCGCGCGCGAACTTGAACTTTGCAATTGGGAGGGATAACATTGAAAGCCATTAAAAACGGCTTCGCCGACATTGAAACAACCCACCCCATTTTCAATGTCCGCGCAGCGGTTTTCACAGCTTTCAATGTTGATTAACTTTGAAGGGAGAGAACATTGAAAACCATTGAAAACGGCTTCGCCGACATTGAAACAACCTACCCAGCTTTCAATGTCCGCGCAGCGGATTTCACAGATTTCAATGTAAAAACACCATGAAAACTTCTGCTTTGATAGTTATGTTTGGTTCAAGCGCCATGCTTGTTGGCTGTTCGCGGGCCAAGGTTGAGTCGGTCAGTACTCTTGCCGACGTTCCGCTGCCCGTGCGGACGCTGTCCGTGACGAACGCGCCCTTTGAGCGCGCCATGACGGTGCAGGGAACGCTGGAGGCCGTCGAGTCCGCCACGGTCTCGGCGCGCATCCCCGGTCCGCTTTCCGAGGTCTGCGTCGATCTCGGCGACAAGGTCGTCGCCGGCGAGACGAAGCTCTTCGCCGTCGATTCCGCCACCGTCTCGAACCAGGTCGTCATCGCGCGCGAAGCCGCCGCGACGGCGCGCGCGCATGTGGCCGTCGCCGAGGCCAACGTCGCCAAGGCCGAGGCCGTCGCGAAGAAGGCCGTGCGCGACGCCGAGCGCTTCGCGCGCCTTCACGGCGAGGACCGCGTCTCCGACAACGAATGGGAACGCGCCCAGACGCAGCGCGAGACCTCCGAAGCCGATGTTGCCGTGGCAAAGGCGTCGCTGCAGCTTGCGCGGCAGCAGGTCTCGCAGGCCGAGGCGCAGCTCTCCATCGCGAAGCGCCAGCTGGCCGACGCCACGCTCTATGCGCCGTGCGACGGCATCGTCGCCGCGCGCCTTAAGGAACCGGGCGAGCAAGTCGGCCCCGGTACGCCCGTCATCGTGGTCAAGGGCGTCAAAGAACTCAAGGCCCTCGCCTTCCTTCCCGCCAAGCACTACGCGGAAGTCATTCCGGGCGAGACAAAG
>JAEEGI010009090.1_pt1 | contig 21826 bp, 23 predicted proteins | sample 8958751 | NCBI WGS metagenome assembly JAEEGI01 (sample SAMN16246545, study PRJNA631951) | gut metagenome | biome: gut microbiome; feature: rumen; material: KS-attached | host: Bos | place: Iran: Karaj | collected 2018-10 | reverse complement strand
CTTCCTGTATTCAGCTGCAGGAATATGTCCCCATAGAACACATGCAGCATCCCAGATTTGTTTTTCAAAACCAATATTAGCGTTATTCTGTGCCATATACGAAAACCTCCAAGATATTCCTATCCATTATCATTCTACTGAAACGTCTGTGCATTTTTCCTGCCCACATTCAAGGGGTAACAATTCAACGATTTCATCAAAAGTGCAGTCTAAAGCCCTGCAGATCTTTTCAAGAACCTCTACATTCATATTCTCTCCATTTTCAAGTTTCCTAATCGTTGAATAACTAATCCCGGTCATCCGAATCAGGTCCTTTTTCTTCAGGTCCTTATCAATCATTAGTTTAAAAAGTCTCTTGTAGCTTATCGCCATAACTTTTACCTCATTATCTATGTAAAGAAGAGTCTTCGCTTTCTTAGAGAGATTTTACCACAACTAGCGCTTGATATCCATACTTTTGTTGATATCTCATCAATTTATAAATGGTTGTCATTAATTTCGAGGAGATTTTAAGCTGTTTTTGCACAACTTCATGCGTTTTTGTCCCCTCCATATAAGTGAGGGGATTTTTCTAGACTTTCTAAGAGCAAGATTCTCCTTGTTTAACAGAAATTCATTTCATGAATTCTGTAAACAGGCATCTTGTTGGGGATATCAGCTCCCCAAACCCTCTTGGACACTGCGTCGGCTCCTGTCGGTGACAGTCACAGTTTTTGAGAAGTCCCTTCATCAAAAGGAGGTGCATGAAATGCGTGGAAGAAAGAAAAAAGATCTTCCTCCGGCGAAGGAAAGATTTGTCGGTTTAAGATTTACAGAAGAACAGTATTCCGTTCTGGAACACAATGCAAAAGCAGCACAGCTATCTGTTTCGGAATATATCAGACGATCTGTTACCGGACAGAAAATACCGGTGTTCCAACCAATCATTCATGACGAGCATGAGATCCTGGAAGAGCTCAGAAAGATCAATAAAGTCGGCAGTAATCTCAATCAGATTGCAAGGCATCTGAACCAGGGTGGAGTTATGACAAATCCGTTGGCGGCTGAACTGAAAGGTATCGCAAGGATGCTACATGATACCTGCATGAAATATGACGCAGCAGTGGAGAAAGAATATGGCAACTGTTAAGCATATCAATATCCATAACTCAAACTACAATTCTGCTGTTGAGTATCTGACATATGAGCATAATGAGCTGACGAAAAAGCCGATCCGTGATGCTTCCGGGAGAATGATCGAGCGTGATAATTATCTGATCGACGGGATCAACTGTTCACCGGATACCTATGGCAGGGAGTGTGCTGCAGTAAACAGAATCTATGGAAAGAATACAGGCTTCAATGAAGTTAAGGCTCACCACTATATTGTCAGCTTCGATCCTGATGACAAGACAGAAAACGGATTGACTATGGAGCATGCTCACGAACTAGGAATGAAGCTTGCAGTGGATTGTTTTCCGGGTCATCAGGTGATCGTCTGCACTCATCCGGATGGTCATAATGGAATCGGTAATATTCACTGTCATATTGTCTTGAACAGTGTCAGAAAGGATGACATTGAAGAGCAGCGTTTTACTGAAAGATCGAGCGACCTGATTGCGGGGAACAAGCACCATTGTTCCGAAGGATTCATGACCTTCTTCAAGCAGGAAGTAATGGATACCTGCAACCGGGAAAACCTCTATCAGATAGATCTTCTCTCTCCTGCAAAAGTGAAGATCACCGAAAGAGAATACTGGGCTCAACGAAGAGGCCAAGCCGCCCTTGACAAGAAGAATGTAGAACTTATCCGACAAGGAATAAAACCTTCAGAAACCAGATTTGAAACAGAAAAAGGATTCCTCCGATCTGCAATAACAACCGTCATGATGGACAGCCATTCGCTGGAGGAATTTCAAAAGAAACTGCTTGCACAGTACGGCATTGAAGTACATGAATCCAGAGGCCGATTCAGTTATCTTTCCCCTGACAGGAACAAACCAATTACGGGCAGAAAATTGGGAACTGACTTTGAGAAAGGTTTCATTGAAATCTATGTCCGTCAGTCCGCCGGCAAGATTCTTATCTCTCCCAAAATGGATATCAACGAAAGGATCAATATCGTCAAGGATCTTGATCAGGAAAGCAAGACAAGATACAAGGTTCTAGATAATCTGAAAGGCAAATCAGCAACGCAGATATTCATGGAGGAAAACGGGCTCTCCGGACTCGATGATTTGAGAAAACTGAAGCAGTCGGTAAACGATGACCTGTACCTGAAGCAGAAGGCTGTCAAGGATATTGATGCTCAGATAAACCGACTTCAGAAGCAGAAGAGAGTCACCGCTCAATACTTCTCCACCAGGAGGATTTATCAGCAGTATCTCAAGTCTAAGAATAAGCAGAAGTTCCGTGAAGAACACGATTCGGATCTCAGGATCTATGAAGCAGCAAGGAAGACTCTGAACGAGGAGTTCGGCGGTCAGGATCTGATGCAGATCAAAGATATCGATCAAGAACTTACACGTCTCAAAACCGAGATAAAGCCTAAACTTGTCGAGGACCTGAGCTTTGTCAGGAAGCAGGCTTACAAAATCAACATCCACGAAGAGAACTTCACCAGGATGCACAGCGATGAGCTCAGTAAAACAGATAAGAAAGAACTCTCATAAAAACAGCAGACCGTCTGAAATACTCAGGCGGTCATTTTCTACCTGCTGTATTGATCAATTGCTTTCGCAAGAGCGTTGATTTCTATCTTTGACATCCTGCTGAGCATATCCGTGTATTGCTGGTTGGCGACAGCCTCTTCCTCAATTCTTTCGGTGTCTTTTCTGATAATGAGCTCGCCGCCCTTGCATTCTACTCTAATGAAATCGCCCGTATTAAACCCATATTTCTGCAGCCATTTTCCATCCAGCCTGATTGTAGGTGTATCGCTGCTGGAATTGCTGTTAGTGGATCTGTATACTTTTAGTTTTCTAATGTTGTTTTCTCCCATTTCTGCACCTCCCGAAGGCCACTATTTTTATGGTTGAGTATTGATATGGTATCGGAGAAAAACCGCATATTCAAGCGAAAACGGAGTTGTCCACACACTTTGTGGATAAGTGGAAAAAAGCGGGAATATTTGAGACAAAAACGAGACAACTATGAGACTTTTCAGCCTTCATTTTGCCTTACAATTTTAGTGCAGGAGGTTAATCAAGATGGAAGTCTACAATGGTATGTCCGGAAAAGAACTACGTGACTGGAGAAAAGCAAATCGTCTCAGAGCAATTGAAGAAATGGAAAAAGAAGCTGCCCTTCATCCTCCGGTGCAACTCACTCCGGAAGAGGAAAAAGCAGCTAAAGGATTAATTCCTAAGATTGTTGGTGAGGCTTAGATGTGGAAAGTCGCGTATCTTCATACCCATGGGCAAAAGACCATCTTCATTTTTTGGGGTATACGATCACCGTGGCCTCAATCATCGTCGTCCTCAAAATCATCGTCATCATCATATTCACTGTCATCGTCCCGATCTTCTATGTCGTCATCTTCTTCATGTTCGTGATCGTCATCAAGATCATATGTTTCCTCATGCTTATCGTCGTCGTCTTCATGGATTTCTTCCCGGTCATCATGATCTTCTGTCTCTTTTTCTGACTTGAGAATCTCTCCGGTTCTGGCATCCACTTCATATTCAAATTCTTTATCACCAGAAATGAATTCAATTTCATATTTCAGAACACCATTTTCATACTCAAGTTCTATTCTGAGATTACTGATCTGGCTTTCGCTCAGACCGGCATGTCTTAAAGCAGCTTGTTTGGCATTTTCGGAAGCGATAATGCCGTCTACAGAAGATCCTGTTGAAACGTAAGAATTGTTTTCAGATTTTTCTTTTTCAAAACGAAGCACAGTGCCGTCTTTTGCTTCGATCGTGTAATCATATTCATATCCGTCAAAGCGGAATTCTACTTCATAAACCATACGGGAACCGTCATACTCCAGTTCTGCTTCATCAATATAAGCAGACGCTTTATCTATTCCGGCATGATCAAAGGCGATTTGAATCGCACCATTTATCCCGATGTAAGCCTGATCGCTTGGTTCACCGATCCTTTGGGTGGAGGACTCTTCTGTTTTCTTATTCAGAAGGTTCAATTCATGGATGCTGAGACCTACAAGATCACGGTAAGAATACATACCCGAAGCATCAGCTAGTTCAATGATCAGTTGCGCTTTGCCCAAAGATATGCCGTACTCCTGGGCTAAAGCTTTTACGCTGTCGTCCGCGTATACCTGTTGCGAGAGCACCGAACCGTTATCGATCAGAGAGGATATTTCATTCAGAAGCTCTTCTTCAAGCTGCTTTCCGCTTTTCCCATCGGTGTCTGATACGGAAACGAGAATCGAATTGTTTATTTCGTTGATGTATCCGTTGCGTACCAGGGAACCGATCAGGGCATTTACAGTCACTTTCAGGCTGGAACCTTTGAAATCCATCCCGTCGATAATCCTCTCGGCATCTTCGTTCAAGGCATACACATTCAGGACTTTCTCGTTTCTGTTTATGGATACTTCAATGCTCGGGTTGACATCCAGATAGACGGTCGCAAACGTCCTAAAATTGATCTGATATGTATTGATCCCGAAGAACACAAGAAGCAGACAGGCCAGAACGAAGGCCGGTTTCATGATACTGAGATAATGCTTCTTTCTTTTTACGGATGAAGTTCCGTCAAGATACCACTCATCTCCTTGAGCCATTTCGACAGGGATGTCGAACAGTTCTTTTTTATCAACGGACAGATGCTCATATCCGTCTTTCAGCAGATTTTTCACTTTCTGGTTTGTCAGCATATTACAGTTTTCCCTCCAGTTCTTTCCTGAGTTTCGCTAATCCTCGGTGATACTTTGCAAGCACCGTCGGTAGTGGAAGATCCATGACCTTCGCAATGTCAATGAACTTCATATCGGAGACCGCATGCAGAACGATGATCTGATGATCCTGATCACTTAGCACTTTAAATGCGGTCTCCAGAGTAAGTCTCAAAGATATATCCGCCTGTGGGTCAAAGACCAGTTGATAGTCAATTTCTTCAAGCGGGACCTGTACTGTTCTCTGATTCTGCCTGAATTTCATCTGGCAGAGATTCCTGGCGATCGTAAAGATCCACGCCTGGCCTTTCCCCTGCGGTCTGTATGTATGAGCGGCAGCCCGGATCTTCAAGAAACAGTCCTGCATCACTTCTTCTGCATCCTCCTTGTTTTTTAAGATCGATAAGGCGTAGGCATAGACAGAGCGATACAGGCGGTCATACAGGCATTCGAAAGCTTCCCTGTCATTCAGAGCTATTCGCTGTATTAAAACATCTTCATCAATCCGCAATTGATTATCCTTTTTCTCAGACATGGAACCCTCACTGTATTGTGAATTACGAGTATATTGTAAACTATAATTCATTCTTTTCCTTCTGTGTTGTAGCGATTATGATCCCCAGATTGCCGTTTCGGCAGCGCAGGGAATCAATGAATTCTTTTTCTCTGTTGAGATCACGCAGCTCGATCCTATAACTGAGTTCGAACATTGTACCCATATTTACGGTTCTGACTCTTTCAAAACTATGTGCTGTTGTATACTTCTGAAACAAGTCATCAAATAAGCCGGGATATTCCAGATCTTCCGGGATCGTGATCCTCAATGATCTGTATCTTGTATCCATATAATCGAAATGAAGGAATTCCAGGATCAACAGTACGACACTTATGGCAACACAGATCAGTACTGCCATAGACAGGAAGCCCAGACCGACCGCCAGACCGATTGCCATGGCAAAGAACAGATACGCGATGTCCTTGGACGAACCCGGAGCACTGCGGAAACGGACCAGTCCGAAGGCTCCCAGAACAGCGACTGAGATTCCCAGATTGCCGTTGATGATCATGATGATGAAACTGACCAGTGCCGGCATGACCGCAAGCACGATGATGAACTTACTGGAATAGTCCAGTCGGTATTTATAGACTATAGAAATGATTAAACCAAGTATGAGTGCACATGTCAGTGAGCTCATCACCTGATAGAGATCAAAACTCCCTATATGGAATATACTTGTCAGCATAGAATAAACCTCCCTTGTAATTGATCTGAGCAGAATAATCCGGTACCTGTACGGGAATCCTTCTGTCAACGTTTTGTTTATAGATCGCTCCGTATTTTGAGAAAGAAACTGGCATGATCGCACCTTCAGAAAGAATATGAGTAAACCATAACGGTGTAGCCCCAGAAATCTTGGTTTCCAACAGATACTGATCATCCCTTAGAAGCAAATCGCCCTGATCGCCGTTTTCAAGCCCCATGTTTTCTTTTCTGCTTCTTATATTATGGTCGATGGTCATGCGGAACTCGCTGCTGTCCTTCATCCTGTAGGCAACTCTGTCGTACGCCAGATACAGGTTTTTCCTTAAAGGGAAACGGTGTACCATGTAATCGATCTCATTGAGTATCTGTGAATTTTTCTCAGGACGGACACCTTTTTCCAGATAGTCATATGCCTCTTTCAGCGTTAAGGCGATGCGTCGTTTATTCACGTTTTTCTGATACTTTTTCTTGATTTCCAGAAACACAGTTGAATCCAGCCTCGGAATCCCATAGCTTCTTAAACGAAGTTTTTCTTTGTACTCCGGTTTTTCGATTGACCTTCTGATCAGATAAGAATCTTCTGTATCGTAATAGATATTGCATATAGTTGATAAGCCATACTCGTCAACTTCCATATAACGGTCTATCTGATCCTGAAGAAAATGATACTGTTCAGCTGACAGAAGATATTTCTTTTCATAACGGTTAAATACTGTCTGTGCCATATGTCCTCCTACTTCTGCGAAACTTCAATTCTCTTGCCGTCACTCAATACCGTGACGTTCCCGTCTTTGGTCTCACGAACGGTTACCTGATATTTGTCCAACAGTTCAAGCGTCTGCTGATCTGCCGGATTCTTTTTGGAATCACAGATCACGGCATACGATACATTTGTTTCTTCAATCAGTCTCTTCATAGCTGTATTGTATATTCCGTGATGGGGCATCTTGACGAATGAGTATTCTTCGGGATCTGTATTCAGCCACTCGTTTATTCGCTGCTTTTCCGCATCTCCGGTAAACAGGAACCTTTGGTCTCCGTATTCGATGGATACGATCAGGGAGAGGTTGTTGTCGAAGTCTGCTGAAGCGTCATGTTCGTACGATACCGGGGGATTGACCGTAACGGTACAATTGGCAAAGGTAAATTCATAATCTTCGTTCAGAAACAGCGGAGTATAACTTTTCTCGGCAACGATATTCATAAAGTCCAGGTATTCAACACTGTTTGATTCATAATCGGGGAGGATGATCTGCAAGACGTCAATTGATTCCAGAAGTGTATCCGCACCGCCAATATGATCTTTGTCGTAATGAGAAATGATCAGATAATCAACCTTTTCTACTCCATCTTTGTGAAGGAAACTTACGATTTCTTCTCCGTCATCTTCTTCCCCTGCATCTATTATCATGACCTGCCGGTCTTTCTCTATGATGATGGCATCTGCCTTGCCGACTCTCAGAAATGTTATTTTCAAAGTACTTTCGACTGTCGTAGTAACGGTCTGACATCCATATAACAGAGAAACTGACAGCAGGATTATCATCAAAATACAAATTCTATTTCTTTTGAAAACTCTCATCTCTCTCACCGCCTTTCATAAATACAATGCAGAAACAGCACGTTTTATTGCATGAAAAGTTAAAAAAAAGCAGATATCAGGCAAAATGAACTGGTATCTGTCTATTACATTTGTAGGTTTTCTACCGAAATCAATGGAATGTCCGGGAAACAACTTCGTGACTGGAGAAAGGCAAACCGTCTTAAAGCAATCGAAGAAATTAAAAAAGAAGCTGCCCTTCATCCTCCGGTGGAACTCACCCCAGAAGAAGAACAGGCAGCTAAAGAACTGCTTCAAAGGCTACTTGCTGAAGCGTGCCTCCGGTAACAAACCAAAGACCTGACAGTTACTTGCTGCCAGGTCTATTATAAATACTTCTCTTGAGTTCTTGCGATCATTCATTCATATTGATCATGATATCCTGATAGAGTTTATTTGCTGATAATTCCGGGTTATCCCCGAAGAAAGCTTTTCCTGCTTCTTCATCTCCCTGCAGAAAATACATGAACCAGGCAGTTACATATCCGTCTGCGAAGTAGAGCATTTCTCCGTGGTCACAGTCATTTCTTCTCGCAAGAACCTTAGCGACATCATCTGATATGTTATCATAGGTTTTCTGCATACTCTCCAGCGGGGAAATGGCGGAATCTGTCTGCCCGGTTGAACCGATCATCAGTGTATTCGCATGGATAAGAGAAGAATCGGAATCCCATAATAAAGCTTTCGCCATGTCTGTTTCTGTTGAACTTAACATGACCGCCGCTTTTATCATATCGGAATGCGGATGGATCGTGATGCCGTTAATGACTCCGATCCCGCCCTGGGAATGCCCTGTTACACCGATATTCTCAAAATCAATATGTCCTTTTAACGGGCTGTCGCCGTCATTTGTGCTGTAGGTATCTGCAAACAACAAATACCTGATCGACAATTCCACTCCTTCTCCATAGAACGAGTTGTTTTCTTCGTTTGCAATCGTTATGAATCCCCATGACGCCAGATGTTCCTGAAGCGCCGGATATTTGGAAGCGGGAGTTCCTGTTCCGTTCAAGAATATCACAACAGGTACCTTACCCATTTTGTCTATGTCTTTCGGGTAGTACACTTCAAACTTTTCCAAGGACGAAACCGTGGTGCTTTCCAGATGCTCCACTTCATAACTGCCTATAGCAAGATACTTCGCTTCGATCTCTCCGCCGGTCTTTACTGTTTCCGTATAGTTTTCCGGTACGCTTGGGCTTTTGGCAATAAAATAGAATAACGCTGCAATCAGCACTGCAAGAAACAGAATAATGACACCAATAACCTTTAACACTTTCTTCATGGGTTTATCCTCACTAGAGTTCTGTTGACTCTTCTTTCTATCTGTGATACATTTGTTACGTTACATATGTTACATTATTTCGATTATGACTTCAATATTCCTGAGGAAAATGTTACATAAACAAGGAGAGTGTTACATGGCAGAACAGTTATCATACGCAAAGACAGAATTGACAAAGGCATTATTATCACTGCTTGAAAAGAAGAAACTGAATGAGATCACCATCAGTGAATTATGCAACAAAGCCGACTTAAGCAGATTATCCTTCTACCGCAATTACAATTCGATGGAAGAGATCGTCAGGGAACATCTTGCCGGTATTACAGATATCTTTTTAACATCCTCATCCGCAAACTTCCGCACTACACCAAGAGAAGAATTCATCACATTGCTGTTTGAGCATATGTATGGCATCAAAGATCTGGTTTCTCTTCTTATTGACAACAATCTATCCTATCTCTTAAAGGAAGAATTTGACGATGCCTTCATGAGAAGCGTCGATATCTACAACGATCCTTACAGATGTTATGTCGCATCAGGGGCTTACTTCAATCTTTTCTATTACTGGTTTATTAACGGATGCAAAGAAAAACCGTCCGAAGTATCACGGATGCTCGATGGGTTACTTGTCTGATTATTAATTGACCACAGAATACAAAATAAAACGGCACAGATACCAGCCAGCAGCGCCCAGTATCTGTGCCATTTTCTATCAGCCTAAATCAATGTCTTTCACTTTGTTCTTTTCCGGCTTAACGGCATCTGTCTGCAGCGTTACCGATTCCTGTTTCTTTTCTTCAAGTTTCTCCAGAACAGACGGCTTCTTTGAAGGCTCGTCATCCTTACGATTCCCGTTATTGATGATCCCGTCAATCATTCCGTAATCATCTTCCAGAAGCTCTTCGACTTTCTCTAAGGGATTGTTCGCAAAGAATTCTGGGATCTGTTTGAACCCATAAGAATCAACGTAATAAGCAGTATCAATTCCATCCTGGCGAATAACTACCACATCACTGACAGACAGTGAATGTCCTCTGAAATCAAAGGGATGCTGCAGATTGAATCTTTCGTAGATGGAATCCAGGTTTTCACCGTTGTATTTGCCGGTATAAACCTTGGAATAGTTTCCCTTTTGAACACTGTTCCCAGTCTTCTCCAGTTCTTTATATGAGGCAAACATCAAGTCTCTTGTTCGTGGGAGATTTCTGTCTAACTGATAGATGGAAATCGTATCCAGCAAATCGACATCAACCGGCATAACGGTGATCCTGCCATCCATCATGAGAAACAATTCCGGTGTCTTGAAAAGATCGGTATATCTGCTGATCTGGTCTTCACTAAGAGAACCGAAATTGTCTTCTGTCAGCCCAGCAACGATAAACGGTCCGGCAAGGATGTCATAGATTTCGCCGTCCGGCATACGAAGTGCTCTGTTCAGCTGCATACCGTTTATCTTTCCTTCGTCATTACAGATAATACCGACATTGTCGTCAAAGGGATACACCACCTGAATATATCCCTGTACTGCTCTTTGCAGAGACTCAAGATCTGTCCCCATCGTGATGACTTTCGGTTCTTTTCCGGGTTCCACCAGAAGGACCGTCATTTCCGGCTCTTCTTCAATATTGAAAAGACGATAATTGCTTGGAATATCGTCCCTGTCTCCGGCATACTCATAATTCCAGGAATCACCGTTATCTATTACATATCCTGCTTCGCAGAACATCCCGCACTCTTCATCAACGATCGATTCTCCAAAGGCCTGATAGTCGATATAATCGGCAAGCGGACCCATGCTTTTGATGTCATAAACACCGCTGTCATGGACCCAGTAATAACCGAGATCGTACTCGTCAGAGATGTCCGACATGATCTCGTACTTGTCGAGGCTGTACGTGAGATTGATGATGCCGGAGAGTCCGCTTTCCTCAATGTCGATCCCCGATTCCAGGACAGCCTTGAACTTATCGATCTCGTATGTGCTCATCTCATCAAGCCTTCCGGCAAGGTAGTTCAGCTCCTCCAGACTGGTGAACTCGCCGAGAAGATTCTGCAGGCCGTAGATATCGGTATCATAATCGGTTATGAAGATCTCCTCATAGGGAACTCCGAAATCATCAGGATGGCCGATCTGTATCCTGTCCAGGACCGCTTTCATTTCATCAGCAGATACCGGGAAGGAAACCCATTCTCCGACAAGCTCACCCTCGTTGTACTTGCCCAGACTGGTAACAAAGGCTTTCAGTTCATAATCATTCATCCTCGTCCTCCTGCGGCATAAAGTCATAGGAGAAGAACTCATCATCACTCATCCGATCGAGCTTCCTCAGGATCTCTGAAGCCATCGATTTGAGCTCATCATTTTCCATATACGGCAGACGGCTCAGGATATCCTGGACCGCCGTTTTTCTTGAAAACGTATTGAATGTAGAAAGCATACTGATCTCTTCCGCATTAAACATCACAGCTGTTCCTCCTTACTTTTGTTCCTGGTTTCTTTTGGGATTTTACTGCCTGATACAATAGCCTTCTTTGCGTTAAGGTCCGCCAATACGCTCCTGCGGTCATGGCTGCTGTTTTCGGCAGATTTCTCCCTTGTTTCAACCTTTACGGCAGGTTTCAGTTCATAGTCTGATGCCTGCTTCTCCGTCAACGGTTTTTCGTACTCAACATATCCCCATGCCTTGAGCCCCTCAGCTGGAATGTCGATTCTTTCATCATAGTTTTTGATATCAACAGGGTTTCCGTTTTCTTTCGGAAAAGTACCTGGTGCAACAGGCCTTTGTGTAGAGTAGTATCGGTACATCCCGTTTTCCTGCTGAACCGGCTGAGCGACCTTAACATCCGTATGCATCGCTTCTTTCAGCATCTGTTTCATTTCTTCGGCAGAATGCAAACCATCGGAAATCACTGACAGATCCTCACGGGAGATATATCCCTTGTCTTCTGCTATCAGGGCACGTCTTGTCATCTCCATCTGATCTGCTGTCATTAACGGATATGCGTACATACTGACGTCAAGCTTCTCGCTGATCCCTTTTTCAATGACCTTCCATTGTTCGGGGGAATACAGAGTCTTCGGGATGGTATCCACCTTAACCTGATATTTGATATCAGACAGCTCATCATCCGAAAAGTACCTTCCTGTCAGATCGATCGTGCTTCCGTTTACCCAGTATTCCTTCGGATCAAATCCCTGAAGGATCACATCTCCGATATAGTCCTTCTGGTTGTCCGACAGGTACGTTTTGCCGGAGATATCTGCCTGATTTTCCTCAAACTTTTCTTTGTCCGTATCCATTACGAATACATCCTTGTAGCCGTGCATCCCAAGGATTTGAAATTTGGCATCGTCGAGACTGATGTTTCCGTTTTCTCCGAGTTGTCCGCCGTCGATCTCACGGAAACCCTTGTCATATAGGGTGTAGTCCCATGCACCGGTATCCGTCAGATGCATATCGAGATATTTATCGCCGTCAAACAGGTATGTCCCTTCTTCGGATCTTACTTCTTCGATGCCCAGGATCTTCTCCATCTCCTGAAAGGCCTGCTGGACAAGCGGAGAGTTCTTGTAATGCTCCACGTATTCAAGCTGATCTTTTGCCAGCCTGCCGCCTTCCAGAATCGGCCATTCAGCACCGGAGTAATTGCTCCCGTCTTCCAGGATGAAACCTATGCCCTTGATCGCATGCAGCCTTTCAGCAGGGATCTTCTGATAGAGCTCATAGGCCTCTTTCAGATCGTTTGTCTCAAAATACTGTCCGTAATTGGTAAACTCCATGCATTCGGCCACATAGAAGCGGATCTTTGCTTCCGGCTCTTCTTTAGCCGGCTCACTGATCTTCTGACCATGATATTTTTCAGCGAAAGAATTGATCTCGTCTAGAAGTGCTTCGGCTTTCTGAACATACTCCGTATCATCCTCGCTGATGATCTCCTGCAGATATTCTCTGATCCCGTCAATATTTTCGTTGGAGAGCAGATCGTGCTTTGTCTGAAGCACGGATTCTTCCGGGTCATCAACAGCATCCTGATAGCCGTAATAGTCATAATCGTAGGCAAATCTGTCGAGTTTAACCGCCAGATCTTCAGCATCCTTTTCGATATCGTTCTCTTTTGTAAGTTCCATCATATGGCCTTCGATATCATTGATCATTTCTTTTGCAGCATTGCGGATCGTCTGCAGAGAAGCCTTGAGTTCCGGTGTTTCCTTGCCTTCGCTCCATCCTGCAATATATCCGAAGCTGTAATCAGAGGTGTCGATCCCGAAATGCTGACATACCGTGTAGGCGACAGACTCCGCCTCAACTTCCTTGCTGTTCTTAGTAAGGTCGTTTTCCATAGAATGCAGCTTTTGATGCGCCATCTCATGAATGGCAGTCTTGACTGTCTGCAGCTGGCTCATTCCTTCCTGGATGGCGATCCTTTTGTCTGTCTGGTGATAATACCCCTTTGCTCCGCCCTGGATGTTTTCAAACTCCATCGGAACGGGGCAGGAAAGCTTCAGAGCCTCAAAGAACTGCTCATATCTCTCAACATCTCCGGTCAGTTCATTGACACCGATGGTCGGCAGTTCCTTGCCGTCTGTCTGAGAGACATCAAATACACTGACTACTTTGTAGGCCGGTCTTGTAACTTCCTGCTCCTCTTTAACGGGATCGCCGTTTTCATCCAGGACAGGCAGTCTTGTATCCGGATCGATCTTGTCCATCTCCACCATTTCCTTGTAGGGAGCAGGAGCCAGGATCTTGATTCCTTTTTCACCTTTCTGCACCTGTCTGCCGAACTGTTTCTGCCATGCGGTATATCCGGCAACGAGAGTCGCTTCCGGTTTCTGCATGGCGATCAGCATCGTATTGTTCAATGAATAGTTATGGAACCTTGACATGGTGGTGAGCCACTGCTGATATCTTTCGGATTCAAAGAGATCGTGTATTCCGGCTTCCAGCTGGTCGGTAATCTCTTTGACCCTGTCTAACTGTTTGTTTTCACTCATTACCTATTCCTTTCCGGGAAATGATTCCCTTAAAAAACAAAGCCGGGGACAGCCATGAATAAACCATCCCCGAACTTCTGTTTTATCTCGCATATGGCAGTTTTCTGCCTTACGAATTCCTCTTAGGAGGAGTTACTCCGCTTGACAGCATCCTGTCCTTTGCCTTCTGCCTGGCTTCACTGCTCCAGGGCTTGCGGATCGAGATCAGATGCTTGTCGATGTTGTACCAGACAAACCCGTAGCTGTCCTTATCCTTGAACTGACAGGATTCCGGGCTTTCCCGGCTGATCTCAGCCAACCTTTTCTTCAGGTGGGAATTGCAGGTATATACTTCCGCAAAATCCTCCTCTTCGTTGAAGTTAATGACTGTCTCTTTTTCCAGTTTTGTCAGCTTCATGCTTTCCTGCTTTCTGTTCAAGGGCCTCTTGATAAGCCTTGATTCGTTTCTTCTGCTCAGCAACACGAACATTCTGCTTTACTGTTTCCATATTCCCTCCTTACATCGCTCTTTCACTGGCTTTGTGCTTTGCCGGTGAAGCGTCATTGAGAACGGCTGCTTCCTTTTTCTTTTCGGCAAGTCTGCCCAGAAGAGACTCTTTATCCCTGCCATGAAGTCTTTCGTCATGTTTAGAGGCAAGTTCGAAGACCTTTTCCTTTGCGTCATAGTGATAGACATGATCGGAAAGCTGTTCCTCTTTTGCGACCTGCATCATGTTGATCTGCTTCACCATTGATTCAAGATCCCTGTAGTCCTTATCACCTGCAGGTACAGCGATGACCTCATGGATGCTGGAAGGAAGCATAAAGTAATTCCCGCCCAGCTGTTCCGAGATCTTATCCATTGAATCAGGATAGAAGAATGCGGATGCACCGTTGATCCCGATCTGGTTTGTGACGACCATCATGGAAGGCGGTGCCATCATGCCGAACTCATATTCCGCATCGTCCATACCGCTTAAGCCCATGAGCATGTTCATCATGGAATCCATCCTAGCCGGAAGGATCTCCTGACTGTTTCTGACGGCATCTTCATGAAGCTGCTCCTTGCTGATGCCGAAACTGTCGATCATGGCATTTGTCACTGTTGCACTGGCCAGACCGCTCTCCCTGGCATCGACCATGACGTGATAGGTAACGGAGAGATCCTCCACGTCGGTATGCGGAACATTCTTCAGCATCTCGGAGTTTTCCTGTGTGTTGCACACTCTGATAAACAGATTCTTTTTCACGCTGTCATAGCTGCTGAAGATCCCTGTGTTCAGTTCCGGCTGCTTCGTCTGGACGATCTCTGCCATATCGTGTCCGACAGCATAGAGCGGTTTTCCGGCTTCATATGCCTCATAGGAGGCATTGAGATTGATCGCAGGCGCAATCGACTGATCCTCATTCCTGACAGTCATTCCGGTATAGGACATGCCGGTCTTGACCACATCATGAATATCGATCTTTGCATCCCTGTAGCTTTCAGGCAGGAAGAATTTGATGTTTTCCTCCGCCCAGTTTTTGAACTCTTCAAAATTCATATTGTTCATCTGTCTTTCTTACCCTCCTTTGCAAAATCAAGGTTCAGATTCACGTACTTTCCGGTATCCTCAAGCACCAGATCAGCATCGAATCGCTTGTCTTTCTTCGGGGAATACAATCCTTTGACATGCGTCCTGCCTGTTTCAAGCAGATCCTTTGCCATGCGGAGATCCACTTTCTTTTTCATAGCGGTCAGCGATTTCGATTCCTTCCAGATGCAGAAGCCGCAGCCCCTGTCGGAACAGTAGAAGTTCTGCCTTCCTTCATAGACCGGTTTCCCGCATCTCGGGCACTTTCCGATCTCCTTGCGGATAAAAGAAAAGCGGCTCTTTTCTTCTTCGGAAACAGAACCGTGATCTTTTATGAGACTGCAAACCATGCTTTTGATATCATCCAGGAAGACTCCCGGATCGCTTTTGCCTCTTTCCATCTGCAGCAGTGTATTCTCCCAGTCCGCAGTCAGCTTCGGTGATTTTATCGTGTCGGGGATGACCTTGATCAGGTTGATCCCGTCCTCTGTCGGCAGAAGCTGTTTTCCTTTGCGAATCACATATCCGGAGGAAATGAGCTTCTCGATCATGGAGGCCCTGGTTGCCGGAGTACCGAGCCCCTTCTTTTCAGTATCCTCATCAAAGTCCTCATTCCCGGCGGTTTCCATTTTGCTTAACAGGGAATCCTCGCTGAATGGCTTCGGAGGCTGGGTGTAGTGTTCAGACAGGGAGGCTGCAACAGGGAAGAAGCGCTGTTCCTCACGAACATCAGGAAGAGTTGCTTCCTTTTCTCCCTTTTCTGCTTTTCTTCGAAGCGTATCCTTCGTCACCCTTTCTATGGCTTTCCAGCCGGGTGAGGTGACTGTTCTGCCTTTTGCCCTGTACTCTTCGCCTTCACAGACTGCCTTGATCTCTGTTTCCAGATATTCATGCCTTGTTCCGACAGCGCACAACATATTGAACGAGATCAGCTTCAGAATGTCGGTTTCCTCTTTGGACAAACCGGACAGATCTTGTTTCTCGATCTCAGCTGTGGGAATGATGGCATGATGATCAGAGACTTTTGAATTATTGATGATCCTGCCGATCTCAACATCACCATTGGTGGAATCGGGAAGAAATGTCCTGCGTATGGCTCCCAGAAGATATACTGCTGTGTCCCTCATATCCTCGGTCAGATACTGGGAATCCGTTCTCGGATATGTCACCAGTTTCTTTTCATACAGAGACTGGGTCATGTCCAGAGTCTTCTGTGCCGTATAGCCGAAGAATCTGTTGGCTTCTCTCTGCAGAGTCGTCAGATCATAAAGCTTCGGCGGATTGATCGTCTTACCGGTCTTCTTTACCGATGCAATGACCAGCTCCTTGCCGTTACACTTGTCGCTGATGGCTTTGGCAGCGTTCTCGTCGAAGATCTTCTCTTTGATCACTTCCAGCTCATCCTTCTTCAGATGGACATTGAAATACTTCTCTTTTGTGAAGTGATCGATCTGATCCTGTCGCTCAACGATCATTGCCAGCGTAGGAGTCTGGACCCTGCCAACCGTCAGTCTCTTGCCGTAGGTGCAGGTGAACAGCCTTGTCGCATTGATTCCGACCAGCCAGTCAGCCTTGCTGCGGCAGAGAGCTGCATCATAAAGAGAGTCATATGCACGACCGTCTTTCAGATTGGAAAAGCCGTCCTTTATGGCACTGTCCTCCATTGAGGAGATCCAGAGTCTTTTGAACGGCTTTCTGCATTTTGCCTGATTGTAGACGAGACGGAAGATCAGTTCTCCCTCTCTTCCTGCATCCGTTGCACAGATGATCTCATCCACATCCTTTCGATACATCAGGCCTTTCAGGATGTTGAATTGCTTGTTCTTTCCCTTTGATACCTGCCATTTGAACGGATCAGGGAGGACCGGCAGATCCTCCTTGTTCCACTTCGAATACTTTTCGTCATATTCATCCGGTGTACAGAGTTCCACCAGATGACCGACACACCAGGATACAAGATATCCGTTTCCTTCAAGATAGCCGTCCTGTCTCTTGTTTGCTCCAATCACTTTGGCGATGCTCTGAGCGACAGAAGGCTTCTCGGCAACTACAAGTTTCATCCCTTATTCCTCCTCTGAGTCCTCGTCCCGGAAAGTCGGTTCTTCGACTTCGGTCTGTTCCTCGACATAATCGGCATCATCGTCGAAATCAAGATCATCGTCATATCCGTTTCTTCCTTTTGACGGTTTGATCTTCACGAAATAGTAGCCTCCGGCAACAGCAGCACCAATCAGTCCGAACAAGCCTAGTGTCAGAAAAGGATTGGCCGTATTCTTCTTTGCAGGAGTCTCCGGCTCCGGTTCAGGCTCCGGTTCAGGCTCGGGAGTAATGATTGGAGTTACAGGTTCAGGATCTTCTTTCTTCTGCGATTCCTGATACTCCTTTACTTCGTCCTCGCTCATGATCGTAAGCAGGTCTCGAATATCCACCTGATTCAGGAAATGGACATTCTCGGAATCCTTGTTTCTCTCAATGATGATGTAGAAGTAGTGACCATCCTTCGTAGTGACAGTAAGGAACTGCATGTCAGTTTCCTCACCATCGATGTCATCGACCAGATCCATGTTGCCGTCCGGTGTCAGGACTTTCTTTTCTTTTTCATCTGTTTCGGTCTCCGTCCCGGAGGTATCAGGTGAAGTGCTGTATCCTCCGTCCGACGCATAGACCGTAAGTGCACCGAATCTAGTTGCGGATATGAGCATGACCGTCGCCATGATCACGCCGCAAAACTTAATCCATTTCCTTTTCATCGATCTCATCCTCCTCTGTTCTGTAGTGCGAAGTCTGGTTTTCTTTCTGCATTCCGGTGACTGTTTTCAGAATATCCATGACGGATTCACCCTTGCCCTGCATATCCCTGATGCGGTCAATGATGATGTCATTTTCGATCTGTGTTTTCTTCTCAAGAAGCGTCTTATGATGCTCCTGCGCTTCCTTGATATGCTTTTCGGATCTGGCAAGTTCCTCGTTGACCCTGCCAAGCTCCTTTTCGAGTTTTTTGTTCAATATAGCTCCTCCTTTACTTGATCCTGCCGAAGCAGTAAAAATGCTGCTGCCAGTAATTTGAGTTTATGGTGGTGTACTGGATAGGATTTCCACAGTGGATCATCATGCCGTTTCCGACATAGATGGCCACATGACTTGCACCACTTGTGTTATATGTGCCTTGAAAGAAGATCAAATCTCCCGGTTTTGCTTCTCCTGGAGATACATATGTACAGCGATTTCTCAGACCTTCAGCAGTAATTCTTCCAACATTCCAACCATTTCCGCAGTGATTGATTACCCAGCAAACAAAACCTGAACAGTCAAAACTTGTCTCCGGACTCGATCCGCCCCATACATATGGATAACCAAGATACTTTTCTGCTTCTCTGATCATTCTGGCGAATTTCTCATCAGACAGTGCCTCTGGAGGTATCTCATATGACATCCCTCCACCGGACGGATCACCTGCTATCAAAGAGTCTCCGAATAAATAGGAACGGTTGCCCAGTGTCGCCATGTAGGTGAGATAGTATGACTTCTGGTCGCTGTTCAGCTCCTCCATCGCAATGGCAGCCATGCCCTTGTTGGTCAGCTTGATGTTGAGGATATGCCACTCATACTGTTCTTCCTCTTCGTACTCATATTCCTCATACGTGACCTCACCGGTCTCTTCATCAACGACCTCTCTGGTTCCGGTCTTCGTTACAGTCCTTGTTCGGATCTCTGTTTCCTCTTCGACCTTCAGCTTGAACTGCTTCTGGAATATCCTTGTCAGTTCGCTCTGCACATCGCTGATCGTGAAGTCACCGTATTTTGCGGTCAGATAGGAGATCAGAGAATACGGTTCATGAGTGATCTCGTCCACCTGGTAACGATACTCGTCATATCCCGGATATGTGCTCTCGATCCTGTTGATCTGTGACTGCAGTCCTGCCTCCAATGAAAGATACTGATTGTTGGCAGCGTAGATGTCCTCGTCACTGGACAGGAAGGTGGATTCAACGATTGCTCCTCCGGCTTCACCGATCAGGGAACTGAGTGTTCCCATTCCGGAAATAAAGAACATCAGAACAATTCCGCAGAACAGCAGCGTTGCAATGCCGGCCTTGTTTCTTCTGACAAACCTGCCGGCCTTTACTCTGAATGCCGCAATTACTGAGGTCCCGGCTTCTGCGACATCCTCTGCCTTTTCAACCGTCCTGCCGGCTTTTCTTGCTTTGCGGATGTTGTCTGCATAGGTTCTCTGAATTCCTTTCTTCTGATCAGCTCTGCTCACCTTGTAAGCCTCGACGCCGGCTCCACCACCTGACGCTTCATCAAACTTCAGCCTGGATGCCGGTTTTGCGTCCTTCAGCCTGCCGTGGATCAGTTTTGCAGATGCCTCTCCGGCGATCTCGGTTGAATGTGCCGCCTCGACCGCAGAATTGTCATCTTCCGCCTCTGTGATCTTTGCGTGGACAATTCCCAATGCTGCATCAGCCGCCTTGCCTGCAGCAGTCCCTGCAGCTTTTCCGGCTTTTGAAAGCACTCCGGACGATTCCTGCTTTACAGGCTTCTCATCATCAAAACGAAGCGATGTTTTCTTCTGAGTCTTCTGCTTATCCCCGGTATCCTTTTTCTCTTTCGACCCTGTGCGGGATGCCGGAGAAGCCTGATAATCTTCCGGATCTTTTCCCGGCTCCATGCCAAGCATTTCCGCATACGGATCACGGAAGGCTGCCTGTTTCTGCTCTTTGGGCACATTGAATTCAGGCACATCCTTGTCATCGTTCAGTTCTGTGATGGATATTTCGTCTTTTGTATTTCCGTGCTGTTTCGCCATCCTCTCTTTAAAGAACTTCGGAACATTGCTACTGTTTTCGGCAGAAGAAAAGCCGGTGCTTTCTATTTCTTCACCGGCCAGATCCTCCTTGTCCATTATCAGTTTCGACTTTACTTCTTCATCCATGATGATCACCTCCCTTCAGGGAAGAAGAAGGTTCATGCCGTCAGGGAATCAGTTTCTGCGTTTTCGAGATGATTCATCGCTTCCTCAGCAGTTGCCTGCGCATCGTTCAGGATCTTCTGCAGATCATTTCCTCTGATGCTCTTTCCTGACATCAGTGCTTCAAACACTTCCGTCAGACTGTCCACGGTATCAGCCAGGTCGATAATGTCATCCGCAAGAATCTCAAGATCCTCAAGACTCATGATAACCATGTCATATTCATCAGCCATGCAGCAGGATTCCCTGTCAGGGCAATGTTCACAGTCTGCGTCTTCTTCCGCTGCCTGAAACTCGATGATCCTTTCGGCACCCTGAACAAATTCCTTAATGCGGATCAGATCCTCCATATCCCTGTCACAGGTCTTTTCCATTGTGTCTCTGAGATCCAGATATGCCTTGTGACGCTTCTTCAGCTCCGTTTCCTGGCGAAACATGCGGATGAATCCGGCATGCATGTTGCAGGCTTCTCTTGCCATATCACACAAGGCCTTCATTGCGAACACGGGAACTTCGATCATCTTCTGATCATTTACGTTTTCTCTCATAATTTCTCTTCTCCTTCATTCTCGATTCTTTCATTCGGTTTAGTCGTCATGATGCGGTAGAGCATCGTATCCTTCGGGAACTTGTCCTTGAAGGGAATGATGGTCCTTCCGTAAAAAAGCAGTCCTTCACCTTCGCCGGAATTGGTCACGAACGATAACTGATGAGGACTGATGTTCAACTGCTTTGCCAAGATCTGTCGGTCTCCCTGAGCCTGGTTGAGCATGTAGATATAGTCTGAGTTCTCAAAGATGTTTTCGATCTCCCTGCTGGAGAGCAGATCCTTGACGTTCTGAGTGATGCCTGTAGGAATACCGCCCCATTTACGGAACCTCTTCCAGATCTCTACGGAATAGTTTGCCGTCTGCTCATCCTTCAGAAGAAGATGGAACTCGTCAATGTAGTATCGGGTAGCCTTGCCCTGGTCTCTGTTGACCGTGACCCTGTTCCATACCTGATCCTGCACAACCAGCATGCCGATCTTCTTCAGCTGCTTACCAAGTTCCTTGATATCAAAGCAGACCACACGGTTGTTGATGTCCACATTGGTTCTGTGATTGAACACATTCAGTGAACCTTTGACGTAGATTTCCAGTGCCGTTGCGATCCTTTGTGCCTCCGGTTCGCTCTGAGCAAGGATCGTGTTATAAAGATCCTCCAGGATCGGCATCGTTTCCAAACTCGGATTCTGCAGGTATTCCCTGTACACCAGCCTCACGGAACGGTCAATGATGGTCTTCTCAACAGGTTCAAGACCGGTCTTGCTG
>JAEEGI010009089.1_pt1 | contig 21827 bp, 20 predicted proteins | sample 8958751 | NCBI WGS metagenome assembly JAEEGI01 (sample SAMN16246545, study PRJNA631951) | gut metagenome | biome: gut microbiome; feature: rumen; material: KS-attached | host: Bos | place: Iran: Karaj | collected 2018-10 | reverse complement strand
TAGGCTGTCGAAGTATTGCTGCATTTCCTCGGGGGTGTTGCAGACGATGGTCTCGCCGTCGGCCGACTCCTTTCGGGCTTTCCTTATCTTAGTGCACAACGTGGGAGTGACCGTATTTTCGCTGCGAGCCACACGTACCGCTGCAACGCCACGTATCAACAGCAAAGCTTTCTTGATTTCGGACAAGGCTGCACCATCCTCAAGAGTTACAATCACTTGGTTTGTCTGTGGTGTATATGTTCTTGTATCCATTTTGTTTTGTTATTTCACGCTGCAAAGATACGAATAAATATTCGACTGGCAAAATAAATGTTGTCATGCGGAGAAAAAAGAAAATATTCTCCGCAAAATATACGGAGAATAATAGCCTTGCCGGTTATACAAAACAAAATCCGCCGCTTCAATCGGCGGCGGCAGTCGGATGAATTAGAGCTTCAAGCTCAATATGTCTTTGTCTATTTCTACGTTTTATGTCATCATCATTTTATCAATTTCACGCTGCAAAGATACACATCATCATTTAATTACCCCTTCGTGCAGTTGCTCGATGGGGAATATCAAGTCCCAGTTGCGACCCCAGACGATGTTGCCGCCGTCAAGGGTGAAGGTGCGGAACTTTTTGGGGTCAAGGTATTTGTTGTACTGCGGATGCGGGTGCCGACGGATGTAGTCGCCGACATCCACCGTGCTGTCGGTGCCGTCGCTGAAAACCAACCGCACCTTCAAACCGCCAAGGTTAACTGCTTCCGTTATGTATAATCTGTCGCTCATAGTTTTGTCTTGATATTGGGGCTCATGTTTATTGGAGTAGAATATAAATCCGAAGTATTCTATTCGTATATTTTAGGCATGTCGTTGTTATTGTTTTCACGATGCAAAGATACACAAAATTACTCGTCTGGCAAAATAAATGTTGATGTGCGGAGATTAGTATGTGCATTAGCCGCACAAAAATCCTCAATTTTGGGGATTGCGGGGGTGTGGGAATGTCGGTAATTTTGCAGCCGGAATCAAAAACGCTATAATATGGATAAAAGACTGACATTTTGGGGTGCTACGGGTTTCGTGGTGCTGTATTTTGTGGCGGTGTTTGCCGCCGAGTTCATCGGTTTTGCCCATCCGGTATGCTGGGTGCTGGCTCCTGCCCTGGGGGCGCTCCTCGGCGCGTTGCCCTACCGCAGGCTTTCGCTCCGCTGGCATAGGTTCGGCTTGGGTACGGTGCTGTCGGTCGTGTTCGGCGTGCTGATGATGGCTATGGGCGAGGTGGACCTCACACGGCTGGCCGTCATCGTCGGCTTCGGTGTGCTGAGCGACCTGGTGCGGTTGGGTGTCAAGAAGGACTCCGTCACATACCCGTTCCTCGCCCTCGGCAACATCGCCGAGATCATCTACCTTTGGACGCGCAAGGCGTGGTACCTGCAGGGCGCCGCCGAGGAGGTGGGACAGGCCTATGCCGACGCCATGGCTCCGCTGCAGAGCACGCTGTGGCTCGTCGTCGCCTTGGTGGCCATCGTCGTTGCCGCCGAGTGCGGATTGTGGATAGCAAAGAAATTGATTAAATAAACAATAAGATTATGGGACTTCTAAGTAAGATTTTCAGCAACACACGCAAGCCCGAAGGTTTCTTCGGAAGAATGATGGTCAACGGCATGAACGGTGGCGGCCACGCCCGTCTGGCGGAGTGGGGCCTCTCGCACCTGACGCTCACCGACGATGCCAATGTCCTCGATGTGGGATGCGGCGGCGGTGCCAACGTGGCACGGCTGCTGAAGCGCTGCCCTAAAGGGACGGTGACGGGCATCGACTACTCCCCCGTCTCGGTGAAGAAAAGCACCGAGGTGAACGCCGCCGCCATCGCCGCAGGACGCTGCCGTGTGCTGGAAGGCAGCGCCGCAGCATTGCCTTTCGAGGACAGCGCTTTCGACCTTGTGACCGCCTTCGAGACCGTCTACTTCTGGCCTGACATCGAAGAGTGCTTCCGTGGGGTGCGCCGCATCCTGAAAGCGGGCGGACGTTTCGCCATCGTCAACGAGGACGACGGCCTCACGGGCAAAAACGAGAAGTGGGAGAAGATGATTGACGGTATGCACACCTACACCCCCGACGAGCTGCGTGCCCACCTCGCCAATGCCGGCTTCCGCGACATTGCCGTCCACGGCGACGGGCAGCACCACTGGCTGGCTGTAATTGCAACGAAATAATATATATACTATGAAACCCAACTACAAAAACTGGATGCCCAAGGGCATGATACGTGGAACGGCGGCAGGATGCGCGGCTTGCTTTGTGCTGTTCCTTGTCTTCGGCGTGAGCGGATTGCTCGCGGCCGGAATATGGAGAACCGTGCTTACAATTCTTTTCCTTGTCCTCACAATTGTCTTGCTGGCGGTGACGGTATGGATGATTTTGTTGTACCGAGCCTTCTCGTACGACGGGAAGCGCCAGTTGTCGCGTGTGATAATCGACGGCGTGGCCGCGAGGGTCGTGCTGCCCGAAGGCGGCTGCGGCCTCGACGTGGGGTGCGGCAGCGGCGCCTTGACCATCGCCGTGGCCAAGCGCAACCCGAAGGCGCGGATGACCGGCATCGACCGCTGGGGGGCGGAATATTCCTCCTTCAGCAAGACCCTGTGCGAGGAGAACTCCAAAGCCGAGGGCGTATCAAACACCTCCTTTTCCAAGGGCGATGCCGTACGCCTCGATTTCGCCGACGGGACCTTCGATGCGGTATGCAGCAACTATGTGTACCACAATATCCCAAGCCGCAACCGCCAGGAGATATTGATGGAGACCCTCCGCGTGCTCAAGAAAGGCGGCACCTTTGCCATACACGATATCTTCTCGCCGCTGAAGTATGGCGACATGCAGATGTTCGTGCAGCGATTGAAAAACATGGGCTACTCAGATGTGAGGCTTGTCCCCACCGACGACGGCCTTTTCATGAGTCGCCGTGAGACCACCTGGCTGGGGCTCAAAGGCTCCGCCATACTTGTGGGGAAGAAATAGGAGTTGAACCTTAAATTTCGTGATTCAAGCTTTGCTTGCGGTCGTAGTGCTCGGCGGTGGCGGTGAAGAAGGCGTCGTCGCTGGAGTTGAGGGCCGTCTCGACCGAGTCCTGCACCACACCGATAATGAAACCTATGGCCACAGCCTGCATTGCCACGTCGTTGCCGATGCCGAAGAAGGAGCAAGCCATGGGGATGAGCAGCAATGAGCCGCCGGCCACATCCGTCTAGTGGAGTGAAGCCTCTCGCATCTAACGCTCATCGCCATCGCCAACATATTTGATGTAGAATGCGGCGACGGAGCTACTGTGGCACGTCTGCTGAAGCGCTGCCCCAAAGGAACGGTGAAGGGTATCGACTACTCTCCCGTCTTAGTGAAAAAAGAATGTAATGATGTATGTATGACTTTTATTTCTTCGACTGCTGGTACTGGCGGGCTTGCTCCACAAGAACCTTGAAGTAGGCGACGGCTTCGTCGTAGGTCATGAAGTCGGAGGCGTTCTCGTCGTGGTCGAGGCGCTTGACGACGGCGGCCTCGGGGTGGTACTGCAGGGCGAAGGCGAAGGTCTTGTCGGTGCGCTGCACGGCCTCGATGATGTCGATGCCGTCGGTGGTCAGCATGCCGGTGACACGCAGCGGAGTGCCCTCGACGCTGCCAGCGGCCTGATGGTGCCACGAGGGGGCGCCATGGATGATTGTATGATTGTGTGATTGCGTTAATGCGTTAGTGTTTGAAGATTCAACGATCTTATACAGCCACGAGGTGGTGTCGAGCACATAGACATCGTGCGGCGCATAGTCGCGGTAGACGCCGGGCTCCACCTGGTTGCGGTGCTCATAGTTGTAAGTCTTGCCCTGCTGGGCGAAGTAGGTGGGGAGGTCCTGGATGATGGTGCCGCCGGAGACGACGACGAGCATCTGCATACCGCGGCACATGCCCATCACAGGGATGTCGTGGTCGAGGCAGTAGCTCATAGTGAGGTAGTCGGACACGTCACGCGTGGCGTTGTAGTCCTTCTCGGCCTCGATGCCGTGCCACGGCTCGGGGTTGCGCAGCAGCGTGGGGGCGATGTCCTCGCCGCCTGTGAAGACCACAGCACAGACACCCTCAACCGAGGTGCTTACATTCGAATTGCCGTAGCCTGCCTTCACCATGTCGGCATACTGCTGCAGCAGCACGTCGTTCTCGTCGATATATTCCGGTGCGAGGGTGGAATCGACGTAGTTCCAGCCCTCCATCCGCACCTGCGGCAGCAGGACGGGCTCGGCGCCGGCCTCGCGCAGGGCGCAGACGACGTTGGTATAGAATTCCGACTCGGTGTCGGCACGCCAGGCGATACCTATGCGCACAGGTTCTTCGGTGGGGGTGCTCTTCTTGTTGAAGCACGAGGTGAAAAGCATGGCCGCTACGGCCAGCATCAGAAGTATTCTTTTCATGATATAGTTTTTTGAGTGTCAAATTCCGTATTTGAGGTTCTTGCGGCGGTCATAGTGCTCGGCGGTGGCGGTGAAGAAGGCGTCGCCGCTGCTGTTGAGGGCCGTCTCGACGGAGTCCTGCACCACGCCGATGATGAAGCCAATGGCGACGGCCTGCATGGCCACATCGTTGCCGATGCCGAAGAAGGAGCAGGCCATAGGGATGAGCAACAGACTTCCGCCGGCCACGCCCGAGGCGCCGCAGGCGCCGAGGGTGGCTATCACGCCCAGGAACAACGCCGACGCAAAGCTCACGTCCACACCCACCGTGTGCGCCACCGCCAGCGAGAAGACCGTGATGGTCACCGCCGCACCGTCCATGTTGATGGTGGCACCCAGCGGGATGCTGACGGAGTAGAATTTCTCATCCAGTCCCAGCTTCGTGCACAGCGCCATATTGATGGGAATATTGGCCGCCGACGAGCGGGTGAAGAAGGCCTGCAGGCCGCTCTCCTTCAGACAGGTAAAGAGCAACGGATAGGGATTCTTGCGCAGCATCACGAACGAGATGAGCGGGTTGAACACCAGCGTGTTGACCAACATACAGCCCACCAAAAGCAAGAGCAGGTGGCCGTAAGTGGTGAAGACAGACAGACCGTTCTCGCTCACTGTCGTGAAGACAAGACCCAGAATGCCGAAGGGAGCGAACTGGATGACCCATTTGACCACCCGCGACACCACGTCGCTCAGGTCATGCACCACCTGCACGGTAGATTTAGAGGCGGTGGTCTTCAGCGCCACCCCAAGGATGATGCTCCAGAAGAGGATGGCGATATAGTTGGCGTTGGCCACCGCCGCGATGGGGTTGCCCACCATGCCGGTGAGCAGGTTGGTGAACACCTCGCCCAGCGAGCCGGCCCCCTGCCCTATCTGCACTCCTTCGGCCGCCTCGCCCAGCTGCAACGTGACAGGGAAAAGGAAACTGCCCACCACAGCACACACGGCGGCGATGAAGGTGGAAAGCAGATAGATGAATATCAGCGACGTGAAGCGCCGTCCCATACCGCGACCCGCTTTGGCTATCGACGAAATGACCAGCACCGCCACCAGCACCGGCGCGATACCTTTCAACGCACTTACAAAGATACGACCCAGGATACCGACGCCACCCCATTGCGGCACAGTGAGGCCTAGCACGGCGCCGATGACCAAGCCGATGAGAATTCTCAGCATCAGACTGACGGATGTGTAGCGGAGCAAAACTCTTTTGGCAATATTCATAATTTACAGTTTACAAAATTGGCCATTGGCCACTGACTACTAAACAACTATTCTTTAAAATGTGCTGCAAAGATACAGAATAAAAGCGAGATGACAAAAAATAATTGTCCATACGGGGAAAAAGTTGTACTTTTGCAATTGTTTTTAAAGGAGGAAAACCGATGTACGACGTGAGGATTACGGCCATCCGCAAAGCCGACTACCGCGACCTGCAGGCACTCTATGAGAACCCCATCCAGCACACCTGCGACGTGTGCGAGGGGCAGGAGTGGATTGCACCTCGCGGCAGCAAGCCCGCCGGGCTGTGCGACAGCGCTTGGGAGTCGATGCGCGCGTTTGTCGAGGAGTTGTCCGCCGGAGGCGGTAATTTCTACGACGGCTGGATGCGCAACCCCTACAGTGCCCTCATCAGCTGCAACGACGGCTTCCGTCCCGTCAGTTTCCTTCTCGAACGTATAGAAAAAGAAACCACAACATGACAGAACAACTCTACGAAGCTTATCTGCGCTCGCGCGCCGTCACCACCGACTCGCGCAATATCACCCCCGGATGCCTCTTCTTTGCCTTCAAGGGCGAACGCTTCGACGGCAACGCTTTTGCGCCGCAGGCGCTGGAGCAAGGGGCCGCCCTCTGCGTCGTTGATGAAAAGTGGAAAGCGGAAAACGGAAAGTGGAAAGATGACGAAAGAATCGTTGGAGTGCCCGACGTGCTGGCCACCCTGCAGGAGCTGGCCCGCGAACACCGCCGCCACCTGACCATCCCCGTCGTCGGCATCACCGGCACCAACGGCAAGACCACCACCAAGGAACTCGTCCACGCCGTGCTGGCCAAGCGCTATAAAACTTCGGCCACCAAAGGAAACTTCAACAACCACCTGGGTGTACCGCTGACGCTGCTCTCCATCCCCGAGAACACCGAAATCGCCATTGTTGAGATGGGCGCCAACCACCCGGGCGAGATAGCCTTCCTCTGCGGCATCGCCGACCCCGACTGTGGCCTCATCACCAACGTGGGTCGTGCCCACCTCGAGGGCTTCGGCTCGTTCGAGGGAGTCATACAAACCAAGACGGAACTCTACCGCCACTTGGCAGCAAAGGATGGCACCGTCTTCGTCAATGCCGACAACCCTATATTAATTAAGAATTTAGAATCAAGAATTAAGAATATTGTCAGATATGGCAAGGGGGAGAGCGCCCAAGTCCGCGGCACATTGGTCAACGCTCCGACCTCCGACCACCAACCTCCTACCTCTCCTTACCTCCACTTCTACTTCGAGGTGGGCGACAACGTCTACAACGTGCGCACCCACCTGCTGGGTGCCTACAACTTCGACAACTGCATGGCCGCTGTCGCCGTGGGCCTGCACTTCGGCGTCGAGCCGTGGGACATCAAGGAGGCCATCGAAGAATATATCCCCTCCAACCAGCGCTCCGAATACCGCGAGACCGCCCGTGGCAACCGCCTCTACCTCGACTGCTACAACGCCAACCCATCCAGCATGGCCGCCGCCATTGAATCATTCCGCGGAATGATTCAAGTGGGGAGTGGACAGTGTGTAGTGGATAGCACACGGACACAAATACTACCCACTACCCACTACCCACTACCCACTTATATGGCCGTCATCGGCGGAATGCACGAACTGGGCGCCGAAGAGCGAAAAGAACACGAGCAGGTGGTGGCACAGCTTGAAGCCTGCCACCTCGACCAAGTGCTGCTCGTGGGGCCCGAGTGGACGCCTCTCCCCCACCCCGACAACATGCTGCTCTTCCCCGACACCGACAGCGTGCGCTCCTGGCTGCAGGAGCATCCCGTCAGCGGCGCCACCATCCTCGTCAAAGGCTCCAACACCAACCGCCTCTGGACACTGGAAGAACTGCTTTAAGAGAATTAAGAATTAAGAATTAAAAAATAAAAAGACGATGACGATGACGATAACGACAAGTTTTCTTTTCTAATCTTTTACAATCTGAAGGAGAAAAAGAGTCGACGAGACAACGCGTCATCAAGACGTTGAGGCTTCATTCTTAATTCTTAATTCTTCATTATTAATTTCCCTTTTAACTTTTCACTTTTCAATTTTCAACTTTTTCGTATCTTTGCCGCATCGAATGACGACACACATCATGCGTTAACACACTCATAGCCACGAGCTAAAGCACACACAAGACCGTTAAAAAGCCTCTGAAAAGAGGCCGAAAAGGGAGGGTTATACGGTTTTGTGTGTGCTTTTTTGTTGTGCGTTCCTTGACATAGTACCTTGACAACAACCCAGCGGACCCATCGTTGCCTCCTCTCCTTCTATTTTTAATTAAAAAAAACAGTAACCATGGAAAGAGACAAAAGAATCCGAATCAACAAACGCATGATGGCCTGGAGCAACGGCCAACGAACAAATGTCATACCCAGTGTGTGGTGCCAGGTAGACGACTACGGACGTACACTTGTCAACTACCACCGAACCTTGCGCGAGGGCGACGAGAACTATATGACCTGCACCATCATCCGCGAGGAATGCCAATGCCGCGAATACGAAGCCGACCGATATTGGGATCGGGGGCACCACCTCAAAGCCCTCAACCAAATGATTGATGCCGCCATGATGGTGCTGCCCGACGAGAGTGTCGACATCCGGTTCGAAGATGCACAGTGGCTCAACCCACAGGAAACCCTCTATTGGCATCCCAACGTGCGCGAGCACCTCCGCCTGATGCGCCGCTGCGAGGGCTACTGCAAGCAAGACCCGCGTCTCTGGCCTCTCCTCGAAGACAGCCGCACCTACCGCAACTACAAGAAATACCTCCACACCCTGGGACAATGGGTGCACGAGAATTAAAAATTAAAAAAGAAAAGGAGATAAGACTTTTGCACCGATGGGCACATTTGTCTTATCTCCTTATCTACTTAACTCCTGTCTACTAAACTACTAGTATTTGTAGAAACCTTCGCCGGTCTTGCGGCCAAGGAGGCCGGCACGGACCATCTTGCGGAGCAGGGGGTGAGGACGATACTTGGGATCGCCGAACTCTTTGTAGAGCACCTCCATGATGGCCAGGTTCACATCGTTGCCGATGAGGTCGGCCAAGGCCAAGGGACCCATGGGATGGTTGGCACCGAGCATCATGCACTTGTCGATATCTTCGGCGGTGGCGATACCGTCGGCCAGGATGCCGACAGCCTCGTTGATCATCGGGATGAGGATGCGGTTGACCACAAAGCCGGGGGCCTCCTTCACCTCGACGGGCTGCTTGCCAATCTCGGTGGCCAGGTCGACGACGCACTTGCACACCTCGTCGCTGGTGAGCTGGCCGCGGATGACCTCGACGAGGGCCATACGGTCGGCGGGGTTGAAGAAGTGCATGCCGATGAACTGGGCGGGACGCTTGGTGCAGGCGGCAATCTCGGTGATGGACAGCGAGCTGCTGTTGGTGGCGAAGATGGTCTCGGGCTTGCAGATGGCGTCGAGCTCGGTGAAGACATCCTTCTTGAGCTGCATCTCTTCCACAGCGGCCTCGATGACGAGGTCGGCATCGGCGAAGGTGGCGTAGTCGGTGGTGGTGGCGATGTTCTTGAGCAGGGCGTCAACGGCCTCCTGGGTCATCTTGCCTTTCTCAACCAGTTTGCCGTAGCCTTTGGCGATGGAGGCCATAGCCTTGTCGAGGCTGGCCTGGGTGCGGCTCTTCATGACGACGGGCATCTTGGTGGCGAAGGCTTTCACAATGCCTTTGGCCATCGTGCCGGTTCCAATAACACAGATTTTCATGTTTACGTGAATTTTATTGTTTGATTTATTATACGTGAATTATCGTAAATTAGTCCGTGAATTGCCGTGAATTAATTTCTGACAATTAACGAAATCAATTCTCGGCAATTTACGTTAAACAATTACCGTCCTTGGAATTCGTATTTACCCTTTTCGAGAAATGCCTTCATGCCTTGCTTCTGGTCCTCAGTGGCGAAGCAGCGGCCGAAAATGGCGCTCTCGTTCTGGATGGCGGCGTCGGCGTCCATGTCGTACTCCTCGTTGATGCAGAGCTTGGCGGCCTTGACGGCCAGTGGGGCGTTGGCGGCAATCTGATTGGCCAGCTCCATGGCCTTGTCCATCAGCTCGGCCTGGGGCACCACAGCGTTTACCAGCCCGATGCGCAGGGCCTCGTCGGCCTTGATGGGCTTGCCAGTGTAGATGAGCTGCTTGGCCATGCCCATGCCCACGAGGCGAGCCAGACGCACGGTGCCGCTGAAGCCGGGGATGATGCCCAGCCCCACCTCGGGCTGACCGAAGCGGGCGTTGTCGGAGCAGATGCGTATGTCGCAGGCCATAGCCAGCTCGCAGCCACCGCCGAGGGCGAAGCCGTTGACGGCAGCGATGACGGGCACATGGAGCGTCTCCAACTTGCGGAACACGGCGGCGCCGCGGGCACCGAAAGTCTGACCTTCCAGCATGTCGAGGGTGGCCATCTCGCTGATGTCGGCTCCTGCCACGAAACTCTTCTCGCCGTCGCCGGTCACGATGAGGCAACGGAATCGGTTGCAGTCGAAATGGGTCAGGTAGTCGTCCATCTCCTTCAGGATGGTTGTATTGAGCGCATTGAGGCTCTTCGGCGCGCTGATGGTCATAATGGCCACCACTCCACGCTCTTCTATCTTCAGATGTTCGTACATATTTTCTTTATTGCTTGAATGTTTTAATGCTCTATTGCTTGAGTTGCGACTGCAAAATTACGAAAAAAGGATTATATGGCAAAATATTTTCTCTGAACCAAAAACAATTCGTATCATCGCACCGTGAAAACGATATGATTGAAATGACCCATGCCGCTCTCCTTTCGGCGATTGTCAATCGGTATTTCTTCGGTATTTCTTCGGTTTAAACCGAAGAAATACCGAAGAAATGACGTAAACTAGTGAGAGAGAAGCGGAAGAGGAGGGCGGACGGGTTACTCTTTGGAGGGATGCAGGCCCAGGTCGGCGGCGAGGCGGAGCATCATCTGCCAGGCGGCGTCGCGGTCGTTAGGTATCTGGCCGTCGAGGATGGCATCCTTGATGGCGTCTTTGATGGTGCCTATCTCGCGGCAAGGGCCGATGCCGAAGGTGTCCATGATGTCCTGACCCGAGACGGGAGGCTGGAAGTTGCGTATGCGGTCGCGCTCCTCCAACTCGATGAGCTTGCGCTTCACCAATTCGAAGTTGGCCTTGTGTTTACGGACTTTCTCGGGGTTCTTGCTGGTGATGTCGGCGTTGCAGAGCAGCATGAGGTCGTCGATGTCGTCGCCGGCCTCGAAGAGGAGACGGCGCACGGCGCTGTCGGTGACCTCCTCCTCGCTGAGGACGATGGGACGCATGTGGAGCATGACGAGCTTCTCGACATAGCGTTCTTCGGCTCCCAGCGGCAGACGCAGGCGCTTGAAGATGCGCTTCACCATGTGGGCGCCACGGGCCTCGTGTCCGTGGAATGTCCAGCCCTGCTTGGCGTCGTAGCGCTTCACGCCGGGCTTGCCGACATCGTGAAGCAGTGCGGACCAACGGAGCCAGAGGCTCCTGTCAATCTCCCGCTTGTCGGCCAAGCCGACGCCATAGCACGCGAAATCTTGGAAATCCTGTAAATCCTCTTGATTCTTTTCTGATTTCAAAGATTTGTTGGGTCCGTCAGAATCTTGGAAATCTTTAGGGGAATCATTTCCAGAATCTCCAGGATTTCCGCCGGAGGCGGGGAGACATAAGTTGTCCAGCACCTGCATGGTGTGGTAGAAGATGTCTTTGTGGCCGTGGCCGTCGACGGTTTCGACACCGGCCAGGGCGCTGATTTCAGGCAGGATGAGCTGCATGAGGCCGCACTTCTGCATCAGCTTGAGACCCAGCGAGGGCTGCGGCGAGAGCATAATCTTGTTCAGCTCTACTGTGATGCGCTCGGCGCTGACAATCTCGATGCGCTTGGCGTTGCGGCCGATGGCTTCGAAGGTGTCGTCGGCGATGCGGAAGCCGAGCTGCGAGGCGAAGCGGACGGCCCGCATCATGCGCAGGGGGTCGTCGGAGAAGGTGACGTCTGGGTCGAGCGGCGTACGCAGGATACCTTCGTTGAGGTCCTGTATGCCTCCGAAGGGGTCCATCAGCTCGCCGTAGCGGTCGGCGTTGAGGCAGACGGCGAGGGCGTTGACGGTGAAGTCGCGCCGGCGCTGGTCGTCCTCGAGGGTGCCGTTCTCGACAATGGGCTTGCGGCTGTCGTGGGAGTAGCTCTCACGACGAGCGCCAACAAATTCAAGCTCGTATTCTCTAACCGAAAAATCTTTATCTCTAACCGAACTATCCGAATGAATCCGAATTCGGTCTGGTTCGGATGATTCGGTTAGATGCTTATGGTCGGGTGTGTAGCGGAACGAGGCGGTGCCGAAGGTCTTGAACACTGACACCTTGGAACCGCCGACAGCGGCGGAGACAGCCTTGGCCAGCTCGATGCCGATGTGCACCTCGCCACCCTCGTCGTGTCCTATGCAGACCACGTCGATGTCGGTGCAGGGGCGCTGCAGGAAATAGTCGCGCACCACGCCGCCCACGGCATAGGCGTCGACGCCCATGCGGTCGGCCTCACGGCCGATGACACGATAGATATCCAACCCCAGGTCAACCATCTTAGTATTCCGTCTTCTCCACCAGATTGCCTTCGGCGTCGTAGACTTCCCAAAGGCCGACCGGACGGCCTGATTCGTACTGACCTATATAATAGGGGGCTCCGTTGTCACGATAGACGCGGTAGGTGCCCTCCTCCTTGCCACCAACGAAGGTAGCCTCGCATTGCGGAAGGCCGTTGGGGTGGTAGAACACCCAGCGTCCTTCACGCTGGCCGTCGACCATAGTGCCTTCGCTACGGAGCTGCATGGAGCTGAAATACTGCAGCCAGCGCTGCTGATTGCCGGAGCAATACACCACCGTCATGGGGTGACCGTCCTCGCTGACTTCGACAACTCGCATCGAGTCGTAGTCGGCCACAGGCTCATTGCCCTGGGCGTCGGTGATGCTCCACGCGCCGGAACGCAGATTGTGGGTAGCCGTGACGCTGCCGTCGGCGGCGCTGAAAGTCTCGGTGCGACCACCACGGCCGCCACAGGCCGCCGTCAAGAGCGCGGCGACAATCAAAAGTGTGTACTGAAGGGTTCTTTTCATCATGATATTTATAACGGGAAGGTGAGATTGATTATTGCTTCTGGAGAGGTATTTTTTCAGTCGACGGACTCGTATAGGTGGCCAGGCAAGACACGCACCACCTTCTGCATCTCAAGGTTGAAAAGAATCGACGCCACACGCGGCATCGGAAAGCCGCTAAGACCTACAAGCTCGTCGATGGAGAGCTGCCGCCCTTGCTTCAGCAATTCGTACAAGCGTTGTTCGTCGGACGACAGCTGGGGCAGCAAGGAGGTCTGTGAATCGGACAAACCGGCCTGCTGACGAGGCCAACCCATATAGTCGGCGATATCGTCGGCGTCGCGCACCATCTGGGCGCGCTGGGTGGCAATCAATGTATTGGTGCCGCGTGAGTAGGTGTCGGTGAGACGTCCGGGCACAGCAAACACCTCGCGATGGTAGCCGGCGGCGATGGCGGCCGTGATGAGGGCGCCACCCTTGTCCGAAGCCTCCACGACAAGTGTGGCGTCGGACATCGCGGCTATGATGCGGTTGCGGGCGGGAAAATAGCCGGGGTTGATGGCAGTGCCGTTGGGGTACTCCGTCACCAGCGCCCCACCCTGCTCCAGAATCCGCTTGGCCAGCGGTCTGTTGGAAGAGGGATAGATACGGTCAAGCCCGTGACCCAGCACAGCCACAGTCGGCAACCCATGTTGGAGGGCAGCAGTATGTGCCGCCGTGTCAATACCATAGGCGAGGCCGCTGACGATGGGCAGGTCCAAATATTGCAGCTGTTCGACCAGGCGGTCGGTGGTGTCGCGCCCCTGGGAGGTGGCGCGGCGCGTGCCGACGACAGACAGCATGCGTTCCACATTGAGATTGGCTGCGCCAAGGACATAGAGCACCACAGGACAGTCTTGCGTCTCCTCACGGTTGAGGCGCGCGGGATATTCGGCATCGGTGCAGAACAACACCTTGATACCGTTGCGTTCGCAGAATTCCAGCTCTTCCTCGGCACGCGCATGGGTGGCCTTGGACAGAATGGCCTCGAGCGGCTGAAGGTGACTGCCAAAAGCCAGCTTCAACTCGTTTGGCGGCAGAGAGAAGATATCCTGGCCGGGATAGGCATCGAGCAGCTTGCGGCAACTGGTAGGTCCCAGGCCCGGAATCATGGAGAGGGCTATTTGGCTGACTGCATCCATTTTGTAGAGAGTGTTTTCAAGGTGCCGTAACTGCCCTGCAGGCGACGGTACCACTCGTCGGGAGTGACCCATACCACCTCGGTGATGCCCTCTTCGTCCTGCGGTTTCCCCACAGGCTTCTCGCCGGCAACATGGGCGTCGAACCAAGAAGTCTGTTTCAGGTGCCAGCCTCCGTAAAGATTGAAGGTGTGGTAGGTTTTGGTGGGTAGTGGATAGTGGGTAGTGGGCAGCGGGGTGATTCCGGTCTCTTCCTCCGCCTCGCGGAGGGCCGCCTGAAGGAGGGTCTCGCCGGATTCCACCTTGCCTTTAGGCAGGTCCCAGCGGCCGTTGCGCCGGATGAGGAGCATATTGCCCGCATCGTCGTGCACCACGCAGCCGGCGGCACGCACCCACCGCATGCGGCGCTTCAGACATCGCAGCCACCGTAGCGGAAGATTGAAAGTATGGTATTTATAGCTGACTTTCATTGCAATTCGAACTTAAGCGTCTCCTTACCTTTCTGGAAAAGGGTGAGCGAATAGGGCGTCAGCAGGCAGGCATCGGCTTTGCCCAGTAGGGCCAGGTAGCGATCCTGCGCCGCCATATCTCCCTCGGGACACTGCACGTCGCCGCCACTCACATAGGCCACTTTAAGTGTATAGCGCGTGCCCTCGGCGGTGACGCGGTCGAACCGCAGCGTATAGTCGGCGAAGTAGCGGTTGCAGGCCACACGGCCACGCAGGGTGCCCGACTCAGGGTGGAACATCAGGATGACGGGGTCGGCCGACGGAGCTTCATCCTTGCCACGCTGAGCCACCAGCTGCCACACCTGCTCCTTGTCGAGCTGTAACGCCCCGGCATTGTCGGCGGCCTCTTTTGGTGCTGTACAACTCACCCACAACGGGAGGAGGAATAATAACAATAGATGTTTCGTTCTCAATTGTTAACAAATATTTCAGTCGATTAATACATCAGTTTTTTCCGACTGCAAAGATACGAAAATAATCGGTATACTGGTCAAAAAAACGCACATACTTGATTCATAGTATCTTATCCCTCTGTTCTTTTACTGTTCTTTTAGTTTTGTAAAAGAACAGCTGTCAAACAACAGTAGAACAACAAATTACAACAGCATTTCCAAACGAAGGCATTGACGCTGGGAAGCTGTCGATTATTGACGCCGGAGAGCTGTCGTCATATTAAAAAATAATATTTATCAACAATAATACGAAAGATGGAGTTTCTTCGTTAATGAAATGTTTTGGAGAATGAGAACAAGGGACGCATCGTGATGGCTGTGAGCAACGACCTGCTGACAGACCAGCGCGTGGACCGCCACCGTCGGACGCTGACGGAGGCGGGTTTTGACGTTGTGGTCTTAGGTCGGCTCGACGTGCCCACACGCCACCGTCGCGGATGGCAGTTCTACTACGAGCTGAACCGCGGCCTGCGCCGCAAGATGGCGGAGCAGAGGCCCGACATCGTTTGGGCCAACGACACCGACACCCTGCTGGGATGCTACCTTGCCGCCAGACGCCGCCGCGCCAAACTGGTGATGGATGCCCACGAACTCTTCCCCGAGGTGCCTGAGATACAGCACAAGCCACTGGTGAAGTGGGTGTGGCGCACCTTGGAGCGCTGGCTGATGCCAAAATGCGACGCCCTATTGACGGTATGCAACAGCATCGCCGAATACTACCGGCTGGAGTATGGCGTGTCGATGGCGACGGTGAGGAATTTGAGAGAGACGTCGAGACGTCAAGACTTCGAGACTTCGAGACTTCGAGACTTCGAGTCAAAGAGTCAAAGAGTCGAAGAGTCTAAGAGTGGATCAACTCCGATTTCCGACCTCCGACCTCCGACCTCCGACCTCCGACTTCTCCTGTATCAGGGGCGGGTGAACCTGGGGCGCGGAGTGGATTGGGCCATCGACGCGCTGGAATGGCTTCCGGAGTGCCGGCTGGTGGTGGCTGGCGACGGCGACCTGCTGGAGGAGATGAAGGCCTATGCCGCATCGAAGCCGTGGAGCGACCGCATCTCGTTCACCGGACGTCTGATGCCGGAGGAGATGCACGCGCTGACGCCGCAGGCCGACGTGGGGCTGGTGATGCTGGAAGACATGGGGTTGAACTACCACTACGCGCTGCCGAACCGCATAGGCGACTTTGTGCAGGCGGGCGTGCCGATGGTGGTGAGCGACCTGCCGGAGATGGCGGCGGCGGTGAAACGCTACCGCATTGGCGAGGTGATGCGCGAACCAAGTGCCCAGGCGCTGGCCGACAGCATACGCAAAGTGCTTGCATTTGGCAAGGACCGCTACAATTTCGACCTGGCGCGGCGCGATATGGACTGGAACAAAGAGAAGAACAAACTGCTTGAATGCGCCAATGCGTTAATGATTGAGTGCAGACGCAACAAATACATACACAACCAAACAAGCGAATAAACAAAACAGATAAACAACCAAACAATTAAACAATGCTATACAACATCCTTTTGATACTGTATTTTGCAGGCACAATACTTGGCCTGTGGTTTGTGTTCAAGAAAGCTGGCGTGGCACCGTGGAAGGCACTGGTGCCGGTGTACAACATCGTGGTGTGGGTGAAAGTGTGCGGCAAGAAGTGGGTGTGGTATCTGTATTTCCTGATACCGGCGTTCAATGTGTTCGCATTCCTGCTGCTGGTGGTGGAGACGGCACGTGTGTTCCGCCGCTACAACTTCTGGGAGCAGACGGCGGCGGTCATCTTCCCCTGGATTTATCTGCCCGTGCTGGGCATGCACCCGCGGACGGTGTATGTGGACCCGGCGGTGGAGAAGCCCCGGAAGGAGAAGGGGCTGCGCGACTGGGCCGACGCAATTGTGTTCGCGCTGGTGGCGGCGATGATTATCCGCGGCATGTTCGTGGAATTGTACAACATACCGTCGAGTTCGATGGAGAAGAGCCTGCTGGTAGGCGACCACGTGCTGGTGAGCAAGATGGCCTATGGTGCGAAGGTGGCGCAGACGCCGCTGGCGGTGCCGCTGATACACAACGTGCTGCCGGGAACGGACGGCCGTGTGGAGAGCTACCTGAAGTGGATACAACTGCCCTACCACCGCTATCCTGGGTTGGGCAAGGTGGAACGTTTCGACGCGGTGGTGTTCCACTATCCCGACGGCGACACGATGTGCACGGCGCAGTTCAGCAACCAGAGCTACCACGAGCTGGTGCGCCGCTACGGCCGCGAGGCGGTGGAGCAGGATCGTGTGTGGGACGAGTATGGCAACCGGGTGCCGATAGGCAAGATACGGGTGCGACCGGTGGACAAGCGAGAGAACTTCATCAAGCGCTGCATCGGCTTGCCGGGCGAAGACCTCCAGATTGTCAACTGGCAGGTGCTCATCAACGGAGAGCCGATAGAGACGCCGACCGAGGCACAATACACCTATGCGGTGCTGTTCAACCCCATCGTGGTGCCCGAGCGGGTGCTGGACAAGATGGGTGTGAGCCATGAGGACATCGAGCGGGCCCATCAACAGATGTACCTCAACAATACGGAATACTATATCCTTCCGTTGTCGCCTGCTGTGGCTGCCAAGTTGGCCGGCAAGTACGAGGTGCTGGACATACAGCCGTTCATACACCCGGCCGACTCGGTCGACGGCGGCGCGATGTTCCCCCATGTCGACAGCCTCTACTGGAGCGTGGACAACTACGGTCCGGTGCATATTCCCGCCAAGGGAGAGACGCTGCAACTGACGGTGGAGAACCTGCCATTCTACCGCCGCGTAATCGAGGCCTATGAGGGCAACAAGGTGGAGGTGAAGGAGGGCCGCATATTCATCAACGGACAGGAGACATCGGAATATACCGTCAAGATGAACTACTACTGGATGATGGGCGACAACCGCCACAACAGCATCGACAGCCGCTACTGGGGCTTTGTGCCCGAGGACCACATTGTGGGCAAGGCGCAGTTCATCTACTACAGCATTGACAAAGACCACGGCAAGATACGCTGGAACCGCATGTTCCGCAATGCCTCGAAACGATAAAAGCGTTACTGCGCCAGGGCGCGAATGCGTTTGTGCGTCAAAACGTTAGAAAAAGAGTTATGGACGAATACGAAGATATCAATCTGGAGAACGAAGAGACCACCACTCCTGAACAGACAAGCAGCGAAGGGGCGACCGTGTCGCTGAGCGGCATGTACAAAGACTACTGGATTGACTATGCCAGCGATGTGATATTGGACCGTTCGGTGCCCAACATCGACGATGGATTGAAGCCGGTGCAACGCCGCATACTGCATGCGATGAAAGAGACCGACGACGGACGCTTCACGAAGGTGGCCAACATCGTGGGTAACACGATGCAATACCACCCCCATGGCGACGCCTCGATCAAGGACGCCCTCGTCAACATGGGGCAGAAAGAACTGCTCATCGACTGCCAGGGCAACTGGGGCAACATACTCACCGGCGACGATGCCGCCGCAGGCCGCTACATCGAGGCGCGCCTGTCGAAGTTTGCCAAGGAAGTGGTGTTCAACCCGAAGACGACCCAGTGGAAGCCGAGCTACGACGGAAGGAAGCAGGAGCCTGTGAGCCTGCCCATCAAGTTCCCGCTGCTGCTGGCCCAAGGCACCAAAGGCATCGCGGTGACGCTGACGAGCGTCATCCTGCCCTACAACTTCTGCGAGCTGCTGGAAGCCAGCGTGAAAATACTGCGCGATGAGGAGTTCGAGATATATCCCGACTTCCCCACCGGCGGCCTCATCGATGTGAGCCGCTACAACGACGGCGCCCTGGGCGGCCGTCTCCGCATACGCGCCAAGATGCACTACGACGAGAAACGCAAGGCTATCGTCATCACCGAGTTGCCCTACACCGTCACCACCGACACGCTTATCGCCAGCATCCTTACAGCCAACGAGAAGAAGAATATCAATATAAAGAAGGTTGACGACAACACGGCCGCCGAGGTGGAGATTATCGTCCATCTGCCCTCCGGTGTCAGTCCCGACCAGACCATCGACGCCCTCTATGCCTTCACCAACTGCCAGATAAGTTTCTCGCCGCAGACCTGTGTCATCGTCGACGACAAGCCCGTCTTCATGACCGCCAGCGACATTCTGCGCCACAACACCCTCCACACCCGCGACCTGCTGCGTCAGGAGCTGGAGATACAGCTGGGCGAGCTGGAGGACCGCTGGCATTGGGTGAGCCTGGAAAAGATATTCTTCGAGAAAGGCATCTACAAGAAAATGGAGAAGCGGGACAGCCTCACGTGGGACGAGCAGGTGGACGACATGCTGGCAGCATTCGGTCCCTACCGGAAGAAGTTCAAACGTGACATCACCCGCGAGGACGTACTCAAGCTGACCGAGAAGCCCGTGCGCAAAATCTCCAAGTTCGACATCAAGAAGGCCGAAGAGGAGATTGAAAACATAGAGATGACCATGGACGAGGTGCGCAACCACCTGGAACACCTCACCGACTATGCCATCCGCTACTTCCAGGACATCCTGAAGAAGTATGGCAAAGGACGCGAGCGCAAAACCGAGATACGCAACTTCGAGGACATCGAGTCGACCCAGGTGGCTCTGGCCAACGAGAAACTCTACGTCAACTACCAGACCGGGTTCGTCGGCTGGGGACTGAAACGCGAAGAGGGCGTGGAGGTGGCTTGCGAATGCTCACGCATGGACGACATCATCGCCTTCCGCCGCGATGGCACCTTCATGGTGACCAAGGTGCAGGAGAAAGGTTTTGTGGGTTCGCAGGAGTGCAAAGAGCTGCTTTACGTCAGCGTGTTCCGCAAACGTGACGAGCGCACGGTATACAACCTCATCTACCGTGACGGCACGGCCGGATACGCCATGGTGAAGCGCTTCTCGGTCACAGCCATCACGCGCGACCGCGAATACTCGCTCACCAAGGGCTCGAAGGGGAGCAAGGTGCTCTACTTCACGGCCAACCCCAACGGGGAGGCCGAGGTGGTCACGGTGCATCACGTCAGCAGCCCCAAGATAAAGAAGGTCTCCTTCGAATTCGATTTCAAGACCCTTGCTATCAAGGGACGCCAGTCGATCGGCAACATCCTCACCCGCAACCCCGTCCGCTCCATCAACCTCAAGGACGAGGGTGTCAGCACCCTCAGCGCCCGCAAGATTTGGTTCGACGAGAGCGTCAAGCGGCTCAATGTCAACGAGGCAGGCCGTTACCTCGGCGAGTTCCACGGTACGGACAAGATACTGGCCATCATGCAGAACGCCACTTACCGCACCACCTCGTTCGACCTGAGCAACCACTACGATGACGACCTCATCGAGTTGCGCAAGTTCCGGACAGACCAACCCGTCACCGTGCTCTACCGCTCGCCCGAAGGCTACCCCTACCTCAAACGCTTCATCCCCGAGCCCTCGGACCGCAAGCAGCCGTTCCTCGACGACGACGGAAGCACGCTCATCGAGCTCTGCCTCGACTTCTACCCCCGGCTCGAAGTGGTCTATACCGAAGACAGCGGCAAGAAAATACAGAGCGAGATTATCGAAGTGGAAGACTTTATCGGCATCAAGAGCAACAAGGCGCGCGGCAAACGTATCACCACCTTCGCCGTGGAGAAGTTCAACTGGCTGCAGCCGTTGAAGGAAGACCCCGCCGAGGTGGAAACGAATGATGAGCAGCAGGAGGGTGACGCCGAAGCGTCGATCGACTCCATCGACGACCGCCAAGGCTTTGCCGAAGGCACACAGACCCAACTATTCTAAATGATGAAGATACTCGTACTGCTACCACGATTCCCCTACCCTCTCGACAAGGGCGACAAGCTGCGTGCCTATCACCAGATTGTGGAACTCGCCAAGCGGCACGAAATATATCTCTTCGCTCTCTCGCACACACAGGTGCGACATGACGACTACGACCACCTCCACACCTATTGCACCGGTGTCGACTTCGTGCGAATCCGCTGGTGGGAGAGCGCCTGGGGCATCATCAAGGCCTTCTTCAACGGCCGTCCGCTGCAACTGGGCTACTGGACATCGACGCGCGCCAGACGGGCCTACCGCCAATGGGAGCAGCAGGTGCAACCCGACGTGGTCTACTGCCAGATGGTGCGTACCATCCCCACCGTCGAAGGCTCCCGCTGCCGCAAGGTGCTCGACTTCCAAGACTCCCTCTCGCTCAACACACACCGTCGCATGGAACGTTCAAAAGGCTTGATGCGGATAATGTTGAAGTATGAGTACAAAGCCCTGCAACGTGTGGAGCAGCAAGCGCTGACCCTTTTTGACGCCACCACCGTCATCAGCGCTGTCGACCGCGACGCCATCAACCCCTCGGTGCACCTCGTCCCCAACGGCGTCGACACCGACTACTTCAACACTAAACACTTAACACTAAACACTAAGCACTATTCAATCGTCTTCACCGGCAACATGGCCTATGCACCCAATGTCGATGCGGCCTGCTGGCTGGTGAAAGAAATTATGCCGCTGGTATGGAAGCAATGCCCCTATGGCATAAAAGTGCTAATTGCTGGAGCCGACCCCAAACCGGCCGTCAAAGCATTGGCCGGCCCCAAAGTCACCGTCAGCGGCCGCCTGGACGACATCCGCGAGGCCTATGCCGCCGCCAGCATCTTTGTCGCCCCTATGCGCATCGGCTCGGGGATGCAGAACAAGCTGCTCGAAGCCATGTCGATGGGCTTGCCGTGCGTCACCACATCCCTGGCCGCCTCCCCCTTGGGAGCCACCCCATGGGAGCACCTGCTTGTCAGCGACAGCGCCGCCGAACTGGCCGACCTGATAGTGAAACTCCGCATTGACGAGCTGCATCGCTCCAT
>JAEEGI010009088.1_pt1 | contig 21827 bp, 18 predicted proteins | sample 8958751 | NCBI WGS metagenome assembly JAEEGI01 (sample SAMN16246545, study PRJNA631951) | gut metagenome | biome: gut microbiome; feature: rumen; material: KS-attached | host: Bos | place: Iran: Karaj | collected 2018-10 | reverse complement strand
AACGACTCCTCTCTACCGCTCTCTCATGGATCGTCTGGGTGTTACGGACCTCCCTTCCATCCACTCCCTCGCCATCGTTCTGAGAAGTGAAGAGTGTAAAATTTGCTGCCGCAAACAATAATTCGTGTAATTCGTTAAATTCGTTGTCTAAATATATTATATGTATAAGGTAATCCCGTTAACCATTCTGCAGTGCCTTTTCCTGACCGGCGGTCAGGTGCTGCTGAAGTTCGCCCTGATGCGGATGGCCCCCTTCGGTTGGAACCGCGCGTTCTGGTCGAGTGTACTTCTCAATTGGCAGTTTGCCGCCTGCGGACTCTGTTTCCTTATAGCCTCTCTGCTGTGGATGTATATCGTGAAGACGTTCCCCTTCAGTGTCGCTTATCCGATGGTCAGTATGAGTTTCGTTATCGGTATGATCGCCGCCGTGGTCTTCTTCCACGAGCAGGTATCGTGGACGAAGTGGGTAGGTGTGCTTCTCATTGTGGCAGGCTGTCTATTCATTGCAGGACCTGTCCAGGCACAGGATACCAAGGCCGCTCGTCAGCATATCGTCGACGCCGCCAAGGGTATGAAGACCATGCAGTGCGACTTCGTTCAGACCAAACAAACTAAGTTGCTGAGTGCTGCCAGCGTATCTACAGGACGACTCTACTACCGTCAGCCCGACCGTTTGCGATGGGAGTATCTGACGCCCACGGCCCATACGTTTGAGATTGACGGCCAGAAAGTTATTATGAGCGACAACCGGGGCAGTCGTGAGGTCGATATCCGTCGCAATCGCAAGTACAGGGAAATGGCCCGTCTGATGACGAACATCATGTCTGCCCAAAGCTTCGTCGACGAGCAAGACTTTCAGGTGTCGCTCGCCCAGGCCGGCAAAGAGTGGATTGCTACGCTCATTCCCCGTCGTAAGGAGGTAAGGCACATATTTTCCAGCATCATCCTCCGCGTCACTCCTGACCAGTGGCTTGTCCATCAGGTTGAACTCGTCGAACCCAAAGGCGACCGTACTGTCATAGAATTGAAAAACGTAAAAGTAAATTGAGTAGTATGATACTAAAAAACAGCTTATATATGATTGATGGCCAGTCAACCTCAGAGGGTACCGTCTGCTACGACATCCGCTTGCAGCCCGACCATACCATCTATAAGGCCCACTTCCCTGGCGAGCCCATCACGCCAGGCGTCTGTGTCATTCAGATTGCCAAGGAACTGCTGGAAGAACATCTGCAGCGTCAGCTGGCCATCAAGGCTGTGAAGAACGTGAAGTTCCTCGCCGTCATATCGCCCCTGCAGCACCCTAGCGTGCGCTACACCTTCCGTCAGATCCAGACAGTCCTTGAGACTGTCACCACACAGGTAGAGGTTACCGATGGTGACACCACCATGACCACCATCTCCTTTACCTGCCAATATATCTAGGGACGTTATAGTTTCCCCATACAGAAACTGCGGACGTCAGTCCAGTGGTAGTAGGGTGCACAGTCCGTGGTAATGGGCAGTGTAGCCTCCTGTTCGTTCAACAACACCTTCACCAGCACGTCCTTATCACTCGGGCTGCTGCGATAGAAGATGAACTGCAGGTTTCCTGCCATAGGGAATACGTTTGAGCACCACCATCCTTTCTCTTCAAGTTCGTCGAGGTTGTCTGTGGCCAGATCGAAACCGTTGATGCCCATCAGACAGACTAGCGGCAGCAGCACTGTATCGTGGCCGTAGCGCAGCTGGGCGCCCGGCTTGTCAAGCATGATACAACTGTCGGCGTCGGCTATGAGTTGTCGCAACAGGGGTTTCTGGGTGGTGGGCTGCTGTCCGCCGTTCAGTTTGCATGCACCGTGCTGGATATACCAAAGGGCGTTGTCAATCTGCCACATGTGGTAGAGTTCGTCGGTCTCGAAGAGATCTTGCAGGTAGGTGTTTCTCCAGAGGTGTGTGTGCTGCTGGAAGAGTCCCATCTTCATGAGATAATAATTGAACTGCTCCTCATCGACGATCTCTTTTACGATATCGGGGTTCTTGAAAATGAGTTCCATCAGTCGGCTGTTGCCCAGCCGGCTTGAAATAAATTTATCGTATGCTTTCTTGGCATCAGGAGTCATATAGCCCTTGCGCAGTTTGCGGTTCTGGTGGTTCAGATACCATTGGTTACGCTCCGAGGCCTCCATCGTGATGCGCAGCTTGGGATTCATCTGCTTCATCTGTATCATGGCCATGCCCATTGATATGATGCATCGTGGCACGACAGTGCTGACACATCTGACACGCGCATCGCCGCTGAATACCTCAGGGAAGCGTTCCACCATCCTCTGAGCTATCTTGCGGTGTTGTTCCTTGCCATAGGTCGTCAGTTCGCCCCAGCGTTTCTCGGTGTCGGCCATCACGAGCTTCATCTCGTCGAAAACACGTTCACCTGTGGGTGTCAGCTCATCAACACTGTCGGCATGGGCTATCATCTTGAAGGGGATGTCGTAACCACTGCGGCTGCTGATATAGCGCGATCCGTGACGGCCATAATGTGAGATGTAGAATGGCTTCTTGCCCTCGGGCGGCGGTGTCAGGTTGTCAGGGATGTTGTCGGGGTATGTGTCGTAGTTGCACGAAGCGTATGTGGGTTTTTTGATGATGATGTCCCTCACCGTCTGGGCGTGCGTAGATGAAAAGGTGAAAAGGTAAAATAGTGAAGCACCTGTTACCAGCACTTTTCCTGATAGTTTGAATATCGTGTGTCTGTCCATGTTGCTTATTCTTTCGCCTCCTCATTTAGTCGTTTATTCTCATATCTGTATAACTTGCGCAGATAGTAGCGCTTCACGTCGTCCCAGTGGTAGTAGGGCGCGCAGTCTGTCTCAATGGGCAGACGTGCCTCCTCACCGTTCAGCAGTACTTTTACGAGAACGTCGGAATCGCCCAGTTCACTGCGGTAATGAATCATTGCGATGCTGCCGCCGAGTGGAGCGATGCGGTAGCTTTTCCATCCCATATCGTCAATAGAGTCGAGGTTGTCGGTCTGCAGGCCACAGTTGTCGAGTTCCATCAGACAGGCCAGAGCCATCACCACGTTCTCATTGGTGAAGCGCAGATGGCCCATGGGCGCAATGCGGTTTTGTGCGCTGTCGCCCATGTGGATCATGTTGCGCAGGGTGGCGCTCTGCATGAATGGCTGCGTGCTGCCGTTCAGGGTGCAGGCGCCGTTCATGATGTAGTATTTTGCATTCAGTTTCTTCCAGTGGCTCAGTATTTCTTCGGGGGTGAAGAGGTCATAGAGTGTCACTTTACCGGCAAGGTCTGTGTGTTGGATGCTCCCTGCCAGCACGAATAGCTGGCGGCTCAGTGCCACGGGATCTGTCTCTTTGATCAGGAAGTTCTGGTCGTTGAAGAGCGACTTCATCAGTCGGGCGTTACCCGTGTTGAGGGCCATGAACCGGTCGTATCGGGCCTGTGTCAGCGAATCCCAGCGCAAGGCTAGGAGTGCCTTGTCCTGAGGATTCATAAAGCGCACGTCCTTGTGCGATGCGTTCAGGTTGATGTCAAGTGGCTGGACCAGCGACGATAGATGCACCATTGCCTCCTGAGTCGTCATGATACAGTTGTTTTCCACGAGACTGCGGCCGCTGAAATAACTGTCGGCTGCGAACAAGTCCGGGAAGCGCTGCACAATCTGCCGCACCTGTTCACGGCACTGCTCCACGCCCTTCGACGTGAGTTCGCCAATGCGGTCCTTGGCATCGTTGCGCAGCAGTTCGAGGCGCATCTTCACATCCTTCCCCAGTTTCGTCAGCTTACCCAGGCTGTCGGCCTTGGCAAACACAGCGTACGGCTGTTCGTACACGGTGCTCATCTCCCTATAATATGATCCTGGGCAACCGTAATGGTTGAAATAGAACGGCTTTTTGCCCTTGGGAGCCGGCGTATCCTTCGGCATCTTACCGATGGGGAGGGCGTAAAAATTCCCTGCCGCACGGTTAGGGTCGTCCTGCAATTCCTTGGCTATGGTCTGGGTATGTGCCGTCACGGAACTCATCAGCAACACGCTGCTAACGAATATTCGTGACAGTCTATTTACAGCAAAAATGTTTAATTGTCTCATTTCTTTGAAAATTCAAAACGCAAAATTAGTCATTTTTCCCCTATTTTAATAATTATCCTATACTGAATTTATATTAATTAACGTATCCGTATATTTATGAATAAAAAATAACTCATTTGTTTGAAAGTTTTCATTTGTATAGGCTTTTAATCTCAGAAATTTTGTTTAAATTTGCAGCAAAGTAGAAGAATGATTAGAAATGAACAACGAGATATTGAGCCAACTGAATGAAAGTCAGCGCATTGCCGTGGAGTACTGTGATGGAGCCAGTTTGGTGATTGCTGGTGCCGGATCAGGCAAGACACGTGTGCTGACGTATAAGATTGCGTGGCTGTTGGAAAAGGGAAAGGAACCTGGGAACGATCCCATCAGGCCTTGGAACATACTCGCTCTGACGTTTACTAACAAGGCGGCCCGCGAGATGAAAGAGCGAATAGGCAGATTGGTGGGGAATGAAGAAGCCAGATACTTGCAAATGGGAACATTCCATAGCATCTTCGCACGCATTCTCAGGGCGGAGGCAGAGCATATCGGGTACAATTCGAACTTCACTATCTATGATCAGACAGATGCCCGTTCATTGGTAAAGACAATTATCAAGGAAATGCAGCTTGATGATAAGGTCTATAAACCATCCTCGGTGGCTGACCGTATCTCAATGGCCAAGAACCACCTACTTCTGCCTCAGGCTTATCAGCAGAGCGCCTGGGCTCGAGACGATGCCACCCAGAAGCGGCCGCAGGTAGCTAATATATATATAAGGTACGCGGAACGATGTCGGCAAGCGAATGCGATGGATTTCGACGATCTGCTGGTTCAGACGTGGATGTTGTTCCAGAATCACGAGGATATCCGAAGAAAATATGTAGAGAAGTTCCATTTCGTACTTGTCGACGAGTATCAAGATACGAACTTTGCCCAACAGGCCATCGTCTATCAGTTGACAAAGGAACGTCAACGTGTGTGTGTGGTGGGCGACGATGCTCAAAGCATTTATTCCTTCCGAGGGGCGAACATTGATAACATTCTGAATTTTCAGAGCCAATACACTGATGCACGACTCTTTAAGCTGGAGCAGAACTATCGGAGTACGCAGTTGATCGTACAGGCCGCCAATTCACTTATCCGTAGGAATGAGCATCAAATTCCGAAAAACATCTTCTCTAAGAATGAGCACGGAGAAAAGCTACAGTTAAAGCCCGCCTATTCAGATAAGGAGGAAGCGATGATTGTATGTCAGGATATTCGTCGCATACGCAGACAAGACCACAGTAACTGGTGCGACTTTGCCATCCTGTATCGCACGAATTCACAGAGCCGAAGTTTTGAGGAGCAGATGCGCAAGGAGAACATTCCGTATCGCATCTATGGCGGTCTCTCATTCTATCAGCGCAAGGAGATAAAGGACGTAATAGCCTATTTCCGTCTGATTGCAAATCCTTATGATGAGGAAGCCTTTAAGCGCATCATCAACTATCCGACTCGTGGGATTGGCGACACTACGGTTAGCAAGATTATCCAGACGGCTCAGGCCTATGGGGTTAGCCTCTGGCAGGTGATAAAGGAACCTGTTCTTTTCCCGATGGACATCAGCAAGGGCACGATGACAAAGATACAGGCCTTTCGTGAGCTCATTGAGGGTTGGATCAAGCGAGTGAATACAGAGGATGCCTATACATTAGGCCATGACGTAATTATGAATTCCGGCATCAGCAAAGACATCTATTCTGGCCGTAATCCAGAGGATATCTCGCGCCAGGAGAACTTAGAGGAATTTCTGAGTGGTATGCAGGACTTCGTGGAGAGTCGCCGTGAGGAAGATATGGGTGATCAGGTGTATCTGCCTGATTTCCTGCAAGAAGTAGCTCTACTCACTGATTTGGACAGTGATGAAGGTGACTCAAACGACAAAGTGACACTGATGACTATTCATTCTGCGAAGGGCCTGGAGTTCCCGACGGTTTTCGTCGTGGGACTCGAAGAGAATATTTTCCCCAGTCCGATGTGTACCAACTCTATACGTGAGCTCGAAGAAGAGCGGCGTTTGCTCTATGTGGCCATTACGCGAGCCGAGAAGCATTGTATACTGACTTGTGCGCAAAATCGTTTTCGATACGGACGTATGGAGTATGACACACCATCGAGATTTATCCGTGACATCGATCCGGAATTACTTGATGTGCATTCGGAGTCGGGTGGTGGGAAGTCGTTCTTCGGAGGATCTTATGGTGGTGTTTCTGGTGGTAGCAGAAGTCCTGAGTGGATGCAGAATCCTCATCCTGTAGCCACGCAGTTCAAGGCCGATCCAAAGCCCAGAGCCGTTGCCCCGAGACAGCCTGAGAAACCCATAGATCCATTTGGTGAAAGCTTTAAGAGGAATTTCCGTCCTGTGAATCGTGCCGTACCTCCTCGTCCGATGGCTTCAGATCCAAATCCAACTGATCTCCGTGAGGGTTGCACCATCGAGCACCAGCGCTTCGGTATAGGTACGGTGATAAAGATTGAGGGTACAGGTGAGAATACAAAGGCTACGGTTGAGTTCCGCAATACTGGCATAAAACAACTATTGCTGAAGTTTGCTAAGTTCAAGATCATATCATAATTAGAGCGACTCATCATCGGGTCGCTCTATCTGTCTCTTGCCAGCTTTTGGCAGGTGTCGTTTCTTTCTTAGCCATTCAGCCTTATGAGCCTCATAGTCTTCGTGATGCTTCTCCAGGAATCCGTCGGCCATAGCTTAATTCTCATGGAATTTGGCATAGATGACCTTCATCTCTATTGGATTACTAGGTCCTCCTACCAGTTTAGTGCTAACTAATCCCATTTGATTTGATATCACGGCAGCTACGGTCGTTCCAGATGATGTCGTCGAAGTCGTGATGCTGACAGGTACCAGCAACACTTTATTCCAATTGGGGTGCTTGCTGACCCAGTCGGGATCGGAAGCAAGTCCCTTGGTCTTGTTCTTGCTCATCAGTGTGATGAGGTTGCTGATATTTGAGAATTCATAGCAGTTCTTACTCAGTGTTACCACGAAAGAGCTGTTGTAGTCATATGACTTTTCTTCCTCGAAGAATGTCCTTAGGCTGTCCGTAGGAAGCATCATGATAGTGCTTGGGGCATTCAGGAGATAGGGACTTGACACGTTGCTGTTCTCTCTTGAGAAAGAAATGCTGACCGTGAGTAGTGAGTCATTGGCGTGATTTTGTGTAATCTCATCCACAGGAAGTGTCACCTCGGTAAAGATACCTGAGGGGGACTTCAGATAGGTACAACTCTCATCGTTAACAAGACGTCTGAGGGCTTCTTTGTCGTTTGTTACCTTTGTTGTCTGAAGCACTTCGGGAGTCGAAGCCGAGCCCAAGAAAGAGACATATCTCGTCGTATCGCTCTGGTAATGGAAATATGTCCTGAGATGCATCTCCTTAAATTTCGCCATCAAGCCGAGACCATCGCCCAATTCGAAATAGAATCCCGGACATACAGAGTGTATAAAGGAATATGAGTTCTTGAAGTATTCCGGATGCTCGTAATAATTACGCAGGAGATAGGTTCCATAGTTGTTATATGTGGCACCATTCTTGTCTGTATAAGGGTCGGAAAGTGATACTCTAACCAGTTCTGCATAGGAAGAAAGATTCCTGATACTGTCAATATAGGTAAGATTATTCATGCTGAAAGCAATACTTTTCTTAAGACCGCCGTCCCTTATGTATCCCTCAGCCTTCGGATCGTAATTGCTGTAGTAAGTGTATGTATCGCTCATCGGCCTGTCAAGTTCAAGGATGTTCATCTTAAGTGGTGTCAGTGAGTCACCGTAGCTTGAACTCTTGTCGAAAAGCAACCATATCTCGCACGAGTCAGCCAGTATTTTGCCTTCTTCATCCTTAGAAAGCATTTGACTGAGACTTGGCAATTTTACGTCTTCCTGCATATTGAACTGTGCCATGAATTCTGTCTTCACGTACGTTCCTGTTTCAGGATCTTTTACCTTTCCGAAATATGTTTCATAGTTTCGCGCATAAACAGAATCGACAAGTACTGACCTTGAGAAAGCCTGGAAGGATCTGGTAGAGAATTCAAGTTTGTCTGTCTCGTTGGTAAGCGATGACCCGATGGTATCGGTGTCTACGCTGCAAGAAACTATCGCCATTGCGGTGATTGCAATCGCTGTCAGAAATTTGGGTTTCATTGTGATTTGTGTCTTTTTATTGAATCCTCTGACTTATTCCTCAGTGGGGTAGAGTTGGTCGTAGAAGCCTTCACATTCAGCGGCCACCTGTTCTGAGTAGTTGAGGATGGGTACGTTCTTTTCTTTGGCATATGCCAGAAGCTCGTCATTGACAATCTCCTCGGCCAAGACAATGCCGTCGCTATAGTCGATGGCCATCTTGCCGAGTTCCTGCAGATCGAAATTGTTTTTATATTTGTTCAGGACTTTCTCGTTGGCATCGCGGAACTCAAGGCATTTCTTGAAATCCTCACCGAGGTCTTTGTCCAGTTTCTGGGAGAAGAGCGATGTGACGACCTTTGCCTCTGCGAATGAGGGTTCGTCGTGATACGCTGTCTTTACGTACATGGGCACTATGGCGCTCATCCATCCCTGGCAGTGTATGATGTCAGGCACCCAACGTAGCTTCTTGACAGTCTCCAGCACACCACGTGCGAAGAATATGGCACGTTCACCATTATCAGTATAGTCTTCGCCTTGTTCATCTTTTTCCATCAGACGCTTGCCGAAATAGTCATCGTTGTCGATGAAATAAACTTGTATCTTGGCAGACTGAATAGTAGCAACCTTAATAATCAGCGGATGGTCGGTGTCGTTGATAATCAGGTTCATGCCCGACAGGCGTATCACTTCGTGCAACTGTCCGCGACGCTCATTAATAGTACCCCATTTGGGCATGAACGTACGAATCTCGTGGCTACACTCTTGAATTGCCTGAGGCAGGGACTTGCCCATGAGCGACAGGGAATTGTCAGGGACGTACGGAGATATCTCCTGATTGATGAATAATATCTTCTTTTTTGCCATCTTTGGTTATTTTACTTTGCAAAGGTACAAAAAAAAATCCGCATATCCGCTTTTCTTCCATTCTTTTTAGCAAAAAGTGACATTTTATGGTACTTTTTTGGATTATTTTTGGCTTTCTCACGTAAATAATGTGGAAAAATACAACTCTTTAACCATGCTTCTTGTTGATTCCCAATATACAAAATAATCAAAAATCTTGAAAAAATCTTGAAAAAAACTTGCAGTATATAAATATATTTCGTATATTTGCACATTAATCAACAAACCGTTTGTAAAATGGGTAAGTATAACATCACAGAAAAAAAGGAAAAGGTCGCAGCCTACAGGAGTTTGGTAAGCCCAAAGATGATGGACGGTATGCAGGAGAAGATAATGAACATTATCGTCATGCAAAAGAAGTATCGCGATAAGGATTATTCGGCTAAGAAATTAGCTGAAGATCTTGGAACAAACACGCGCTACATCTCTGCTGTCGTTAATGTACGCTTCCACATGAACTATACCTCTTTCGTCAACAAGTACCGCATTGATGAGGCAATGACACTCCTTGTGGACAAACGTTACCAGAGTCTTCGTATGGAGGAAATCAGTGACATGGTGGGTTTCTCAAATCGCCAGTCTTTCTATGCGTCATTCTTCCGGGTCATGGGGATCACACCACGTGAGTATCGTATGCAGCATCTTCAGCAGCATCCTACTATGGTGGTAAAGCGCCAAGGACGCCCGAAGAAAAACAAATGATTAAGGCTGATAATTCCGTGGACTTTCATTATCAAGATGAGCGGTTTGCTGACTTGCAACTGCTCAGATATCGGCTTACGGGCTTTGAGAATCTGTCGGTAAGCCAAAAGAAACTTGTTTATTACTTATCCAAAGCCACGCTCTACGGCAGGGACATCATTTTCGACCAGTTTGGAATGTATAACCTCCGCATCCGAAAGATGCTGGAGGTAGTATATACAGATCTGTCCATCGACCACACAACGGATGAATTTAAAGCTTTAGAGGTATATCTAAAACGAGTGTGGTTCTCCAACGGTATCTACCATCATTACGGATGCGAGAAGTTCATTCCAGATTTCTCTCCTGAGTATCTCCATGAACAACTATTAAAGGTGGTTGAGAGTCGTCTGCCTTTGAGGGCAGGGGAGACGCTTGACGCTTTCTGCGATGAACTCTTCCCAGTCATATTCGACCCACAAGTGCTACCGAAGCGTGTAAACAAGACAGATGGTGAGGACCTTCTCCAGACTTCAGCCTGTCATTTCTATGAGAATGTCACTCAGGCAGAGGCAGAGGTTTTTTACGAACAGCAAAAAAACAACGATATCTCCAAAGAAACACCTCCTTCCTATGGTTTGAATTCTACACTTGTCAAGGAAAACGGTGAACTCAAGGAGCTTGTGTGGTCTGCAAACGGTCGCTATGCACAGGCTATCAAACATATCGTCTACTGGCTTCGTAAAGCCTCTGAATTTGCGGAGAACAATCATCAGCGTAAAGTCATTAATCTTCTGATAAGTTACTACGAATCAGGTGATTTACACACTTTTAATAAATATTGTATTGAATGGCTTCAGGAACAGAAAGGTGAGATTGATTTCATCAACGGATTCATCGAGGTTTATGGTGATCCCTTAGGACTGAAAGGTTCATGGGAAGGACTCGTTGAATACATAGATAAGGACGCTACTAGACGCACAGAAATCATCAGCACCAATGCCCAGTGGTTCGAAGATCACTCGCCCATTGACCCTCGTTTCCGTAAGCCAAAAGTTAAGGGTGTCTCTGCCCGTGTTATCTGTGCAGCCATGCTCGGAGGAGACGAATATCCCTCTACGGCCATTGGCATCAACCTTCCTAACGCAGACTGGATACGTGCGCAATATGGTAGCAAGAGTATCACAATCAGTAATATCACTGATGCTTACAACAAAGCCGCTCATGGTAATGGCTTTAAAGAGGAGTTTGTCATCGACAAGACTACACTTGAGATGATAGAACGCTATGGTGATGTTTGCGACAATCTTCACACAGACCTTCACGAGTGTCTCGGACACGGTAGCGGACGTCTTTTGCCTGGTGTTGATCCCGATGCGCTGAAGGCCTATGGCAATACGATAGAGGAGGCAAGGGCAGACCTTTTCGGACTCTATTATATGGCAGACCCCAAGTTGGTGGAATTAGGACTGACACCTGATGCGGAGGCCTACAAGTCACAATACTATACCTATATGATGAATGGCTTGATGACCCAACTTATCCGTATCACTCCAGGCAATCAGATAGAAGAGGCTCATATGCGCAACAGGGCCCTCATTGCACATTGGTGTCAGGAGAATGGTCGTGCCATTAAGATGGTGCGTCGCGATGGCAAGACCTTCGTCGAAATTACTGATTACGAAGAACTTCGCAGGCTTATCGCCCGTTTGCTTGCTGAAGTACAGCGAATTAAGAGTGAGGGAGATTATGAAGCAGCCCGTCAACTTGTGGAGCGTTATGCTGTGAAAGTTGACGCCGAACTGCATCAGGAGGTACTGGAGCGTTACAAAAAACTCAATCTTGCTCCATACAAGGGTTTTATCAACCCCATGATGCTGCCTGTCTATGACAACGATGGACAAATCATCGATATCCAACTATATTATGGTGAGTCCTATGCTCACCAAATGCTCAGGTATAGTTCGGAATACGGCACACTAATTTGATTATTGAAAATTGGATACAGAGAAGCAACTTAAAGAGATAAAGCAATCGTTCCGCCAGATGATGGACGGAAAAGTCGCACAGTCCATGCGTGACAAAGGGCTCGACTATCATCTTAATTGGGGTGCCACACTGCCGCGACTTCGTGAGAAAGCCGATATGATCGGCAATGATTACGACCTTGCCATAGCTCTATGGAAAGAAAATATCCGTGAATGTAAGATTCTTGCAACGATGATTATGCCGCCCAATGAAGTGCAGCCTGAAGTCATCGACATCTGGATGGAACAGACTCCTACACAGGAGATAGCAGAACAGGCGGCCTTTAACCTCTACCAGCATCTGCCCTTTGCTCCGGAAAAGGCATACACGTGGATAGCTTCCGACAAGGAACTCTACCAACTCTGTGGCTTCCATATCCTTTCGCGCCTTTTTATGAACGGTCAGGAGCCTAACGAAAGGGGAATCAATGAGTTCATTGACCAAGCAATAGCTGCTCTTCAGGGCGACAGTATAGCTGTTAGGAAGGCTGCTATGGCAAGTATGCAACGGTTTGCTGAACTCGGTCTGGTATACCAGCGTCTGGCTAAAAGCGCACTAAAAACGGTAAATTTGGATTTTATTTAATTCATTCTAATATCGAGGATATTGGGTTTGATCATTAAGTGACGGATTGGGATTTTGATTAGAAGTCTTTAATTATCATTTGCCTCTACTAAAAGCCTATAAATCGCAGTATATTAGTTGTTTAGGCGAAATAATGCATCTATTATGCTTCTACTAAACTTCTACAAGACCTCTACTAATCGTCTACACCATAACAAGAAGGTGCAGTATTGTTCTCGATAAAGCAAATCGAAAATAGCATTAGGGAGGAAAAATTGTTCCCACCTTGGGAACATGGCGTTCCCTTACTGGGAACATAATATTCCCACACTGGGAATATATTGAGATGCCTAGGCGGCCTAATCCAGAATAGGTGGCGCTTATCGTTCAATAGATGGCACTTATTGCTGAATAAGGTGCCTTTATTGCAGCATAAAGAATGCTTGTTCAGATTGTAGAGGGGCAGTAGATGATAAGTAGATGTTTTGTAGAGGTAAAATAGAAGAAAATAGTTACGGAAATATTTGCAAAAACCAAATAAAATAAGTATATTTACGGGAAAATATCGACTATTTAGTAGAGGTAGAAGTAAAAATGGATAATATGATAGCAAATTACTTGAAAATATCGCGAAAGAAGGAGGTTATCAAGCGTCCCACCATTGTCCCTGATAAAATCCTCGTTGGTTCCTGTAAGATAGGCCATGCGTTCTTAATCTTTGTTCTTAAATTCGGTTCTTGGAGTTATGCAGAAATCTCATTTTTCGGTAATGTTTCAATTCAAATACCATATAAAAAGCGCAATAAAAACGGTTAATTTAGATTTTTTATAAATTAACTCTCTTCTGTCTCACTGATTTTGTGTACCTTTGTGCGGTTTTCAAGAAATCGACAGTTTCACTATGGCTATTACGGGTAAGAAAAGCATGGTCAGTGATGCAGAACGCATACTGGATAACTATCTTGAGATGAATCATCATCGCAAGACCCCGGAGCGCTACACAATCCTCAGGGCGGTGTACAGCGTGCATGGTCATTTTACGTTAGAGGAGCTTAGCGAGAAGCTTGTCAATGACATGAACTTCCACGTTAGCCGTGCAACACTGTATAATACTCTCAACCTTTTCATGGAACTGCGCCTTGTGATTCGACACCGTTTCCAAGGTACCACGACATACGAGGTATATGGTGAGAGCCATTGCCATCAAATATGCACCATGTGCGGTAAGGTCACTGAGGTGAAATCGCCTGAGATAATAAAAGCTGTAGACAACATGCCAACGAAGCGTTTCCGTAAGGATGGTTTCACACTTTATGTCTATGGTGTATGCAGCACTTGTTTGGCCAAAGCCACCAAACGTAAGAAACAAGAAAAGAACGATAAAACAAAATAACTGATTATGAATAAAGGAAAAGTAGATGTCCTGCTCGGTTTGCAGTGGGGCGACGAAGGAAAAGGTAAGGTGGTCGACGTGCTGACCCCTAAGTACGATGTAGTAGCCCGTTTCCAGGGTGGTCCTAATGCCGGTCATACGTTGGAGTTCGAAGGACAGAAGTATGTGCTGCGCTCGATTCCATCGGGAATCTTTCAGGGAGGCAAGGTGAACATCATCGGCAATGGTGTGGTACTCGCCCCAGATCTCTTTATGGACGAGGCAAAGGCTCTGGAGGCCAGTGGTCATGACCTCCACTCACGTCTGCATATTTCTAAGAAGGCTCATCTCATCATGCCCACCCATCGTGTACTCGACGCAGCCTATGAAGCCCAGAAGGGTAAGGATAAGGTTGGCACTACCGGCAAGGGTATAGGTCCTACTTATACAGACAAGGTGAGTCGTAACGGTCTACGTGTGGGTGACATCCTCGAGAACTTCCCAGAGAAGTATGCTAAGGCAAAAGCTCGTCATGAGGCTATTCTGAAATCGCTGAATTTCGAATATGACATCACGGAAGTTGAGAAAAAATGGCTTGAAGGTGTTGAGTATTTGCGCCAGTTCCCAATTGTAGACTCAGAACACGAAATCAATAACATCCTGAAAAGTGGGAAGAGTGTATTGTGCGAGGGCGCTCAGGGTACGATGCTAGACGTTGACTTTGGTAGCTATCCTTTTGTGACTTCTTCCAATACCATCTGTGCTGGAGCCTGTACGGGCCTCGGCATCGGTCCCAACAAGATTGGCGATGTGTTTGGTATTATGAAGGCCTATTGCACACGTGTTGGTGCAGGTCCGTTCCCCACAGAACTGTTCGATGAAACAGGTAAGACCATTCGTGACCTCGGTCATGAATACGGAGCTGTTACAGGTCGTGAACGTCGTTGCGGTTGGATCGACCTCGTGGCTCTGCGCTATTCCATTATGGTCAACGGTGTTACACAACTCATCATGATGAAGAGCGATGTACTCGATGGTTTCGATACCATCAAGGCATGTGTGGCTTACAAACAGAATGGTGTTGAAATCGATTACTTCCCCTACAACATAGAGGAGGGTATCGAACCAGTCTATCAGGAACTTCCGGGTTGGAAGACCGATATGACCAAGTTCACCTCCGAGGATCAGTTCCCGAAAGAGTTCAAAGATTATATCCTGTTCTTAGAGAAGGAGTTAGATACACCGATTAAAATCATTTCTATCGGTCCTGACCGCGACCAGACAATCGTAAGAAAGTAAAAAAAGTAATTAATATAGATATGGCACAGAAGCCAAGTATTCCAAAAGGAACGCGCGACTTCTCCCCGATGGAGATGGCCAAGCGCAACTACATCTTTGATACCATCCGTAGCGTGTACCAGCTCTATGGTTTCCAGCAAATAGAGACACCTGCGATGGAAACACTTGGTACGCTCATGGGCAAGTATGGCGAGGAGGGCGACAAGCTGCTCTTCAAAGTACTCAACAGTGGAGATTTCCTCAATAAGGTCAGCGACGAGGAGTTACAGGAACGTAATGCCCTGCATCTGGCAGCAAAACTCTGCGAGAAAGGTCTCCGATATGATCTTACCGTACCCTTCGCACGTTACGTAGTGATGCACCGTGAGGAACTTCAATTGCCATTCAAGCGCTATCAGATGCAGCCTGTCTGGCGTGCCGACCGTCCTCAGAAAGGTCGCTATCGTGAGTTCTGGCAGTTCGACGGTGACATTGTGGGCTCTGATTCCCTCCTCAATGAGGTGGAACTCATGCAGATTGTTGACACAGTGTTCGCTCGTTTTGGCGTTCGCGTACAAATCAAGATTAACAACCGCAAAATTCTGACGGGAATAGCCGAAGTCATTGGCGCTGCAGACAAGATTGTCGATATCACCGTGGCCATAGATAAACTCGATAAAATCGGTCTCGATAACGTGAACGCCGAACTCCGTGAGGACGGTCTTAGTGAAGAACAGATAGAGAAACTGCAGCCAATCATCACGCTTGAGGGCGCCAACGAAGAGAAGCTCAATACAATCGCCGAAGTTCTCAAAGACAGCGAGATAGGCCTCAAGGGAATCGAAGAAACCCGCTATATCCTCAACATGTTGAGCGGAAACAGCCTGAAGAACGAACTTCAACTCGATCTCACTCTCGCCCGTGGCCTGAACTACTATACCGGTGCTATTTTCGAGGTTAAGGCTCTTGATGTACAAATAGGCTCCATTACTGGTGGTGGCCGTTACGACAACCTCACCGGTATCTTCGGCATGCCAGGTATCTCCGGTGTTGGCATCTCCTTTGGCGTCGACCGTATTTTCGACGTTCTCAACGCTCTCGATGCCTATCCACAGGATGCCGTTGTTGGAACACAATTGCTCTTCATCAACTTCGGCGAAAAGGAGACTGCCTATTGTCTTCCTGCCGTAGCCAGGGCTCGTGAGGCAGGTATTCGTACGGAGATTTATCCTGATTCTTCGAAGATGAAGAAACAGATGTCATACGCCAACGCCAAGCAGATTCCGTTTGTAGCCCTGGCAGGTGAGAACGAGATGTCTGCTGGCAAACTGACATTGAAGAATATGTTGTCTGGAGATCAGCAACTACTTACAGCAGAAGAACTTATAAACGTAGTAAAGTCATAGCTGATGGGTTGGTTCAAGCGTTTGTCCCTTATCCTCATAGTTGTCTGCGGTCTGACGGCTGCTGTGCCCGATAGGACCACAACCATCTTCGTTATAGGTGACTCTACCGCTGCCAACAAGGACATCTCCGGTGGTAAGCAGGAACGAGGTTGGGCAATGGCTTTGCAGTGCTATTTTGACGATCATGTCATGATTGATAACCATGCCGTCAATGGCCGCTCCTCCAAGAGTTTCATTGACGAGGGTCGATGGGAAAAGGTGGTGTCGCTTATAAAGCCCGGTGATTATGTCATCATCCAGTTCGGTCATAACGACGAGAAGACACAACCTAATCGTCACACCGATCCTGGTTCCACATTCGACTACAATCTTGCCCGTTTTGTTCGTGAAACGCGAGAACATGGTGGTATTCCAGTGTTGATGAATAGTGTTGTTCGTCGCAACTTCCATGTTAAGGCTCCTATTATTGCCGACGATGAGCAGTTGCGCAACACAACTTTTAGTGACGGTGCTAAGACGGTCGAGGGCGACACGCTTATTGATACCCATGGTCAATACCGCGTTGCTCCTCGTGATGTGGCTCAGCGTATGAATTGCCATTTCATCGATGCGAACCGCATCACCCATAACCTCGAACAGTCTCTTGGAACAGAAGGATCTAAGGCACTCCATATGTGGTTTCTGCCTGGTACAGAACCCTCCGAGCCGAAGGGCAAGCAGGACAATACACATTATAATGTTCATGGTGCGCATGTGGTGGCTCGTCTTTTGGCCGATGCTCTCTGTGATGAAATACCATTACTTAGGGCTTGCCGTACAGATGCCGATTTCACTGTAGACCGACTTGGTCGCGGCCAATACCTCACGCTTAGTGACGCTATTACTGCTGCCCAGGCATCCTCAAAAGCTGAAATCACCATACAGATTCTTGGAGGCGAGTGGGAGAAACCCCACCTTCCTAAGAACTCCCGTATCCGCTTCGTTCTCCGTCAAGGTGCTTCTTGGAAATGAAGTAGAAAGAATAAAGAATCCTGTTACCTCCCGAGGAGGATTCTGGCATCTACGGTCACAACATCCTGCTCGTCTGCGAGCAGGGGGTTGAGGTCTATCTCCTTAATCTCCGTTGCGAAACGAAGGAGTGTAGAGAGGCGTACGATGATCTCGGCGTATTTCTGTTCGTTGAGTGCTTTTTGTCCACGTGTTCCTTTTATTATTTTGTAACCGCGGAGAGAGTGGATCATGGAGTATGCCTCGGCATAGGAAAGTGGAGCAAGGCCCGAGGATACGTCCTTCAGCACCTCTACAAAGATGCCGCCGAGCCCACAAAGTACCACATGTCCGAAACGTTCCTCATATTTAGCACCGATGAAGAGTTCAGTGCCCTTGAGCATCTTCTGTACCATCACACCCTTGGCATCGGGAATCCGCATCATACGGTCGTATTCGAGGGCGAGGTGTTCGGCAGTACGGATATTGAGGGCTACACCACCGACATCGCTCTTGTGGATAGGTCCCACAACCTTGGCTACAACGGGATAGCCTATCTGTGAGGCGAAGGCAATCAACTCTTCCTTTGATGGTGACACTTTCTCAGGTACCATCGGGATGCCTGCACAGGAAAAAATCTCACGGACGGTGTCAGGTTTGAGGTAGCCACAGGTAATTCCTTCGAACTTCAAACGGTTGGTCTCGCGATAGATAATATCACGAATTTTAGGAACGTCGACACCGTATAGCTCCAGTTCGGGAGGTGCCGGTTGAGGTGTACGCATGATCTGTGAGAGAGCTGTGGCAAGAATCACCTCGTCGCTGAAGTTCACATGTCCTTTCTTAAGGAATTCAGCCACTTCGGGCCCTGCTGTATGCAGGCTGGGAAGTATGGGAAAAACGGGTTTCTTACATTCGCGGATCTTCCGGTCAAGCACGTCGTAAGCCTCATAGAGTTGTGTGAGTCCTGGTGTGCCGTAAATGACGGCGATGGCGTCGATCTGGTCGAAGCGGTTCTCGCAGTAGTCGATGACGGTGCCTAATTGTTCGGCAGTGCCTGTGGCGAGGAAGTCGATGGGGTTTGCAACACTGGAGCCAGGAAAAAGTTTCGTCTTCAGTTCCTCGGCCAGTGGTCCTTCGAGCGTTGGCACGCTGATGCCTCCCTTCGAGAGGGCATCTGTGAGCATAACACCAGGGCCTCCGGCATGGGTGACTATGGCGAAGTTCTGAAGGTGGGAGACGGGTGATGCAAGATGGGCAGTGACCATGAAGATACAGCCAGCGGTGGTCAGTTCCTCACGTGAGAAACAACGTACGATACCAGCCTTACGGAACAGTGCCTCGACGGCTGCATCTGAGGATGCGAGGGCTCCGGTATGACTGGATGCTGCACGGCTGCCACTCTCGCTGGAACCTGCCTTGATGGCTGCAATGCGACAGCCCTTACGGATAAGGCTACTTGCGTGGAAGAGCAGTTTGTCGGGGTTGGAGATATTCTCCACGTAGAGTAATTTTACCTTTGAATCTGTATCAGGATTGAAATGCTCGTCCATATACTGCAGCACATCTTCAATGCCAATCTGCTTGCCATTGCCAATACTCCATACCGAGTTGAATTGCAGTCCTTTAATGACTGCACTCTCAAGTATAAATACTGCCGTTGCACCAGAGCCACTGATGAAGTCAGCCCCCATGGGATTGAGATTGGGAATGGGCAACGTGAAGACGCTGTGATGGTTGCGGTTAAGTAACCCGATACAGTTTGGGCCTATCAGAGCTGCTCTGTACTTCTCGCAGGTGTCGAGTATGCGTTGTTCGAGTGCAGCTCCCTCAGCCGTTTCCTCTCCGAAACCAGCAGAGATAATGATGAAGGCCCTAACGCCTTTCTCCGTTGCGAGGTAATCTACGTAATCAGGACAGAAGCGTGCTGCCACTACGAGAATGGCGAGATCGGTCTGGGGGATGTCCTTCACATCGTGAAAGGCCTTGATGCCCTGTATTAGGTCTTCCTTTGGGTTCACTACATGTAGTTCTCCATGGTACTCTCCGCTCAGCAGGTTTCGCACGATAGAACCACCGGGTTTATGCACGTTGTTGGAGCCGCCAACGACGACAATGCTCCTAGGATTGAGTAATTGTTCGTTTATCATGATGCAAAGATAATATAATAATTCATAAATTACAAATGAATTTAGAAATATTTCTCTACCTTTGCATTGTTTTTAGTTTATAGTTAACGGTTTATTGTTTACAGTATACGGAAATGAAGAAAAGTTTCACTATATTAATTGCATTGATAATGCCAATACTGATGTTTGGAGATTCGTATGCTTCTCTTTGGAAGAAAGTGGAAGCGGCAGGGGAGAAAGACCTGCCCAAGACAGAGTATGAACTGTTGCAGAAGATTATCAGTAAGGCGTCCAAGCATCGTGACTACGGTCAGTTGCTCAAGGCGGGGCTTCAGAGTGCACAGGTGATGGCATCGATTGCTCCGGACTCGCTGGCGACGGCTATAGGGGAGATGAGGAAACAGTGGGAACGGGCCGATGACGAGGTGTTGAGGACGGTGTGGCAGACGGTGCTGTGGCGTATCGGCAGCGACAACTACAGCCTGGGGCTGGACGTGAAGCCGCCCAGGCTGACAGCGGACCTCTGCGAGAAGCTGGCCCGGGTGAAGGACAGGGACTACGCGCCTCTGGTGACGGAGGGCGCGGACGGGGCGATCTTTGACCATGACCTGCTGCACGTGGTGGGCTATGAGCTGAACACGGGCTTTGAGGAGATGATGAATTATTATAAGCGGGCAGGCAACCGACGGGCTGCGTGCGTCGTAGCGGCGAAGGTGTACTGGTATGCCAGCAATGACAGGCTCGATCCCGTCATCAAAGAATATGAGGATTTGCCTGAGGCCGGAGAACTGGCTCTCCTGCACTACCACAATATAGCCTATGACGCCAAAGGCGAGCAGATGGCCTATATCAGCGAGGCGCTGGGCAAATGGGGGCGTTGGAGCCGTCTGAACAACGCCCTGCGTAACGAGCGTGCCAGGATGACGAACCCACAGCTGCGTGTGGCTTACGACCTTCAGGTTTCGTTGCCTGGGCAATCGCAGGGGATAGCGCTGAGCGACGTGAGGAACGTCCAATCTGTCACAATGAAAGTGTATAAGGTGAATGCAGGTGGGGACTACACGGAATCGCCTAACTACGAAAAGGGCTATGAGAAGATAAAACCGCTGTTGGGCGACGTGGTGTATGAGCAGACTCGTCGGTACGAGGGTAAGAAGCCGTACGAACTGACCGAGGACTCGATGAGGATTGAGGGGCTGCCTGTCGGCTTGTATATGGTGGAGCTGAGCTCGGAGCCGGCTACGGAGACGATCCGACAGCTGTATCATGTGACGGATGTCTACACGATCGCGGAGGACCAGCCATCGAGCGAGGGTATGCGCTATGTGGTGGTGAGTGCTTCGACGGGGCAGCCTCTGGCGGGGGCTCATCTGCGTATCCGGGAGTATCTGACGTATTCGGCATTCGAGGAGCATGAGGGTGTGACCGACGAGAAAGGGGAGTATATCTTCAAGTCGAAGTCGTTCAATCGCAAACAGGAGGTATATGCCTGGACTGACAGCGACAACGCTTGTCCGCCGATGACTAGCGGCAGCAACTACCGCTTCTACAGTAACAAACAGTTGGAGACTCGAACGTGTATCTTTACTGACCGTGCCATCTACCGTCCCGGTCAGAAGGTCTATGCCTCGGCATTGCTCTATCAGGTGAAGGATGGTATGGAGCAAAGCGTAAGAGACCATGTGAACGTGACTTTCCGTCTGCGCGACTGCAATGGCAAGGTGGTGTCGGAGCAGAAGGCGATGACTGATGACTATGGCACTTGCACCTCAGCGTTCACACTGCCGTCGGCGGGACTGACGGGGAGATTCTCCATGGAGGTGAACTCAGCGTATCATTATTTCCGCGTGGAGGAGTATAAGCGTCCCACATTTCATGTAGACTTCCCTGAGGTGAAGCAGACCTATGCCGCCGGGGACACACTGAGGGTGAAGGGCACAGCCATGAGCTATGCCGGGGTGGCTGTGCAGAATGCGAAAGTGAAGTACACAGTGACCCGCCGCAGGGCTTACTGGTGGTGGTCGTACAGCCGTTATTGGGACACTTCTACGCTTGGTCACTCGAATGAGGACGAGGAGGTAAGCGCTGGTGAGACCATCACTGACGACAAAGGACAGTTTGACGTGACGATGCCGCTGACGATGCCGGAGACCAGTTATCCGATGTTCTATCAGTTTGTGGTGAAGGCCGATGTGACAGATGCTGCCGGTGAGAC
>JAEEGI010009084.1_pt1 | contig 21833 bp, 16 predicted proteins | sample 8958751 | NCBI WGS metagenome assembly JAEEGI01 (sample SAMN16246545, study PRJNA631951) | gut metagenome | biome: gut microbiome; feature: rumen; material: KS-attached | host: Bos | place: Iran: Karaj | collected 2018-10 | reverse complement strand
AAAGCACATGTCTCTTCGGTAGGTTGAGGGCCTGAAGCGTTAGCAGACGGATGGGCATCTTCGTTATCATCTTCTCACGACCATCGAGCAGAGAGAAGTCTGCGTCGGGGATACCGAAGGGAACTCGCTGGGGACGGTTCTTCTGAGTTTGATCCATTGAGGCGGAATTGTTGTCAAACTCAGAAGAACCGTCCCCAGTGAGTTCCAACAGCACGCAATTGGGCATTGAGAATGTTGCCCATGTAGCCTCTTCGAGTGTCAGCGTTGTGACCTTTTCCTTTTCAGGGTTACCAAGGTGTTCGCCAACGTACATTGTATAATTGGTATAGCCATAGTCCAGCATCCTTTGGGCAATGGTAGTAGGCGTGTGCTCTTTGTCTGTCAGCACGCCGATCTTCTCAGCGCGTTCTATGAGAGCTTTGTCGAACTCTGGCCAGGGACGGCCTGTGAGTGAAACAATGCGCATATCATGATAGGGCATTACTAAGCGGTGAGCCAACATCTGCAAGGAATTGAAGGTTGGATATACTACGATTTCCGCTTCAGGCATTGTCCGCTTGATGGTATTGGCAAAACCAAAGAAAAGAGGGTCACCAGAAGCGAAAACCGTTACACATTGAACATTGAACATTCTTGCGTCCCGTTGGTAGCAAGCGTCCTTCGGCCGAGCGGAACAATGAACATTGAACTGTTCGAAGACGGCATCGATGGGGACGGTGATATCTATCCACTCTGCACCTTCGGGCAGCAATGGGGCGACTATCTCATGGTGGCGCTTACCGCCAGAGAATACCTTGCCGTTTTTGATGATTTCCTGTACTTCTGGTGGAAACCAAGGCTGTGGATTATCGGTTATTCCTATGACAATAAACTTCATAAATCGCGGCCAGGCTTTAGTTGTTCTGCATCGTCGAAGGTAAGAATGGCATTGCAGAGCGTGGCGGCCAGATTCGAACCGCCTTTTCTGCCCTCAACGATAATCTTTGGAATGTCGCGGAAAGGCTTTACCATGTGCTTCGACTCTCGGACATGAACGAAGCCTACAGGCGCTGCAATAATACCAGCAGGATGAGCCTTGCCTTTGCGGATCAGGTCGCAGAGTTCCATGAGGGCCGTTGGTGCATTGCCAAAGGCAAAGAGGGCATCTGGATGTTCCTCGACAGCCAGACGGATACCGGCTTGTGTACGGGTAATGAGCCTCCCCCTGTCCCCCTCCGAAGAGAGGGGGGACTTTGTCATTTCAATGACTCGTGGGTCGGAGAGATAACATTTAGCCTCAATGCCAAGCCGTTGCAAAGCACCCTTACGGATGCCACTCGTCACCATCGTCACATCCGTCACTATCGTCTTGAGCGAGCCATCCTTAACCTTATTATATAACGTCTCTACGGCATGGTCATCCGTATAGAGAATCCTTTCCATATCGAAGTCAGCAGTCGTATGGATGGCATGAAGCAAGGCCCATAGATGGTCTAAAGGATAGTCTTTCCGTCGTAACTCACCATTGATGGTGCGGAACGACTCTATCATAATAAGCCTCCCCAACCCCTCCGAAGGAGGGGCTTCTTCCCGGTAGTAGCCACGAGGTGTAATGATCTTACCATCAGCAATGTATGATTGCGAATTCCCGATGAGAATAACAGTAAACATATCCACATCCTCTGGGTCGAACTTTTCCAAGGTTGTTACCTTTATCTCTTGCTCCTCACGTCCAGCCTGACGGACAAAACCTACAGGAGTCTCTGGTGAGCGATATTTTAAGAATAGTTCCTGCAGGCGATAGAGCTGCCAATAACGTCCATGCGACTTTGGATTATAGACAGCCGTGACGAAGTCGCCCCCAGCAGCAGCCTTGATTCGTCGTTCGATAACCTCCCAAGGTGTCATCAGATCAGAGAGTGAGATGATACACATGTCGTGGCCAATGGGAGCACCCAATAACGAGGCCGCTTTCTGGAAAGCCGAGACACCTGGTAAGACTTCAATTTCTATTCTCTCACCTCTCACCTCTAACCTCTCACCTCTCATCTCGAAGATTAGCGGTGCCATACCATAGATACCAGCATCGCCACTGGAAATCACCACAACGGTCTTTCCCTGCTCTGCCAATTCAAAGGCCTGTTCTGCCCGTTCGCGTTCCCGCTTCATGCCCGTGTCGATGCACTCGCACCCAGGCTTTACATACGGCTCGATGAACTGGAAGTAATATTTATATCCCACGATGGCATCAGCCTCCCGCATCGCCTCCAATACGGCGGGCGTAATGTCTTCCTTGCTGCCAGGACCAATGCCTGCGATGATAATTTTTCCCATATCGGTGACAAATTTACTAAATAAAAATGAAAAGGAGGCATAATCTCACGACAATCCTCCGTTAAATAAACTTATATAATAATACACGTATAATCAATTTACAATTTACGATTTACTGTTTGAATTTCAATTTCAGCCCGACGACGAGCATACGGCCAGGGGAGTAGAGGGCATACTTCCGGGTGGAAGAGTCGATGCGACGATCCACTTTGTCGAAAAGATTGTCGATGCCGATACTCGGTTCCACCAATGCCCATTTCGTGCAATCGAAGGTATGGGTGGTGTGGAGGTTCCAGATGCCATATCCTGGGGCATCTTCGCAAGTGCCTGTGTAATAGGTCTTGGACTGCAGGCGCCCATTCAGATTGATGTTTAGTCCGTATTTGCCCCAAGTATGATGATAGTTGGCGGCAATGGTGGCGGCATGACGGATGCTGCGTTCCAGCACACTCCACTCCTCATCGCTCTTGGTGCGGGCGTAAGTATAGACATAGTTGGCAGAGAGGTTAAAGCCCTGGAAGATATTCGCAGAGGCATTGATCTGTACACCCTTCACATCGCCCTTATCACTGTTCTGATAAAGTGCATAACTCACCAGCTTGTCTGCTTGATCCTGCGTCATCTCTGGGAACTCTTTCATCAGCATCTTTCGGCTATTATCATCTACTTCTACATTCTGCTTGACCACCATGTCGTTGATACGGTTGAGATAACCCGTCAAACTCACGGCAATCACGTCATCGCGATACTCGGCATTCAGCGAGAAATAATGACTCTTCTCAGGTTTCAGGTCCTGATTACCAAAACTGATTTGCGGCTTGCCACGATTCACGGCGAAATAATGGTAATAGAGTTCGTCGAGACCAGGTGCGCGGAATCCGGCAGAGTAAGTAGCACGGAAACGGAAATTTCCCGGGGCATACATCAACGTGGCCTTTGGTGTCAAGTGGTTATTAAACGTTTGGTGGTGTGTCAGACGAAGTCCGATAGTAACCGTGAGGTCTTTCAAAAACTTCTGCTCGTGCTGTGCGTATGCGGCAAGGGTATAGACATCCTGGTCGATATTGCCTGAGGTGGCCGTAAGATAGTCTTTGCGCCAGTCGGCACCAAAGATGGTGGTAGAATTGGCCGAGAGGCCGAGGATGCCCTTAAGTTCGCCCTCCATCATCCGTTGTTTCTTCGACTGGACATAGTCACCGACGGCATAGTCTTTAGTTTCAACGTCGTATTCTTTGCCATAGCGGAAGCGGTCGACGGTGAAGTCGGCCTGCAGGCTATTGCGGCTTGTAAATTTGTAGATACCTCCTACGTTCCAACGCAAGCCCTTATAGCGCATCTCGTAGTCGGTGCCACCTGTGATGTCTGAGCGCGTCTCAGGGCGGTCGGTGATTTTATATGAATAGTCCAACCCCGCATTCAGCGCCAGATGCTGATAGGGGTTGTAAGTGAATTTCTGTCCGAAGATGTTTGAGCGATAGCCCGTAAACAGAGGCGCTATCGTCTGTTGGGTTTCTGTATCAGAGCCTTTGACGTATTCCTGGTCTGTCGTCTGATAGCTGTCGGCACGGTCGTGGGTAAACGAGGTATATGAGCCGAAGCCGTTTTTGTAGATGTCGAGGCTGACGGCCTCTGTCAACACGCCATGTCCACTGACATGGGTGTCGCTGGTGATGCCGACGAGCTGCTGTGTGGGCTGGTCGGTGATGATATTGATGACACCTGCGATGGCGTCGGAGCCATAGAGCGACGAGGCAGCGCCGTCGAGCACCTCGATACGTTTCACACGGCTCATGTTGATACGGTTCAGATCGACATTATTCGAGATGTCGCCTGATAGTTTCTGACCGTTGATGAGGATAAGGATGTATTTATTGCCCAGTCCGTTCAGACGCAGGAAGGCACCCATCGAGTTGGGTGCCATCGATACCTGCGGCATCATCCGCGTCAGGGCGGCATCGAAAGTGCTGATGCCCTGTTCACGGATCTCCTGCGAAGAAAGCACATGGACGGGTGTGGCGGTCGATTTCAGACGCTGGTGATGGCCTGAGCCTGTGACGACCACGGGATTCAGATTATAGGTACGACTGATCACCGATGAGTCTTTACGAGTCATCGTGTGGATTTGGGGGAAAGCGGCACTCCCCGAAAGGAGTGCCACTGACAATACTATTAGTTTTCTATACATTACTCCTCAGGATACATGGAGTGGTAGGCATCCTCCAAGAACTCGGCATTCTTGGTGTGGTTGATCCAAACATTCAGTACACCTGAGAGTTCCAGCAGTCCCAGTGGATGATTACCTGATACAGGAACAGTTGCGTTGTAACCCTTGTGGCTGAAGAACTCATACCAGCTGTTGTCTTCAGACTCTTCATCGCTTGCATCCCAGTACTCGGCGCCTTCGCCTGCCATATCGTTATGAGCATGGTCACCGGCGATAGACATCAGGGCGTGCAGATACATCTTACCGCTGTTGATACCCTTAGCCTTCATACGAGTCCAAACGTCCTGTTTGTAGTTATCGGGCATGTCGACTGTACCAACGAAATAGTTGGTGCTGAACTTCTGCAGTTCTTCCTCCAGTTGTTCGTAACGGACGTTAGCCTTGAAGGTGTCGTACGTGTCGGGGTTACCGTGACCCATAAATGCTACGACGCCGTCTTTTGCCTCAGAACTGTAGAGTGCATTCAGCTGCTTGGCAACCTCAGGAACATCTACTTCAGGATTGTTAAGTAGAGGCATACCCAGGAAGATGGCTTCATTATCTGCCAACTTTGCCAGATAGGCATCGTCAAGGTGTGCATCGCCAATGTAACCGTTGTTCATGAACTTCTTTACGCTGGCAACCACAGCGGCAAACTCCTCACCAGGGATAACCTGCAGCGACTGAACGTAGATCTTGCTGTACTTGGCGGCACCGATAGCATGGAGTAGGTAGCGAGGTTCATAATAGTCGCGCTTGACGATGTTGCCATTGTCATCTACATTCTCACCAACGCTGGCGCGGTTGATGCAGATGTCGCTCGAGAAGCATACATAGACGTCAGCCTGTGGGAAAGCGGCCTCGTAGGCAGCCTTGGTTTTGTCGAATGCCAGGAAAGCATTGTTCCAAGTGGAGCCAAAGGCTACCAGCAACACGGCGACATCCTTTCCGGACTTGGCCTTCTGCTCGGCCACCATCTTGTCGTTGACAGAGAACTCGGAAATGATGTTCTCCTTGGTCTTGTCATCGTCACTACTACATGCTGTGAACGCAGGGGCTACCAAAGCAAATGCTATCGTAGCCAGGATAAAAGATTTAATTCTCTTCATCGTTGTTTTTTTGTTTAGTGGATAAATTATGTTGTTTAACTCTCTTGCCGTAATTGAATTTGATGCTGAAAGTGCCAAAAACCGTAGTCCCAGAAGTGTTGTTTCCAAGGTGATAAGGGCGCATAGTACGATCTACATAATTGAAGATGTTGTCTACACCCAACTCCAGTCTGTAAGCCAGCATCTTGTTCTGCTTACCAATCTCGTGGGTGGTGTTGATGCGCCATATCTGGAAGGCTTTTCCATCGCCATTATTCTCATAGTAGCGTTTGCTGCTACCACGACCTGAGAGGCTGATGCCTAATGAATAACTGGGGCTGAATGTATGACTGAACATAGCCGAAACGTTCCATTTATGATGGGCAGTACCATCTATCACAACGGTATTCATCTTGTCTTTATGCTCGTCATAAAGATGGGCTTTTGTGTCAAGGTAACTATAAGCAGCATTCAGTGTCAGGTCGTTCATCGGCTTATACGACATTGTAACATCTACTCCACATGTCCTGGCATCATCCATATTCTTATACATACGTGCCTGAACATTGCTGCTGCCATCGCCAAGATAGGCTGTAGTTATGCCAGCAGGAATCTCGCCAGGAGGAACGTTTACCAGCGCAATCATATTGTCGAGCTTGTTCAGATAACCTGTTACTGAAGCCGTTACCTTTCGTCCGCGATACTCTGCATTAGCCGAGTAATAGTTGCTAGTCTGGGGATCCAGGTTGGTATTACCTATATTAAAGAACGTGCTACTGCCCATCACGTGCAGATAACGATAATGAAGTTCTTTTACAGTAGGCGTCTTGAATCCCTGGCTCCAACCCAATCTGAATCGGAAGTCATCAACAGATAACATGGCACTCACTTTGGGAGTCAGACGGAATCCGAAATTGCGATTCTCCACCAAACGAAGTCCTGCTGTAATATTCAGCCAATTCTGCATATTAAACTCGTCTTGGACGTACAAAGCCGATGTATGGTCACTGGCTGTGCCTGTTTCAGTCCTGTCAGGAGCTTCCAGATAGTCGTAACGATATTCTGCACCTGCGCTTAGCGTATTCTCATAAGGCAGATAGAAGATACCCTTCAACTGTCCCATCACGCGCTGTTGGTCGCTCTGCAATTTACTTTGTCCTGGCTTCATCAGTACAGAATACCATTCGCCGTCCATATCTCCGTACTCTTCACCTTTCAGCAATACATACTCGTATGTGCCTTTGGTATAGTCGTAATAATAGGCGTGCTTGTTCCAGTCTATGTCGAGTGTGATGACATCCTTTTTACCACTAGGATTCCATTTTCCACCTATAGAAGCTGAAGCATTATTGTATCGCAAATCGTAAGTATAGACATCACAACTGGGATGTGTACCATCCTGCGGGCGGCAAATATTCTTCTTATAATAGGTGCCCTCAGCATACAATTGGGTGTTAGGTGACAGGTGGTAGGTGATACGTTCGGCTATCTGCCAGTTCTTGAATTTATTCACCGTCATATTCTTGCTGTCTGTCAGCACCGTAGCTTCGGCAAATTCTTCAGTCGTATTCTGCCAACCGTCATTACGTTGCAACTGGAAGTTGGTTTGCGATGAGAGCTTTCCTAACGTAAAAGCTATGCTGTTATGCTGGCGAAGATCATTGTGCGATCCGTAGCGAGTGGTGTTGTCGGCATAGACGCCTTTCTCCGTATGTTTCTTCGTAATGATATTGACCACGCCAGCCATCGCATCGCTGCCATAGAGCGCACTCTGTGCTCCCTTTACGATTTCTATCTTCTCAATGTTGTGCGGATCAATCAGTCCAAGGTCGTTCTCGCCACCCACATCACCATGAATGCGTTTGCCGTCGACAAGAATCAGGATATAGCTGTTGCCCAGACCGTTGAGTTGCATCTGCGAGCCCATGTCCCCCTCGGCAAAGGCGAACGATGCCGTCAGACCGGCGAGGATGTCCTCCAGGCTCTTTCCGCCGTAATTGCGCAGCATCTTCTGCGTAATCACCTCCGTCTGCACAGGGGCATCCTTCAGCAGGTGCTGCGTGCCGGTTCCCGTCACCACCACCTCCTGCAACGAGTCAGAGCGCCAGATATCACTCTGTGCCTCGACAGATACCGCTACGCATAAAGCCAGCAGACCCACTGTCAATTTCTTCATCATAACAATGTCATCTTATCCGCACCGCATATCCCTGTACGGCCATGTTTTTGTTTTTTGGCAGGCTTGACCTTCGGTCGAGCCCTGCCCTCGCTTGGCATAACTGGAGCAAGCTCCGTTCTGTTCTCGCTTCTGGCAGGTCTTCTGACTTTCCCCAGTCTGCTTTGCCTTCCCGAGTTGTCTCAGTGGCTTTATACAAGCAGACCCTTCAAAGGGGGATTACAGCTGCAGGTACAGTTCCGGACTCTCACCGGATTCCCTTACATCAGGCGGCATCAGCCACCAGATTGCCTTTCTTGCCTGCAAAGTTACAACTTTTTTCGATATACGATGCATATTTCACGGATTTTTTTTAATTTTGCAGCATGAAAACAGCTTTTCTGATAGCGGCACCCACCAGCGGCTCTGGCAAAACTACGATTGCCCGAGGGCTGATGGCGTTGTTCACGCAGAAGGGCTATAAAGTGCAGCCCTTTAAGTGCGGACCGGACTATATCGATACGAAATTCCATGAAGCTGTATGCGGAAGGCCCAGTATCAATCTCGACACGTTTATGGCCTCAAAGGAGCATGTGCAGGAGTTGTTTGCCCATTATGGTGCCGATGCCGACATCTGCATCGTGGAAGGGATGATGGGACTCTTCGACGGTTACGAGCGAGACAAAGGCTCATCGGCTGAGATTGCCGCCACATTAGGGATTCCCGTGGTGCTGGTGGTCGATGCCAAGTCGGCAGCTTACTCGATGGCACCGCTTCTGCAGGGCTTTATCAACTTCCGTAAGGATGTACATATTTCTGGTGTTATATTTAATAAGGTGGGATCGGAAAGGCATTTCCGTATGCTTCAGCAGGTGTGCGAAGACCTGCATGTTGAGTGCTTCGGCTATCTGCCCAAACAGGCCTCGCTGGAACAAGGTTCACGATATCTGGGACTTGACTTCTCTGAAAAACCAGAGAATAAGGCGTTGGTGGATTTTTTGGAGAAACATGTTGATGGGGAAGGTATAGCCAATCTGATTATTCCCAGTGTGGGAATAAATAATTCCCAGTGTGGGAACAAAATATTCCCAGCGTGGGAACAAAAAGTTCTTCGACGAGCGAAGCGGCAAAGCCGAGCGCTCATAGCTCGCAATTCAGAGTCGTTCTCCTTTATCTATCAGGAGACGATAGACCGTTTTGCGGATGTCCGATTCTTCGACCCTGAGACGGAGGTTCCCATCTTTGAGGGTATCGACCTGCTTTATCTGCCTGGCGGCTATCCGGAAAAGCATCTGGAGGCTCTGGTGAAAAATGAAGCTTGCCGCAAGGCCATCATGGCGTATGCTGAGCAGGGTGGAAAAGTTGTTGCCGAGTGTGGCGGCATGATGTATCTTTGCGAGAAAATCGTAACTGATGAAAGGCTGCGGGTAGGCGCGTCAGCGGGAATGGGGGAGTATCCCATGTGTGGTGTGCTGCCATACGCCATCACAGCCCGCAAGGCAGATCGCAAACTCTCACTTGGCTATCGGAGATTTGAATTTGATGGCAAGGCGTATCGGGGGCATGAGTTTCACTATACGCAATTCTTGGGTGAGAAGCCCCAGTCAGTTACACAGGTCTACAATGCCAAGGGCGAGGCTGTGGATACCCCTGTGTTTAAGTATAAAAATGTGCTGGCCTCATATACTCATTTGTATAACATTTAAATGGTAAATAGTAAATTGTCAAATCGAAAAATTCTTCGACCTGTCATGTTGGCTGGAACGGGTAGTGACGTAGGCAAAAGCGTGATTGCAACAGCCTTGTGTCGCATTTTCAAGCAGGATGGCTACAATCCCGCTCCTTTTAAGGCTCAGAACATGGCGCTCAACAGCTATGCCACACCAGAAGGCTTGGAGATAGGTCGTGCTCAGGCTGTGCAGGCCGAAGCCGCTGGCATTCCCTGTCATACAGACATGAATCCCTTGTTGCTGAAGCCCCAAAGCGACCACACCTCGCAGGTGGTGCTGAACGGCAAGCCCATTGGCAATAAGAATGCGTATGACTATTGGAGGAGACAAGGAGACAAGGAGACAGGGAGACAAGACGATACCATTGACTTTCGTAAGGAAGTGTGCAAGGCCTTCGACCGATTGGCTGCCCGCTCTAATCCCATCGTGATGGAGGGGGCAGGAAGTATCTCAGAGATAAACTTGCGTGATACAGACTTGGTGAATCTTCCGATGGCCCGTTATGCCAATGCCGATGTTATTCTGGTGGGCGACATTGATCGTGGTGGCGTCTTTGCCTCTGTCTATGGCAGTATCATGCTGCAGACGCCCGAGGACCGTAAGCGCATCAAGGGTATTATTATCAATAAGTTCCGTGGTGACATGCGACTCTTCGAGGAAGGCCGGAAAATGCTGGAGGATATCTGTAGCGTGCCAGTCTTGGGTGTCGTACCTTATTATAAAGACATCTACATTGAGGAAGAAGACTCTGTAAGTCTTGAAAAGAAACAGCGCGCCTTGGCAGAGGGAAAGATGAACGTGGCGGTGGTGCTATTGCGCCATATCAGTAACTTTACCGACTTCGATACGTTGGAGCGTGACCCTCGCGTCAACCTTTTCTATACAAATAATGTGTCAGACATCAGTCGGGCAGACATCATCATCTTGCCTGGCACGAAGGCAACACTCGACGACCTCTTGGAGTTGCGTCGTAATGGTTGTGCGCAGGCTATCATCCGTTCCCATCGTGACGGAAAGATGGTGATTGGTATCTGTGGCGGCTATCAGATGCTGGGGCAGACCATCAGCGACCCCGACGGCATTGAGGGCACTATCGCCAGACTGCCAGGCCTTGGTCTGTTGCCTATCCATACCACCATGACGCATGAGAAGACCACTCAACAGGTCAGCTTCCAATTCGAAGGTCAGGCGTGTCAGGGCTACGAGATACATCAAGGCGTCAGCGATACAGACCAGTCCATTCTGCAGACCGATCATTGTATCGGCACCTATATTCACGGTTTCTTAGACAATGCGCCTGTCATTGAGTATCTGCTGGCCGCAAGCGGCAATGCAAAAATGAAAGAATTAAAATATGTAAGTCATAGCTACTCCGATTTCAAGGAAGAGCAGTACGACAAACTTGCTGAGCATGTCCGTAAGTATGTAGATATTCCACGACTCTATCAGATACTCTCAGATGACTAAAGTTATATCACTCCTTATCGGCTGGCTGCTCGACCTTTTGTTGGGCGATCCTGCATGGTTGCCACATCCCGTTGTAGGCTTTGGCAAGATGATAGCCAGTGGTGAGCATCGATGGAATAAGGGGAGCCATAGGATTTTAAAAGGAGCCTTATTAGCTGCTGGTCTGATTCTGTTGGTGTTTGGAATAGTTTGGGCCATTAGACATCTATTAGGCATCTTTGCGCCGATTTTCGATGTGATAGCCATTTTCTGTTGTCTGGCCGGAACAACACTGATCCGTGAGGTTCGCGAGGTCTTCCATGCCGTGGATCGCTCCTTGGAAGAAGGCCGGAAACAGGTAGCCCGCATCGTGGGGCGCGACACCTCAGAACTATCTGCCCAAGAGGTTCGTACGGCGGCCTTGGAGACGTTGGCAGAGAATCTGAGCGACGGCGTGATAGCACCGCTGTTCTGGTTGGCGATAGGGGGCGTGCCAGCTATGATGGCATACAAGATGGTGAACACGCTCGACTCGATGATAGGCTATCGCACAGAGCGTTATAAAGACTTTGGCTGTTGGGCTGCCCGTATCGATGATGTGGCAAATTATATTTCCGCCCGCATCACGGCGCTGTTGATGGTGATTGCTGCCGGCAAACCGCAGCTTATCGGCTTTGTATGGCGTAATGGGCGCAACCATGCTTCGCCCAATAGCGGCTACCCTGAGGCAGCTCTGGCTGGCATCCTCGACTGTCGTTTTGGAGGACCTCACTATTATTTCGGAGAATTATTCGACAAACCCTATATTGGCGAGAATGCCCGTGAGTTGGCCACTGCTGACATGCAGAAAGCAGTACGCATCAACCGCATGGCTGAAGTGCTTGCCATCGTCATCATAACTGTCATTTACTGCCTATGAAGAAAGTGATATTAATAACAGGTGGCGCCCGTTCAGGCAAAAGCCGCTATGCTGAAGAACAGGCACTGTCGCTGAGCAAGCATCCTGTCTATGTGGCTACGGCCCACGTGTGGGACGAGGAGTTCCGCGAACGGGTGAAGAGACATCAGGAACGTCGTGGTCCTGAGTGGACGAACATCGAGGAGGAGATGTTGCTGAGTCGTCACGACCTGACAGGACGTGTAGCCGTCATCGACTGTATCACACTCTGGTGTACCAACTACTTCTTCCAGATGCAGGAGGTTGATACTGCTCTCGAAGCCCTCAAGGGTGAGTTCGACAAGTTTACGGCTCGTGATGCTACCTATATCTTTGTGACCAACGAGATTGGTATGGGTGGCGTGAGCGAAAATGCAGTCCAACGGAAGTTCACCGAACTGCAAGGCTGGATGAACCAATATGTGGCCAGCAAGGCAGACGAGGTGATACTGATGGTGAGTGGAATACCTGTGAAAATTAAGAATTAAGAGTTTAGAGTTAAGATGTATCGGCTGCGCCGAGTAGGAATTAAGAGTTAAGAATTATGAGAGTATTCAAGATAGACAGGCCTGACGAAAGGCTGCGGCCTGCTATTCAAGAAAAGATAGACAACTTGAACAAACCCAAAGGTTCATTGGGTGTGCTGGAGGAACTGGCTATGCAGGTGTGTCTGATCCAGGAGACGCTCACACCTTCGTTGGCTCATCCCTGCCATCTGCTCTTGGGTGGCGATCATGGTATTGAGCGCGAGGGTGTCAGCGTGTCACCTCGTGAGGTAACCTGGCAGCAGATGATCAATTTCACCCGTGGCGGTGGCGGTGTGAATATGTTCTGTCGTCAGCATGGTTTCAAATTGCGCATCGTCGATGTGGGTGTGGATTACGATCTTACTGTTGTTCCTGGTATCATTAATCTAAAGATAGCGCGAGGTACACGCAATTTCCTCTATGAACCGGCGATGACGGAGGAAGAGTTTAACAAGGCTATCGAAGTAGGAGCCTTATTAGTAGATGATTGTATTGCAGAGGGTTGTCAGGTGCTTTGCATTGGCGAGATGGGCATCGGCAATACCTCTCCGTCAAGCATCTGGATGAGTCTTTTCTGTGATATCCCTCTCAACGAATGTATTGGTGCAGGTGCCGGACTCGACTCCCCTGGCATCCGCCATAAGTGCGAAGTGCTCAATAGGGCAGTAGATAATTCACAATTCACAATTCAGAATTCACAATTAACTGCGTCATCAGGAACCCTAAAGAATAATTGTGCATTGTGCATTATGAATTGTGAATTGATTCTCCGCTACTTTGGCGGCTTCGAGATGATTGCGGCTATCGGAGCAATGTTGCGAGCTGCAGAGCAACACCTTATTATATTAGTAGACGGCTTCATCATGACGGCCTGTGCACTTGCCGCCTGTCGGCTCTATCCTGCAGCACAGAGTTATATGGTCTTCGGACATTGTGGTGACGAGAGCGGACATCGTCGCATGCTCGATGCGATGGGTGCCAAACCATTACTCTCATTAGGATTGAGATTAGGCGAGGGTACTGGTGCCCTCTGTGCCTTCCCCATCCTCGACTCTGCTGTACGAATGATGAACGAAATGAATAACTTCAACAATGGAAATATCACTAAATACTTCTAAGTGGTATGACCGCCTATGGGCGGCGCTTATCTTCTTTACCCGTCTGCCCTTCTGGCGCATCTACCAGCCACCGAAAGAGGCCTATCAGGGTGTCGTGGAATTCTGGCCGTTGGCTGGTTGGCTCACGGCAGGGGTGATGGCGGGGGTGCTCTACGGCACCTCGATGGTGTTCAACTATGAGATTGCCATCGTGTTGGCCATCGTCAGTCGGTTGCTATTGACAGGCGCCCTGCATGAAGACGGGTTGGCCGACTTCTTCGATGGCTTCGGAGGAGGAGGACGAAATCGTCAACGCATCCTCGACATCATGAAGGATTCGCATATCGGCACTTATGGCGTGCTGTCACTCATTGTTTATTTTGCATTGCTTTTCTTCGCCCTCCATTCCCTGGCACCCGTGGACGCAGCACTTGCTATCCTCGCCGTTGATCCATACGCCAAGATGGTGAGCGCCCAAGTGATACAGATGATGCCGTATGCTCGCACAGAAGAGACGGCCAAGAATAAGACCGTCTATCGTAAGTTCTCTGCTGCTGCAGGTATAGGGCTTGCCGTACAAGGCCTGATGCCCATCGGTCTCTACCTCTGGTGGATGCAGGGGCGCATAGAATGGAGTACACTATTTTTCCTACCTTGTCTGACGATGTACTTCCTCTATCTCTTTATTTGGCGGCGATTGCGTGGATATACGGGAGACTGTTGTGGTGCACTTTTCCTGCTCACCGAACTCTCTGCCTATCTCGTTGTCTCTTATTATCTTGCCTAAACCCTTCAGTTTTAAATTGTTATATTTGCACCAAAATTAAACAAGTGATGAAAAAATTAATTCTGTTATTTGGGGGGCTGCTAACGATGACAGCCTGTGGTAGTAAAACCGGCAAGACAATAGATTCCACAGACTCTTTGACAACCGACTCTGTTATCGTTTCAGATGATAGCTTTGTTCCTACACGTTCTGGCTATACCTTCCGTTCAGAGGTTCGAACAATCACTGAGGATGACGAGGTGCGTTGGGACACGATTGTTGTCTATCTGACAGATGCGCGTGGCCAAACGACAAATCTCTATACACAGGCATTGCCACTGGACACAGTTCAATGGAACAGAGCTAGCATAGGTGAAATCACTGAGGATGACTGGAATTTCGACGGTATTCCCGACCTTCAGGTGTGTACGGGACCAATGAACGGCTTCGGCAATTATACTTACGATGTATGGCTTTGGGATGACCAGGAGCATAAGTTCATGCCTTTAGACGATATCAGTGGCATCTTCGACCCATATGTTGATACCGAGAATAAATGTATTGTCAGCACCTGGCGATTGGACGACGAAGTGGAAATTGTGAGATACAAGTGGAAGGACGGAAAGCTAGTCGAGTCAGATCGTGAGGAAATGTCCTATAGCGAATTGGCGTTATGACGGGGATTTGCGGAGCTGCATGGGGGTGAGGCCGAAATGATCCTTGACGTATTTGCCGAAGAAGGAGGGGTTGGCGAAGCCGAGCTGGTTGCACACTTGCTTGACACTGAGGTCGGTATGGCGCAGGTAGTAGCGGATCTCCTCCATGACGTGTTCTGTCACCCACTCGTTGGCCGTCTTGCCCGAGTAGCGCTTGCAGATGGCAGAAAGGTATTTGGGCGAGATGCAGAGGTCTGTGGCATATGAATCGACGGTGCGATGCTTCACGGGGCTGTTGTTGAGCAGGTTGAGGAAGCGTTGGAAGTGATTATCGGCCGTCTTCATGACATCGTTGGCAACGGGGTCGGCAAGTTTCTGCTTCAGGTATCCGCAGAGGGCGAGGATGGCAGAACGCAACAGCGACTGGACGACATCGTTGTGATAGGGGTTTTCCTGTCCTTTCTCGATGGCCAGTTTCAGCATGTCGTAGAAGTGGGTGTAGAAGAGTATCTCGTCATTGTCTATGGTGACAACGTGTTGCCGCTGAATATAGGTGACATCAGTCCACACGCCGATTTTCTCATGGAGGAAGCTCTGGAGGATGTGGTTGGTGAAGAACATGGCCTTCAGGTCGAGGTCGGGACTGACCATCAGGTCGGTGATGATTATGTTGGGCGGGATGACTGCCACCTGGTTCTTGTGGAGCTCCAGCTGCTGGCCGTTCATCTTTCCCTCCACCTTCCCTTCCGTACAGACGGCGATGGCATTCATAGAGACATGGGCTGCACTGATCTCGGCAAATTTCTGGATACTGTTCACGACGACAATGTCATTGTCGGAATAACCAATAGAGATGTCCTCATTGGCGGCTAATGACTGAAAAGTAATCTCTTCTTTTATCATATTGGTCTGATTTTGGGTGCAAAGATAGTCATTTTGTGGAATAATCGATGTCGAATTTGGGGAATTTTATGTTTAATTATTCACCAATACGCAAAATATATCACAAAAAAGGTTATTTTAAACACTGATAATAAGGGAAAAACAGCTATTTTTGCAGGCAGATATCTAAATAACAGGAAATGAAGAACGTATTTTTAGGACTGTTGGCTATTATGGTGGTCAGCAGTTGCAGTGAAAAGAAGGAGGGTGGGGTGAAGGCTCCCATCCGGGTGAAGACGCAGATTGTGTCGCCTGCTTTTGTCGACAACAGCATGACCTATGTGGGCATTGTCGAGGAGAAGGAGGGAACAGCCGTCAGCTTTACGAGTATGGGTGTTGTGAAGCGCGTGCTGGTGAACGAGGGACAAGCTGTAAGCCGCGGACAGCTGATCGCAGAGATGGACGACACACAGGCAAGCAACCTCCTAGCCGGTGCCGAGGCTCAGATGAAACAGGCCAACGACGCTCTGCAGCGTTACGGTATGCTTCACGACAACGGCTCGCTGCCCGAAGTGAAATGGGTGGAGATAGAGAGTAAGGTGGAGCAGGCAAAGTCGCAGCTCGAGGTGGCGAAGAAGAATCTGGCCGACTGCAGGCTGACGGCTCCCGTGAGTGGCATCATTGGTAAGAAACTCGTAGGGGCAGGTGAGACGGCCATGCCTTCACAGGCGGTGGTGACTATCCTCGACATCTCAAGCGTAAAAGTGAAGGTATCCGTGCCTGAGGGTGAAATCAGCAACATCAAGTCGATGACACCGTCGACCATCAGTGTAGAGGCAGCGCAGATAGAAGTAAAGGGTGGATATATTGAAAAAGGTGTACAGGCAGATGCACTCACGCATACCTACGACGTGCGCATTCAGGTTCAGAATAATGGCAGGAAGCTGTTGCCCGGCATGGTGGCCAGCGTGCAGTTCATGACAGAGGGTTCTCAGGTGATCCGCAGTAAGTCGATACCTGTTACAGCCGTCCAGAAGAGGGCCGATGGCTCACTTTTTGTATGGACAGTCGGAAACGGCAATACGGTTCATCGCACAAAGGTGACCATTGGTGGTACGCAGGGCAACTACGTCGGCATTGCCGAGGGTCTGAACATCGGCCAGCGCATCGTGGTCGAGGGCTATCAGAAACTCAGCGAAGGAACTCGCGTTATCTTTTAAATAGTAAATTTGTAATTCGTAAATCGTTAAATCGTCAATGAAACAGATGGACTGGCTGAAATGGCCATTGGAACATTACTCAATCACGCTGCTTGTCATTATCATCCTGTTTGTGCTCGGCATCTTCGGCATGGACGTGATGCCCAAGGATGAGTTCCCTGCCTTCACTATCCGTCAGGGTGTGGTGGTGGCCGTCTATCCGGGAGCCACTAGCGAGGAGGTGGAGCAGCAAGTGGCCCGCCCCCTGGAGCGCTATCTCTTTACCTATGGCGAGGTAAACCGCAAGAAGACCACGACGACGGCGCAGAATGGCATGTGTATCGTGATGGTGCGTCTAAACGACGACGTGAACAATAAGGATGAGGTGTGGAGCAAGATCAAGCACGGACTGACACTCTTCAAGCAGAGTCTGCCCAGCGGCGTACTCGCCCTAGTGGCCAATGATGACTTCGGTAACACCTCGGCCCTGCTGATTGCCATCGAGAGTGACCAGCGCAGCTACCGTGAGCTAAAGAATTACAGTGACGACCTGAGCGACCGTTTGCGACGTATCCCCTCCGTAGCCAATGTGAGGCTCTATGGCGAGCAGAAGGAGCAGATCTCGCTCTATGTGGACCGTCAGCGTCTGCAGGCTTACGGCATCGGACAACAGATGCTCTTCTCGCGATTGCAGGCACAGGGCATCACTACGCTCAGCGGCAGTATCAGCGACGACGACCAGCAGGTGCCCATCCATTTGGAGGCGACGGAGAACAACGAGGAAGAGATTGCCAATCAGATCATTTTCTCCGATCCCGTCACTGGTAAGGTGGCCCGTGTGAGGGACGTTGCCCGTGTGGTGCGCGAATACGACCGTGCTGAGAGCTATATAGAGCAGGACGGGCATCCCTGTATGCTGCTCTCCTTGGAGATGACACTGGGTAACAATATTGTGGCCTATGGCAGTGAGGTGGACAAGGTGCTCGATGACTTTCGCAAGGGCGAGTTGCCTGAAGATGTAAAGCTTACACGTATCGCAGACCAGCCGAAGGTGGTGGGCGACAGCGTCAGCTCGTTTCTGCGCGACCTGCTCATCTCGATGGTCATCATCATTCTCGTCATGATGGTACTCTTCCCCCTGCGCTCGGCCATTGTGGCAGCCATTACCATCCCGCTGAGCACGTTTATCAGTGTGGCAGTGATGTATATGGCGGGTATCGAACTGAACATCGTCACCCTGGCAGCACTGATTGTGGTATTGGGTATGGTCGTGGACAACAGCATCGTGGTGATTGACGGCTATCTGGAATACTTGGGCAGGGGCTATGAACCCAAGCAAGCAGCTATCGACTCTGCCAAGCAGTATTTCATGCCGATGATGCTTGCTACCATCTGCATCAGCGTCATCTTCTTCCCCTTGCTCATCACGATGAAAGGAGGCTTCCACGATGCCCTGTGCGACTTCCCCTGGACCATCGGTATCAACCTGATGGTGTCACTCTTCCTCGCCGTGACGGTCATCCCCTTCCTCGAGGTGCTCATCATCAAGCCCGACAAGGTGAGTACGAAGGGAAATGTTATTACCAATTGGGTTCAAAACACCTATAATAAGGTACTCGACGTGACCTTCCGTCATCCGTGGGCTACGATTGTAGGTGGTATCGGCATGGTGTTGCTGTCGCTGGCTATCGTGCCTGCATTGAAGATACGGGTGTTTCCCTTTGCCGACCGCGACCAGTTTGCTGTCGAAATCTTTCTGCCCGAGGGAAAGGGTATTCAGGATACACGCCTGTTGGCCGACTCCCTGAGAAACGTGCTTCAGCAGGATGAGGACGTGAAGTGCATCACGAGCTTCATCGGCTGTTCGTCGCCTCGCTTCATGACGTGCTATGCCCCCCAGATAGCAGGGCGCAACTTTGCACAGTTCATTGTGAACACGACCTCACAGGATGCCACGCTGAAGCTTCTGGCCAAATACCAGCCGCAGTGGAGCGAGGCCTTCCCAGAGGCCTACGTCAAGTTCAAGCGTCTTGATTTCCTCGAGGTACCAGAGCTTGAATACCGCTTCTGTGGTGAAAATCTCGACTCGTTGCATATCGTGGCAGACCGTCTGATGGAGCGCATGCGGAAGATGCCAGAGTTGGAGTGGGTACATACCGACTTCCAACAGCCTTTCCCGCTCATCAGTGTGGAGCTCGACCCTGTGGTATCAGCGCAGTTGGGCATCACGCGTACGACTGCCGCCCTCGCCCTGAGTGCCACCACCAACAACTTGCGTGTAGGTCAGATCTGGGAGGGGAAGGACGAGGTGCCCATCGTGGTGAAGGATGATGCCGATATGACCTTCTCTGACATCGAAAACCTGGGTGTTGCCACGCCGATGGCCATCCTCTCTGCAGGCGCCGGGGGCAACAACTCTACAGTGCCCCTCCGTCAGATAGCCAAGGTACAGCCCAAGTGGAGTGAGTGCCGCATCATGCATCGTGGCGGAGAACGCTGCATCACGGTGACGGCACAGTTTGCCAACGGTATCTACGCCGCTCCAGTGGAGAGTCGTGTAGCCGATATAATGGCCAACGAGATAGAGCTGCCCCAGGGCGTTCGCGCCGAGGTGGGTGGCGAGATAGAGTACGACGCTGAGGCTCTCCCCATGATCTTCGGCGGTATCGCCATCTCGATGGTTATCGTGTTCTTCTTTCTGCTGTTTAACTTTAAGAAATATGGCATCACTATCGTCTGCATGGTAGCCCTTGGCCTGATGCTTCCGGGTGCACTGATCGGTCTCGGACTGATGAACCGCACGTTGGGTCTCACCTCTATCATGGGTGTCATCACACTCATGGGAATGATCATGCGTAACGAGATCCTGATCTTTGAGCATGCCAACAATCTTTTAAGAAGTGAAAAGTTAAGAATGAAGAGTGATGTATTTGCTGCCGCCACTTCTGAACAGAAGGCCAGCATGATCAGTCATTATAACGACTGTGTGAAGCAGGCAGCCTACGATGCAGGCAAGCGCCGCATGGTACCTATCTTCCTCACCACAGCTACTACTGCTGTTGGTGTGGTGCCGATGATCATTGCCCAGAGTTCGTTCTGGATGCCTGTGGGTGTCACTATCTTCGCCGGAGGTATCGGCTCGCTCATCATGGTAGTCACCATGCTCCCCGTCGTTTATTGGAAAGTATCAACTAAGTAAAAAGTCCACCCCAACCCCTCCTCAAGGGAGGAGTTATTTAAATATATATTTATGATGATAAAAAGGAATATCGCATTGGTTTTATGCTTAACAATTAGTGTTGTTTGTATGGCACAGGCAATCAATCACCCCTCCCTTAAGGAGGGGCAGGGGATGGGCTATAGTTTGCAGCAGTTGAAAGATTCTGCTCTGCAAAACAACATTGCTATTCGCAATGCCAAGCACGCCATCGACGCTGCCCAGCAACAGCGCAAGGAAGCCTTTACTAAGTATTTTCCCAACGTCAGCGGCACGGGCCTCTGGTTCAATACCAACAACGGTATGGCGCAGATGGACATGAACCTCTCTGAGGGCATCTCGCCCGAACTGGGAGCCGTCCTGGCGCAGACCTTCCCACCAGAATTGCTTGCAGCGCTGGGTAGTCCTATCAGCATCTCAATGATGAAGAATGGTACTGTCGCAGGGGTCAATGCCATCCAGCCAGTGTTTGCAGGTGGACAGATTGTTTACGGCAACAAACTTGCGAAGGTGGGGGAGAGTGTCAGCCGCCTCCAGCTCCAGTTGTCGGAAAACGAAGTAGAGAAGACAACTGAAAAATATTACTGGCAGCTGGTGTCGCTACAGGAGAAGGTGAAGACTGTTGAGGCCGTCGAGGCCCTCCTGGCCGATATTGCGAAGGATGTGGACGTCGCCTTGAAGGCAGGTGTCGCAATGCGTAACGACCTGTTGCAGGTGCAGCTCCGTCAGAACGAAGTCGAGAGTCAGAAGCTCAAACTCTCGAACGGTATCTCACTCGTGAAGATGCTTCTTGCGCAATACTGCGGAATCAGCGATAGTTTTTCAATTGACTATTTACCATTTTTGGACGGGCCAAGCGGCAAAACAGCGCTGACGATTGACCATTTCAATGGCGGAGCAAGCGTTCAGGGTCTCCCTGAGTACCAGCTCCTACAGCAGCAGGTGAAGGCGGCCGATCTCCAGAAAAAGATGGAAATAGGCAAGAACCTGCCCACCGTGGGTATCGGTGCTGGTTATAACTATCACAACCTGCTCGAAAACGACCATACCTTCGGCATGGTCTTTGCCACTGTCAGCGTGCCTATTACCGACTGGTGGGGCGGCTCACATGCCATCAAGCGGAAAAAGATTGAACAGCAGAAAGCTCAGGAACAACTCGAAGACAATACCGAACTTCTGAAGATCCGTATGCAGAAGGCGTATAACGATGTGGAAGAAGCAAGCCTGCAGCTCGACATTGCGCGGCGCAGCATCGAACAGGCAGAAGAGAACCTGCGCCTGAACCGCAACTTCTATCAGGCAGGCACCTCGAAGATGTCAGACCTGCTCGAGGCCCAGTTGCTTTACCAGCAGGCCCGCGACAAGCATACCGATACCTTCGCCGACTATCAGAACAAACTTCTGGAATACCGTCAGGCCATAGGTAATAAATAACAAAAGCCATGAATCTGGTGGTGCGAGCAGAATATTGTAGTCTGTCATAAGAAGGATTTGGGGCATCAACAGCTGATTTAAACTTTTTTAGGGCATAGAATCTTGTATTTTTCTCACTTATTCGTACCTTTGCACCTTGTAAAGATGCGAAACGAAAGTGTTTTCCTTTTTTTCTTGCCTTTT